>Ga0209692_10003103_pt1 | contig 16581 bp, 11 predicted proteins | sample tdDd472_FD_187129 | JGI IMG/M metagenome (GOLD analysis project Ga0209692, IMG submission 187129) | Marine sediment microbial communities from the Atlantic coast under amendment with organic carbon and nitrate - tdDd47.2 (SPAdes)... | ecosystem: Environmental > Aquatic > Marine > Coastal >...
CCACCAACAATAACGCCGCTGACAATAGCTTCTTTCATTGCAAGACTCAAATCTGGAATCAAACTAGACAAATACGTAACGGCTGCATTGTCATTAAAGGCGGTAAGAATTGCTCCGACCCCCATTGCCTGATCAGTCGACAAATTATTCATAAGAGGAATAATCCACCACCCTTGCAATCCTCCATGAATCACCAAACCTGCAAGGAAAAACCCGACCAAAATTGGCCTTTTAAGAGACAGTTCATACTGGTGATACGATGTTGCTTGATGAAAGCCAAGAAAAAGTAAAAAGCTTCCTATGAACACCGGTGTATCATGCTCAAACATGACCATCCAAACGATAAACACAATATGAACTAAGGTTATCCAAAACGGAACCGGCTTTTTATCTTGTTTCCTTCCATCTGTCCGTGGAAGAGCATGGAGCTCTTTCCTGAAAACAAAGTAGTAGAATGCATTACTCGCAAGTATACCAAGTACGGCTTTCCATCCAAACTGGGTCAACATGTAGTACGAGCTCCAGTTCCAACAATGAGAAATAATTAACACTGGGGGCGCAGCAAAGTTGGTGAGAATACCTCCAACAGAAATATTCACAAAAAGAAGTCCTAAGGTTCCGTACGCTAATTTTTTCGATGGATTTGTATCATAAAACCTATGTCCAAGCATAATGGCTGAAAGGGTCATTGCACCAGCTTCAGTAATGAAAGACCCAAGCAGTGGACCAATGGTTAAGATAGATAACCACCATGCAACCGTTGACCCACCTAGTACATTAGACACCCTCTGTAATAATCCCTCGGCCAGCTCAACGACAGGTCTCGTCGATGTTAGACACATGATCACAACAACGAAAAGAGGCTCTATAAAGACCCTTGTGTCGATGTAGTTAACTGCGGTATCCCAGTTATAGAAAAAAATCATCAAAATAAAAAGAGGGATAACCCAGATGCCAAAAACAACTTCCACCTCACCTAAAAAATGGAAGATTTCAGCCCAAAAACTTTTGGGTGATTCTTCTCGGTCATTTTCCGTTCTCGCTTCGTGAAACTCTTCAAGCTTATGTGCTATCTTTGTGAACTGATTGGCAAAAAGGGTATGAATAATTGCACATGCAAAAATGATGAGGGAAGCAAGATGGAAGGGAGTATACGAATTGAGCGTAATGTCAACAGCATTAGGAAACTCTTCCAAAAGCATGCACTGAGAAGTTTCAGCAAGTAAAAAGGGCAATGGGTATCCTCATACAGTATTTGTTTTCACGTTAAGAAAAACAAACTTTATGCACAATGGCGAAGATACTCCTCTCCGAGCGTACGTAAAACCGCTCTATATTCTCTGAGGGCATCTTTTGTAAGAAAAGCAAAGCGACTTCTTGATTCAAGGGTATTTACCCTGAACCGCGTTACAGCTAGTCGAATCTTCCCTCTTTTCGTGTTCTGAGCTAGTTGCAGCTCTCGTAAAACCGGCTCAAATTGAAGTGCGTATCGTTTACGAATACTATGTCGAAAAGGTCTATATTTAGCATTAACTTGCTCTCTAATACCAGTCAGGCGAGTCTTCGATAAATCAACATAGCGAAGCGCTTCTGTTCTTGATTGAGAGGGAGGTCCATTAATCGTGCGCTCAACACTTCGAAGCAGCATTTCATGATCTCTTCTCCCTTTCTGTAACTCCTGATCGTTTTCTTGGAGTTCTTTTATTCTTGATTCTTCACGGATTTGTTCTCTTCGGATTTCTCGAAGGGCAGCATGAACCCCCTGTCCTATATATTCCCGGTCAATTCCAGTTTTTGCAGTTTCTAGCTCTATTTTATCATGAATGGTAGCACGGTGTAATGCCTCCCACTCGGGTTTAATTCGATTACAATAGTTCCAATATGCCGCCTGATAGGTCGCTTGGTACCTTCGTAAAAACGCTCCAGTCTCCGGCGTGATTATCCTATAGCGCAAAAGCTTGTCACGAACCCCTGGTTGCAAGATTTTAGTAATCGGAACAATCAACTTTCCATTGCGGACTGTTTCAAGTCTCCACTTAATAGCAAATTCAGCTGGGTGAGGAATTTCATATTCGTAGAGATTGTCACCATATCGTTCACGTGCTGCTCGATAATTAGCATCTACTTTCTCATATAGCGCGATAACTTCTGTGATCGAAAGCAACTGCGCCTGAAAATTGAATATTTCTTTGAACGTTTCTGGCTCGGGAATTCCATAGTAAAATATAGCCTCCCAGCCGTACTTACCAGCAATCCCCTCTAGAAAATGTGCGGCATCAGAGCGAAGGTGATGCAACGTATTTTGACGGTATTGAATTCTAAAATCGTTAAATTCTTGTTCAATTTGTTTCCGAATTGAGTTTCGAACTTCAGTGTCATTAAGGTTAATGTAATTCTGGGCAACATAGAATGAAACGCCCCCGACCAGTAGGGAAACACTCATAATCGGCACCGCAAAAAAAACAGACATCCCCAAAAAAGTACTACCTGCAACCGTTGCTGAGAACAAACAGCTGATTGAGAACAAAGCATACCCTGCAACTACAACTATCTGCTGCTTTACAGGACCTAAAATTTGCATATCAAATCGTTCAACAAGCAAGTCATCTCTTTGCCGCTGATTTCGGAGAATATCTTCAGAGATAACTGAACCAGGACCAACCACACCCATTCATGACCGCCTTTCATACTGTTTCTTTTAAGAAGAAAGGATATTAAGATAACGAACGAATTTGATCAACAAGAAGAGCTCCCTTTTCTTTCATGTGAGCGATTGCCTTTTTACAATCTCCGGGCGATGATTCAACGCCCTTACACCCCTGTAGATCAACCTCCACAGTATATCCGAGTGATAAGGCATCAAGAACGGTATATTGTACACAATACTCTAAAGCGACACCCACTACCCTTAAGGTATCAATCGATAACTCCTGACAATATGCATGGAGACCGCTGTCATGTTTTTTTGCATTATCGAAAAAAGCGCTGTAGCTATCTACTTGTATGTCACACCCTTTTTGAATGATTTTTTCACACTCAGCAATGTGTAATCCATCCACGAACTCAGCTCCCACGGATCCCTGAACACAATGGTCGGGCCAGACGATCTGTTCCATACCGCCGTACTTAAATTGTGAGAATGGCTCTACACCATGCGTGCTTGCAAAACTCATATGTCCTTTTGGATGCCAATCTTGTGAAGCAATCGAATGGGGATATTTTTCAATGAGCTCATTGATGTAGGGAATCAACGAATCCCCTTCTGCCACTGGAAGTGATCCCCATGGCATAAAGTCATTTTGCATATCAACGACTAGTAATGCGCGCAATTTATCCCCCTCTCCGCATCAGTTCATTTTTTTTCTCGTAAAGGGTTTTCTCTATCCCAATCGAATAAAACTGGGGATTTAAGAAACGCAAAAAGCTCGAGCGAAATTTTTTCATATGAGCAAGTCCTGCAGCTCGAACCTCATCAAGGGACGGAGGTGTGTAGACCTGTTTTCCATCTCTGAAAATCGGCATGAGCAAATCTTTCCCTTCACCATTCACTTTGCACTGCTTCGTAGGGTCTGTAATCTCTAATGCTTCAGACACTCCATCGCTCAAGCGCTCATCGTAAATAACATCCTGACAATACCCAAACTGATCGGTGTATCGACGAACCTGCAGAATTCCTGGTATGGTTGTTTTGAGTGGCTGCTCAGAAATCTTCACTTTGTATTCCCACTCTCCGTCAGGAGGTTTGATAGCAGTCAGCTTGTATACCCCGTCGAGCGCCGGCTGCTCTTTTCCGGTAATGAGGTTGGTTCCTACACCCCAGATATTCACTTTTGCGCCCTGCTGCTTTAAATCGCGAATAATGAATTCGTCGAGTTCATTGCTTGCCATAATCTTTGCATCGGGGAAGCCGCCTTCATCTAAGATTTTTCGAACCTCGATACTGAGGTGTGCCAAATCTCCAGAGTCGATCCGAACACCTACCATCTCGCTTCCTTCTTCTCGCATTTTCTTTCCAACCTCAACGGCATTTCGAACACCATCCAACGTATTGTAGGTGTCGACAAGGAAAATACAATTGTTCGGCATACATTGTGCATACGCAGTAAAGGCTTCTTTTTCTGTACCAAACGCTTGAATCCAACTATGTGCATGTGTACCTCGCACAGGGATTCCAAATGCCTTTCCAGCGAGTGTATTAGACGTTGAGTGGCAACCCCCAACATAAGCAGCTCGAGCTCCCGACAGAGCTCCATCGATTCCTTGAGCCCGTCTCAATCCGAATTCAACGACTTCATCCCCTTCTGCAGCCCGGACAATACGTGATGCTTTCGTAGCGATTAGGGTTTGAAAGTTGATAATGTTGAGGAGTGCGCTTTCCAAAAGTTGCGCATGCAAAATTGGCCCTTTGATCCGAAGAAACGGTTCTTGTGGGAAAACTGGAGTTCCCTCAGGCATTGCATCGACATCGATATTCAATTTCAATTCAGATAAATACTGAAGGAAGCCCTCTTCAAAAAGTGGAGAGCCATCTCTTGATTTCATCGTTTTGAGGTAGGCTATATCAGACTCATCAAAGTGAAACGCATTAATGAATTCAATCGCAGTTTCAAGTCCGGCTGCAACCGCAAAGCTTCCGTGAAAAGGCTGCCTTCTAAAAAAGAGGTGAAAGCAGGCTTCGTGGTCCATCATTCCAAGTTTCCAATAGCCATATGCCATTGTGAGCTCATAAAGATCAGTGTTTAAAGACAATGATGGGCTGTCTAGATTATGTGCATGCATGAACGGAGATCATACACACCTCTTACCATTACATCAAATGAAAATCAGGAAGTTGTATAGAGCCCAAGATCCCTAATTTTTTTGTAAGGCAGGGTCATTCTTTAAGTATGAAGCTTTGCAGTTCGGATTATTTCTTCCATAATCGGGATCTGAAATTCCATGTTGACGAAGCAAACTAGCTCTTTGGGATTCAAGTTTATCGATCTCTTCCTGATATCGAGCAGCGATTTCTTTTGAGTTTTCTGCCTGCTGCCAATATTGACGAGCAGTCATGAGTTCATTTCCCTGAAACTGAAGACGGTCCCCTTGATTTTGCGCTTGAGCGGCTTTCGCCAATTCTAGGTCGCGTAAGTTAGTCAGTTTATCAATAGCTGCATCAATCGTACATAACTGACCATGCCACCCTGACATGCTATACGGTTGGTTATTCGCAGATGAACATGCTGGAAGGAAAAAAAGGAGTACAGCCGCAAGGAAAAAACGCATAGAAACCTCTCATTTCCTTCCATATACACAATCTACTAAACTCTTGTCAAAGAGGATTTCGATCAAAAATCTCTCTGGCACACAAGGTGCATTTAGAGCCTTATTCAAACACAATTGGTTTGTTTAATTTTTTTCGACTGATGTAGGAGTAGATGATCATCGCTATCACAACAATCCCCCACATAAGTAGGCGTGGCAGGTTGAAAAAATGCATCGATGGCCCAGGGAATCCTCCAAATCTTGAACTAATGGGCCAGAAAATGAACGTCGGAGCTCCCCGAATGTTCGTTCTTGGAAGAAAGCCGAAGTCTCTGGAGTCAAGACTTGCTTCGTAGTTATCACCCAACGCGAGGTAATGATCCTTCGGTATAACAAGCCCTTGTTTCATAATTTTTTCTCTGTCCAGTTTACCATTTGTCAGAAGCGGAGGTCCCTCATCTTCGAATGGTAGGTATGGGCGACTCGAAGTTCCAGCAGCTTGTTTTGCATACTCGCTTTGGAGGAAGTCAACCATTTGAGGATCGTTCTTTCCTACAATCTCCTGTCCCATAAGATACAAGTTGCCATCCTTGAAAAAGGTATATCTGGATGGACGAAGGAGATCCTCGGGAGAAGATGGAAGAAATGGAGAAAACATCTCGATCCCAAGATTAAAAAAGAAAAGGGTTTTTTCTGCAGAATATTTAGTCAGCGGATGCTCGTGCCGGACCTCAGATCGGTTGCCCAATGAGCTTATCTCGTACGCAGTTCCATTCGCATACTCATATGTTCCATCGGGAATTCCTTTAAACGAAGGGGAATACCGGTGGTACTCCTTCTTTATTCCCTCATAAGAATACTGGAAAAACCGTCCATCTTTCACAATGAATCGCATCGTGGTCATGTGTGAGAATAGCTTCTGTAGGTGTATGTCGGTCAAAGCGAGGTACGAAGTAAAACTACCAATTTGGGGACGAATCCGCCCCTTCAAATCTCTGTTTACGGTCGCCGAATAAAGGTTTGGATGATGATCAATTTCCAGATACGCCTTAGCATCGCTATCCAAGTGGCTTGTCCTTGAAAATTGCTTCATTTGTGCTGGAGTTAACAAGCGAACCATTCCGTAGTTAGCAATTCCCCACATCTCATAGTAATGATCGAAATGACGCTCAGAACCATCAGCCCCTTTTTGAGGGAGCATCCTTCCATGAACCATTGAACTGGTAATCGCATCAAGCTCTGCTACAGGCATTCCATACTGCACAAAGACGACCGGTGAGGAAAGCCCCTGAGTATGTGATCCTGCTGTCCGCACCTTCCCTTCGAACGTGATAAATGGCACATGTGTCACATAGTTTAAGTACTCCGGTTGCAATTCAGCTGAAATATCCTTCCCATCGATATCGAATCCATAGATCTGCCCTCCATAAAAATAGAGTGTATCCCCCGGTTTCCCAAGCAGTCTTTTTACAAGCTGCTTTTTTCCTGGAAGGACGTAAAAATTCATCACATCGACATTTGGAATATCGAGGTTCTCACCAGTGAATGCAACGCCATCACACCTATCGACCAAATCTTTATCAAAGTAAAACTGATTCGGTACGAGAGGAATGTTAATTCCATACGAGGTCTTCGATACAAAAAGACGGTCTTGTTCTAAAATCGTGGGTCTCATCGATCCCGTTGGAACCACATACAACTCAAAGACCATTGGACGAACGAGCACAGCGATAAGAAGCGCAACGGCGATTCCTACTGAATACTCTAAGAGAAGTTCAATCGATGTTTTACTAAGATGTTCTTTGCGTAACCTCTGCAATGTTTTCGCACTTTCGACCATCTTCGGCCGATCGCTGTCATGAATCGCAGCTTGGAGGATCAAAATTCCATTTTTAATCTCTTGCTTTACGCTTTCAGAGAGGGATCCCTTCTTCTTTTCAAAACGGGCATAGGTAGAATGAAGGATTGTTTGACACTTCTTTTTGGTATAAATGAACATCGCAGCTCTTGGTAATTCTGATTACGGGCGAATATACCAAAGAATGCGAAAATAGAAAAGCACTCTTACAATTTCACAAAAACAGGCTCAGAAGTATGCCTGCGCTATTTTTGTGGGAAAACTGTTAATAAATTGTTCATAACTTGCGAGGCATTGAGCTATTGAGACTCATTTTACGCCAGATTAACCCAGGTTTAACACTGTCTTAATAATATCACAAGCTATTGATCCTAATAATGTTACAATAAACATACTCTCTCCAAGCCCCTCATTTTTATAGAGTTAAATTACATTTTTCCACAATGTGTGCACATTGTTCATAACTCACCTTTTTCCATTACTCTTAGTGCGTTATGTGTTGCTTCTTCAATTGCTTTTTCCACAACATTCAGGAATGCACCTTCCTGAGATGCGAGCTGTTTGCTCAGCTGAATAACTTCTGGATCGAGCTGATCGATCACTTGTCGCATTTGATGTATACCACCCTCGGCAATAGCAGCTTGCTCCGCTACCATTCGCTGGAGAGTCTTCGAGACTGCTGTAACCTGTCTCTTGGTATGATCTGCATGCAATTGCATACTTTCTAATTCATAGAGTGCTTCTCTCTTCATGTTCGCTGGGAGTGTTCCAATAAACTTTCGCTGTGCTTCTATAGTTTTATGTGCTTTATCTAACTCCTTCTCGAGCTGAATTTGCTCAGCTTGCTTCAGATTGATTTTATCACCTAAATGATCGATGAGTTTGCGTGTTTGAAGAAGCAGCTCAAAAAGCATATAGCGATTCAAAAGCACTGTTTCTAAAGCCTTTTGATGATCTGGAGAAAGTGGAGATGATGCGTTTCGGACCAGCGCCTTAGAAAGGTCGGTATTAAGATGGGAAACTGGGTGGGCTCCAACCTCTTGTTCTAACACAATTCGACGAAAGAGCGTCCATGCGAGATCAGAAGAGAGAGAACCGCCAAGTTTACGTACTTCCGTTGCAAACTTGCTAGGTAAATCGTATACCCTAGGCTCACCATTCCCCTCTAACGAGTAGGTATTTTTGGTAACATCGATAACGAGATGCGTAAGGCTCTCATCCTTCCCAACGGAAAGTTGATGTAGACGAGTATCGTCTAAATGAACGTAAACAGGACCTTTCCTGAGTGGAGCAGCGTACATAATCATCTCACCTATATAATATTCCCATAGTATCTACTCCCCCTATGTCTATTATATCAAAAAAATATTTTAATTTCAAGGATAGAAAAATAAGGTAAGTTGCTAATTATTAGATGTTTACAGTTTTATACTTGAAGTTGTGTACGATAAAGAAGGGTATTTTCCCTCAGGAACGAACGAAAACTGGAATAATCCACCCGAAATACCCGCCTTTTTCAGCTCTTTCTGGGAGACCGAGAGGGAAAGGGTAGACTGAGTCGGCCGATCCATTGAAAAATGCTCCAATGTGTGGACTTCCCCATTTCTCGTATTCAAAACACGGATTTTCAGCGGAAGATGGTACTGTTGCGCATAGAGCACAATCCGAAGAGAATCCCCTTCCTTCTTTAAAGGAGATACAGGGCGAACAGGCCTCATCGGTGTTTGCGCATATGGAGAGTTCAACCCATACCCTGAATCAACAGCTCTCAGCTTATACGTCATCGCTGTATCAATTACCTGTATCCAGTATGGGAATGGAAAGGCTGTATCATTTCTATCGAGATAGACCTCTACCTCTTTACCCGAAATATCAGACCCATCTTTTGGCCATTTCGCGGAAAACACCTCGAATGCCCTCTCCCTCACTGACTTTCCATCTCGAACGAGTGGTGGCTTCCAGAGCTTTCTACGATCTTCTTCAGATCCATCTGGAGCTGGGCCTATTTTTCTTTGATCAGCTACGGGAACAGGAGCGAAATGCAACCCAACAAGCGTACCGAAAAGTGCATCCGCACTTTCAGGAGAATACCACTTTTCTTGAGTATACGAATACATCTCCTCAATCGTCCCGCTAGTCGTATTCAGCATATAGCTCACCCAAGAAGAGTGACCTGGCGCCTTTTTTTCAACCCACTTCTTATACGACCCAGGTTTTGGGGCACGCCGAGAAGGAACCGTAATTTCTTCTAAAATGAGGTATGATGGAATATGCTGCTTCACAAGAAGTACACTAACAACGCCACTTTGCTCAAAGACAGTGTACGTTCCTTTCGGTGCATGAGTCATTTTCTCGCGCATAGTGAGCGCTGAAAGAAGAGAAGAAAACGAGAGAAAAAGAATACACAACCACCGTTTCATACTGCTTACGCTTTACACTCAACTGTTGAAAGGCTCATACGAGCTTCCTCTCCGTTCAAATCAATCGTTTCACCTTCTGTGGATTCAAAGCGCACTTCAGTAGCGAGTACCTCAGTACAAATATAATCCTTATGAAGCGTGAACGCCTCTTTCAATCTATCTGTACTATCGATAACAAGCGCAATCCGATCCGTCACTTCAAGCCCTTGATTTCTACGAAGGGTATTCACCTTATTCACGATTTCTCGAGCAAGTCCTTCAAGAAGCAGTTCCTCTGAAAGCGTCGTATCAAGCGCAATCGTTGTCTCTCCATCGCTTTGCGCAATAACCCCTTCCTTTACACTTCGAACAATCTCTACATCTTCAGGCATCAGTTCATATTCGGTATCATCGATTTTAACGGTAACCATTTTCCCAGACTGCACCTTTTGAATCGTCTTTGCATCAAACGCCTCAACAACAGCTTTCAACCCTTTCATATGTTTTCCGGCTCTTCGACCAAGCGTTTTATAATTCGGTTTTGCAGCATACGTTACAAAAGCAGTCTCATCAGAGTGGAACTCAAGCGACTTCACATTCAGCTCATCCATGATCAAGTGCTGCTTATTCTTCAACAGTTCGAGAACCCGATCATCCCCTGCTATTAAATGCGCTACGGGAAGTGGCTGACGCACCTTAACCTTGTGTTCCTTCCGAAGTGAGTGCCCCATGCTTACAGCAACCTGTACAAGTGACATTTCACGTTCTAAGGTTACATCTCGAAGTGATCCATTTGACGCCGGGAAATCACACAGGTGTACCGAACTTTGTTCTGTCTCAGTCTTGAGCTCTCCGTAAATCGCTTCACTAATAAACGGGATAAACGGCGCGGTAACCTTGGTCAGTTCCTTCAACACAGTATAAAGCGTCTGGAATGCTTCATGTCGATCTTTCGATGCTTCGTCAGACCAGAAGCGACTTCGACACCGTCTGATATACCAGTTCGTTAACTCATCGATAAATCCAACAAATGGATTCACGGCTTTCGACAGCTCATACGACTCCATTCCTGTTTCAACAGATTCGATCAATCCTTGCAGTCTCGACAAAATCCACCGGTCTATATCAGCTTCTGGAACATCCGCTTTTTCATCCGGTTTCCAGTCATAGATATTCGCATATGTCGCGAAAAAGACATACGCATTCCAGAATGGGATCAAAATCTGTCGAAGAACGAGCTCAACTCCCCTCTCGGAGAACTTCAAATCATCAGCTTCAACCACTGGACTATGGAGTAAAAAGAGTCGAACAGCATCTGCACCATACTTATCGAATACAATGCCCGGTTCAGGGTAATTCTTCAGTCGCTTCGACATCTTTGCCCCATCCTCAGCAAGGATGATTCCGTTCACAATAACATTGCGGAATGCAGGCTTATCAAAAAGAGCAACTGCTAAAATTGTCAGGGTATAAAACCACCCACGAGTCTGGTCAAGACCCTCACCGATAAAATCAGCCGGGAAATGGTTTTCTGTCAGTTCCTTATTTTCGAACGGGTAGTGGTTCTGTGCGTAAGGCATCGATCCCGACTCAAACCAACAGTCAAACACTTCAGAAACTCTTCGATATGTTTTTCCGTCTTTCTCAAACGACAAATCATCGATAAAGTGGCGGTGTAAATCATCAACCTTCTTTCCGGTTAACGACTCGAGTTCTTCAATACTTCCAACAACATACAGATCGGCATCATCACTCATCCAAATTGGAATTGGAGTTCCCCAATAACGGTTACGAGAAATCGCCCAGTCACGAGCATTCTCTAACCACTTTCCGAAACGTCCGTCTTTAATGTGTCCAGGTACCCAGTGGATCTGTTCGTTTGCGGCAAGCATGCGATCTTTCAGCTGTTCAACATTCACAAACCACGTATCAACCGCCTTATAAATAAGAGGTGTATCCGATCTCCAACAGAAAGGATAGCGGTGACGGATCTGTCCATGATGGAAAATCTTCCCTTCATTTTTCAGCCGTTTAATAATCGCCTTATCGGCATCCTTCACGAACTCCCCTGCATAATCGGGAACTTCCTTCGTGAACTTACCATTTGAATCTACAGGACAAACGATATCGATCTTCTCTCTCTGACATACGAAAAAGTCAGACTCACCAAACGCCGGTGCCATATGAACAAGCCCTGTACCGTCAGCTTCACCCACAAACTCATCAGTCAAAATCGTAAACGCATTCGGGCTCGCACCTTCCACAAAATATGAAAACAACGGATGGTACCGCTTCCCTTTCAGGTCACTTCCGGTAAGCTCTTCAACAACCTCAAAACCCTCTTTGAACAAAGTTGGAATCCTGCTCTTCGCGCAGTAGAAAAACTTCCCTTCAAAAGCAACCTTCACATACGCCATATCCGGGTTCACACAAACAGCCAAGTTCGAAGGAAGGGTCCATGGAGTGGTTGTCCATACGAGTGCATACGTCTCATCCTCACCATCGATTTTCATCATCGCTGTAACGGATGGATCATCCACATCTTTATAATTCAAATTCGCTTCAAAATTCGAAAGAGGTGTACCAAGCTTTGCAGAAAACGGCATCACCTTAAAGCCCTTATAAACAAGCCCTTTATCCCAGAGCTGTTTAAAGACCCACCAGACCGATTCCATATAGGATGGATCCATAGTGCGGTATGTCTTCTCAAAATCGACCCACCGTCCCATTCGGTTTACTGTCTTCTTCCACTCCTCGCTATACCGCAAGACAATGCTTCGACACTCTTCATTAAATGCAGCAATCCCAAACATCTCGATCGAAGCTGCACCTGAGAGTTCTCTCGCCTTCTCGATTTCATTCTCAACAGGGAGTCCGTGGCAATCCCACCCAAAACGGCGAGGAACCTGGAATCCCTTCATCGTCATATACCTTGGAATAACGTCCTTAATCGTCCCTGCTAGAATGTGCCCATAGTGAGGAAGCCCCGTTGCAAATGGAGGCCCATCGTAAAAAGAAAAATATTCAGCCCCTTCCCTCGCGTCAATAGACTGCTGGAAAGTGCCTTCATTTTCCCACTTTTTTAGGACATTCTCTTCTCTCTCTGGAAAACTCTCTTTCTTGATCTCGAACATTTTAGGTAATAACTTCTCTTGTAAAAAGGGCCATTTTAGCCCTCTAACCCCATTATTCTCAAGGATTCTCTTGCCTTTTCCCATGGAGAAGAGTACTATATTTCTCAATTATGTTATAATAATAGACGGGGGTGACTTGGTTTCGACTTGGAAATGAAGTACTCGTCGCGTGCAGAGGATTCGGTTGGCCTCTCAAAAAAACCGAAAAAAATCTAACTGGCAACAGTTCAAAAGTTGTAAAGTTCCCAGGTGCCTTCGTTGGTGCTGAGGAATCTTTCGCAGCTGCTGCTTAATTCCTAACAGATTTGAGTAGCCGGTGGCATAAGACTGGACCAAGAGCCTTATAACCACTGTCAAACCACTTGGTATGGATGCACCTGATTCCACCTTTCTAGGGTGTGTCCGAGATTTATAAGAGGTAGGTCTGCCCCAAGTGGGGTTCCTAGCAGCAAGGTAGACCTTATAGACTGGGGACTACGCACGTAGTGGCTTGTAGGGAGTTTTACAAGGACGTGAGTTCGAATCTCACCACCTCCAATTTGATCGGGTGATTCCGAGATGAAGCAGGAAAGGCCATAAGCCTTTCCTTTTTCATTTCCGGCTACCTACAGGTATGCCAAAAATGAACTTCACTCGAACTCCCCACGCTCAAACCGGAGGCAAGCCTCCAAATAACAAGACTGGATAAAGATTATGGCATACAGACACTATGTTCCTAAACTCCACATAAGGAATTTTGGAATCAACAAAAAACAAACTGCTAGATTTGATAAAACAACAAACCGACCTCCAATACCTGTACCAATTACAAGCTTTTGTGGCGAAGAAGACTATTTCGCATTTGATGAAAGCAGCTTAGATAATCTTCCGCATTACCTCCAATGGATTCATAAAGATCTTATTGAAAACAATCTATCCCAATGTATTGAAGGACCGATAAGCTCTATTTTAAAGACACTTATTAAAGAACGATCTCTTGGGTCACTTTCTGAAAAAGAGATACTGATGCTACTTGAATGGTTAGCATGGATTTTCATTGCAAATCCGCGGTCGTTGGCGATTGATTCCATACTTTGTATTGCTGATCAATTTAAAAACATCAATTATTCCGAACTATCTAGAACTGACCGGCTTAAAGTTTTTGTGGATTTGCATGAATTAATCACCCCAGTTTTTCAAAAACGTAAATGGCTACTTCAATTAGTCGACCCCTCACATGGATATCTCCTATCTAGTGATCGCCCTGTTATGATTGGAGGAAAAGCTCTTACAGAGTCACCTGATCTTTCTAATCAAACAGTTTTTTTTCCTATGTCTCCTCATTTGCTTCTAATTGGGGATAATAGTTCTGAGTGGGGATATGCAAGCGTTCCACTCCAGAGCACAAGAGAAGCGACCTTACTTGCAAATATTCTCAGTTATGACCAATCACATCGGTTTATTTTCGGAGCTGACATAAAGCATTTTGATGCTTTTTTTAAATCTTTGAATGATAATATTTCCGGAGAAATCTGAAAAAGAGCCGCAAAATTTTTAGCAAAGCTGCGAAGAGGTGGATTTATGGATATTCTGAGTGGAGTAATTGTGTCTTTAATATCCGCATTTGTGGGTTCGGTTTTTACACTATTTCTAACAAACAGAAAAGAAAAGAGGGAAGCAAAAAATCGCTTTAGAAACCGTCTCACAATACTTGCATTCGAACTGAAAGGTAATTTTCGGAATAGTGGTACTTGGCATTTGCCATTTAAAACTCTTGCTTTGGAAAAGATCGTTCATGATGAGCCGATGATTCACACTGATCCAGAATTGTTCAAAATGGCAAGCCACTGCTTAGGAGTGTCATATGCTTTATTAACTGCGCAACCGTACCACCGAATATTAAGACCTGCTCATGGACAAGATCTTATGAAGCAATTAGCGGAATACATACATAAAAAATATAATATTGAAGGAGTCGAATTTATCCCACACAATCTTAGAGGACGATAAAGAGTATCTAAAATCGCTTTAGAAAACCTCAACCTCACAAATTCCCTACTCAAACCGGAGGTAAGCCACAATCTTAACTGTCTTATAATTAATATTTTAGATTTTGAAGCGCTCAATCGAGAGTTGGACAGATGCTTGATATTTTGTATCTTGCTGGTAGTGAATTTGTTATGTATTTAGTATCTTTCCGCGTATTTAGTAAATTTTAATTTGAATTTTCGTCGTTTTTTGTTATAATTTCTTTATAAACGGGATAAAAAGTATGGTAATACGCGGATTTTCACCTATCAGCGCTTTAGAAAGCGATTCTCCAGGGAGTAGAGCGACCCTATCAATCAGGGAAGGGATGGCTTCAGCTGCAGCCTCTGATTGGGGCGAACGATCTGTCTCTCAGATATCATTAGGGGTAACTTCGTCTCCAACCAACCTTTCTGCCCTCAAAGTACAGGAAATTGCCACCTCCCCTTCTCAGGGAATACACGAGACGCATCTGAATACCCTGTGGGATCGAGAAGTAAGTATGGCGGGTAAGGTGCTCCATTCGAGCGGTATTTGGAAAACAAATATTTTTCATCTCGATGATGTGCCAAAAGCGCCAATAAATGAAGATGGCACAAATGACCTGATGAGTGACGACATTACCTGGACGAATGATTTTGTAGAGCATGAAACGAAACATAAGCCTTCGTATGAAAAATACAAAAGCTTGGCCTCAGAAATTGTTGAAAAAATGCAGAGGGACCCAACGAGGGGTGTTTCAATCGCAACTGAGCTTATTGCAAAAATCTTATCTTATTCTCGACTGCCTCCAGATACAGTTGTTCCAATTCCGACACAGTGTGAAGGAAGACTTGTTCTCGCGGAGTATCGTCCTCTTCTGATCGATTTGACAGACGGAAATGCAGCATATCTTTTCGTGCCGACAAAAACATCACCTAAAGAAGCTCGACCGATTTTAACCTTTCGAGGAACCTCTCCTCAACATGCTTCTGGATCTGTTCGTGCAGACCTTGGTATCCATTCCGCGACGAGTAATTTCCTTTCTTTATCGGCAATTCCAGAGATTGATTTCGGAAGAAACATTATCGCGACTGATGGAAAGCGTCTTACAAACCTCATTGCTGACGCAGAGAGCAGGTATGGGAAGGTAACCGTTACAGGGTATAGTTTGGGAGGATCACTTGCAGCAAAGGTTGCAATGGATAAAAAAAACTATCGCTTTATTGATAAAGTAGTCACCTTTAATGCTCCTTGTGGTGGTTCTAGCGCCGACCTTCGCAAATTTGAGCACCTTGTAAGAAAAGGTGAATTAGCTGAGGATTTCGGAGAAGCGTATGCGGTTGAAGGGGATTCTGTTGGGAATAGTTTTGGATTTGAAAATTTTATCGGAAGAAAATTTCTTATCTCAGTAAAGGATGGGAAAAGTAGAGATGCCACTGCACTGCATGGAGAATGCCTTTTAGGAAAAGAGTTTGAACTTTCCGCTGTTCGTCCAACGAATAATGACTGGAATATCGGCATGCTATTTTTTAGAACGATTTGTGCTCCTGCTTACATTGCAACATGGATAATAAGCAGATTTCTCTTGCTTCTTGTTTCTGCTTCAATAGAAGCATATTTTGCTACAGGCTTTAACGATTATACCAGGGAATATCGCGATAAAATTGAGCACGGTCTCTCTCTTGCAATAGGGGAATCCCGCACTGGTAAACTATCCCCTCTCGAACAAGCAGAACGGCGAGCTCGTATTTATCATGCGCTATACCCTGTGGAAAAAGGTTTTGTGAGTAATAGTAAGGAAAAAAGAGCAGCCTTCCTTCGCGGAGTATTAGAACCATTATCTATAGACCTCAAGCCAAAAAAACTGAGCGCGCACGCTGCTGCCGTAGCGTAAGGCACCTTTCTCTTTCCCATAAAACTGTGTATCGATACTAATGGGACTTGTTGATCAGATCGT
>Ga0209692_10003104_pt1 | contig 16581 bp, 12 predicted proteins | sample tdDd472_FD_187129 | JGI IMG/M metagenome (GOLD analysis project Ga0209692, IMG submission 187129) | Marine sediment microbial communities from the Atlantic coast under amendment with organic carbon and nitrate - tdDd47.2 (SPAdes)... | ecosystem: Environmental > Aquatic > Marine > Coastal >...
ATGTGGAACGCCGCCAGGTCGGGGTAGCCGGACCGGAGCTCGGCCCAGGCGTGCACCCAGGTGCGGAGGAAATTGTTTTCCAGTCTCCTCAGTCCCGACTCGACCTCGATCGTCGGCAGACCGGTGATCCATCGCTGGGCCACGGCACGGTCGCCCTGCTCGGCGGCGCAGAGGGCGCGCACGAGGTCGGCCTCCATGGCCGGGGCGAGCTCATGTTCGGTGGAGTGGTCGGCCGTGAATTCGGCGGTGTGCCCGTCGAGCCAGAGGATGGCGGCCTGGTAGCGACCGCTGTCGCGAAGGACCCAGGCTTCGTCCAGCAGCAGGCGTGGGCGGCGCGGGTCGGGCGGGGTGGTGAGGTCGAACAGGCGTTTCCGGGCGAGGGCTGCCGTCGGTTCGTCGCCGACCACGGCGCTGAAGTAGGCGAGGTGATACCACCCGCCGACGTTGGTAGGATCGGTGCCTGCGGCCGTGTGCAACCGGGAGAGGGCCCGGGCCAGGACGAGATCCAGGTGATGCCCGGCGCCGGTCTGGCCGCTCAGGACCTTGGCGTCGTAGCGCATGCGGTAGGCACGGTCGGCCACGGCGAGGAAGGCTTCGTGGACCAGCTCATCGGCGGCTTGCCGACGCCATTGACGGTCGGTCCCTGGCAGGGCGGTGAATTCGTCGATACCCAGCGAATCCCAGGGGGCGTCGAAACGGGTGGCCGTGGCGTAGTCATGAGCAGGGTCGGACGCGGCGTCGCCGTACTGGCGCATGTACAGCACCCGGGTTGAGGCGGGCAGATGCCAGGCCAGCTCGTTCCATTCGATGGTCTCGTGCACAGGCTCCGGATCAGAGACCGGATCCGGGGCGGAACTGCACGCCATCAGGAACGAGGCGCCGATCATGGCCGCGACAATCAGATACTTCATGCTCACCCCCAGCCTGAATTAACCAGACAGCGATGGTCTGGTCAATTCATGGCGACCGGGGGCGATTTGGTTCTCTGGTCACCGATACAGGGCCTTGATCCCGCTCAGGCTCGTGGACTCCACCGGCACCGTCCCCAGGATCTCCAGCCTGACATCGCTGATCGTGCCGTAGGAATCGGTGGTGAGCGAGCAGATCCCGATCAGGATCAGGTCTATGAAAAACTCGGCGTGGATCTCGGCGCCGATCAATTCATTCAGGTCGAGGACCCCCGGTGGGCAACACGATTCCAACGTGGCGGTCAACTCCGTGAACGGTCCTTCCTGCGGGGCGATGGAGGCATGGAAGAAGTCGCCGGGGAAGGCCGGTGAGGAGAAGAAGACGCTGAGGCCGGGCATGATGGGGCTGACCTCGGGGCCGCCGCCGTCGTCGCAGGTGATCTCGCCCATGACCCACTCACCCGACATCACCAGCTCGATCTGGTCGATGCTCGTGATGTGGTCCGGGATGGTGAAGTCGACGGTGCGAACATTCGGGTGGCCGAAGTTGGGCGGGACGTTGGGGCTGATCTCGTAGCTGCCGGTGAGTTCGGGGAAGGTGAGGGTGGCGGTGTCGGCGGAGGCGGTGGTGGCGAGCAGGCAGGCCAGGAGCATGAGGGCGATGGTTTTCATGATTTTCTCCCTTGTTGAATCCCGGGTGATGATAGCACATGGAAAGGGAGGTCATCATTCCGAGATCGGGAGGGACCTGAGCTCAAATGAAAGGGGCCGGCCAGGATGGCCGACCCCGATTGATCCATCAGATACGCCCTACTCGAGTCCATGCTCCTTCTTGAAGTCCGCGAACGCCGGCTCTTCCACGTCCGACACGTCCCAGCGGCCCGCCTCGAGGAATTCGGATTTCTCGAGCACGACCTTGTGGTCAGGCCCTGGCGGCGGCGTCGGTCCCGCCGTATCCCAGGCATCGTCCGCGACGACGGCCATGCGTTCCTTGATGCCGTCCCGGGTGATGTTCCAGACCATCAGGTCGTCCGCCATGGAGAGCGGGCCGTCGTAGGTCTGGCGGATGGCGTCGTAGATCGCGTAGCGCGTGGCTTCTTCGTTGAAGAAGTGGTAGGCCACGGCGTGCCGGGGCTTGATCGTGCTCATGATCTTGCCGAAAGCCTGCGCCGAGGTGTGGATGTCCCACTGCATCATCATGGCGCGTTGCGGCGGCTGCCCGTAGAAGTCCATCAACTGCTCGGGGGTGAGCATGCATTCGTTGATCACGAAGTCGGCGTCCCGGCAGTGCTCGATGAACCACTTATTGGGGGCCGTGTCGCCCGCGTAGACGAGCTTGTAGCCCTTCCACTCGAGGATGAAACTCACCGGGCCGGCGGTGATGTGGATCGCGGGGATGGTGCGGATCACCACACCATCCTCCTCGTATATGACCTCGTTGATGGCTTGCCAGTCGAATTCGTGTGCCGTGATCTGGCCCGGTACCGAGCTGATCTTCTCGGCCCGGGTCATGTAGTCCCAGTTGTAGCACTTCATGAATCCGTCGATCGCATAGGCCGTGCCCATGTCCTCCGTGGCGCCGGTGGGGCCCCAGAGCTCCAGCGGACCTGAGCGGCCGCCGGTCCAGCCGCCGGCCCACAGTGGCGCCAGGTCGCCGAAGTGGTCTGTATGCAGGTGGCTGATGAAGACCTTGGTGAGGAAGTCCATGGGGATGTTCATCGCCATGACGTTGCGCATGGAGCCCGAGCCGATATCGAAGAGGAACTTGTCGCCGTTGCCGAGTTCGATGAGGAAGCAGGCGGCGGCCTGGCCGCGACGGGCGGCCGGCATGCCCGTACCCAGCGCCGTCACCCGGATCTCGTCCTCGGCCAGCGCCTCGGTGCCGGGGCTGTACTGGAAGGGATTCTGGACCGTGCCCGTGGGGTCAGCGAGGTAGGGGCGATCGCCGACCTCGCCGGCGCCTCCTGCGCGGGCGGTGTCGACGAAGGAAAGGTCTGCGGTGGCGAGATAGGCGCCTGTGGCGAGGCCGATGGCCAGGAGCATAGCGCCGGTCATTCTGTGTTGCTTCATGATGGTCTCCCCGGAAGTGATTAAAGTCCGGTTTCGACGCGAGTGTGGGTGATGGGCATCATGTTGAGCGCGTCCAGATTGGCTCAAGAGTCATCGACAGAGTACAGTGCTGTACAGTATGCCGCAAGACGAGATGAAACTGTTGGGTCAATGATTCGAATCAGGATCCGCCAGCATCAACGCCAGTTGTCGCCGCCGGATCGATTCGTCCGCGAAGGTAGCCTCGCCGAACATGATCGGGGCCCAGGAACAGTAGGCCACGAACAATCTGGTGCGGGCGTCCCGGTCCGCTCCGGTAAATCCGGCCTCGCCGAAGATCCCGCCGATGTAAGTGAGGCGCATGGCGTAGACCTCTTCGACCCGTTGCTTCACATGGGGATCCTGCTGGGCCCAGCTGCGCATGGCGAGGTCGAAGCGGGTGAGTCGGTGTCGGTCGATCATTGCCATGACCTGGAGCAGTCTCTGGGTAGGGGGCAATGGTGAGATTGTCGAATCGTCGATGACGATACTGGTATAGGATTCAGTCCAGTAGGACACAATCTGGTCGAGGAGATCCTGACGATTGGCGAAATGGAAATAGAAGCCGCTCCGTGCCACTCCGAGGCGGCCGGCGAGGCGTTCGATCTTGACGCCCTCGATTCCCTCGGCCTCGAGGGCCGTGAGGGCGGTTTCCAGCCAGTCGGTCTTGCTCTTGCCTGGTCTCGGCACGATTCAATGCTCCCCGTTCGAGATGACGAACGGGGAACGTAGCATGGACCGGATCCGTCATGCAATTGCGGCACCTACTCGGGTAACTCAGGCGGCGTATATCCTTCCCACTTGCCGGCATTGATGTCCTCGGAGATCCAACCGTTCGCCACCGACGGATCCTCACGCTCCGCCCGCCGATAGGCCTCGGTTGTTCCCGTCGGCATGACGTTCTCGTCCACCATCGCCTCGCGCACCACGATCTGCTCGTCGGTCACGTTCCAGACGACCATGTCGGTGGCCAGGGTGAGCGGACCGTCATAGGTCTCGCGTACGGCCTCCAGGGTTTCGTCGTAGACGTCATGCCAGGTCCAGAAGTGATAGCCGATGGCGTGACGCGGCTTGACGGTTGCCATGATCTTGCCGAAGGCCTGGGGCGGCGTATGGATATACGACGTGATCCAGACGGCCTGGGCGTAGGGCGTGTCGAGGGCCTTCTGCAGACCTGCCGGGGTGAAGAAACACTCGTGGATCACGAGCTCAGCCCCCGCAGCGTGCTTGATGAACCACTTGTTGGGGTAGCTGTCGCCGCCGAAGACGAAGCTGCGGTTCTTCCATTCGAGGCGGAAGCTCACCGAACCGTCGAGCACGTGGATGGCGGGGAAGGACGAGATGGTGACCCCGTTTTCCTCGTAGATGGGACCTTCAGTACGGAAGTCGTACTCGTGCGCAATCACCTTGCCGCCCTCGATGGGGAAGCCGGTGCGGCGGCCCTCGATATCCCAGGCCCAGGAGTCTCGCTGGTTGTCCACGAAGGCCTTGGTGCCCAATCGCGGTTCGGACCCCGACGGACCGTAGACGTGCAGCGGCGTGTAGCGACCGTTCATCCAGCCGCCGATGTACAGCTCGGCGAAGCCGCCCACGTGGTCCGAGTGCAGGTGGCTGACGAAGGCCTTGTCCACCTTGGACCAGTCGGGACGCAGCTTGGAAAAGTTCTCCATGGAACCACTGCCGATGTCGAAGAGAAACTTGTCGCCGTTGCCCAGCTCGACGAACCAGCAGCTCGCCTTCTGCTTTCCGGTGATGACGTTGGGCATGCCGGTTCCGAGGGCGGTGACGCGCATCTCGTTCGGGCCCAGGAGTTCGGTGTTGGGATAGTACTCGCGGGGGTAGATGCCGTTCTTGATTTCGGTGGGCGTGCGGCCCTGTGGGTAGAGGGTGCCGTCGAAGATGTTGTCGGTCTTGGCCGACTGCTGGGCGTGGGCAACGAGAACTCCGCCGGCGCATACCAGCCAGACTATCGCCAGCCTGATCGAGATCGTTCTTCCTGGATTCATGGCGAGCAGCTCCTTTGGCCGAATGGTATGACCGACATCGACGGTCGAGTACGATCGGACTCGGGTGGGTGTGCTATTACGGCAGTGTAATGGTTCCATCATGCACATATAGTTAAGCAATGAAAGACTACGATCGTCGGCTGCTTGTCGCCATTTCAAATCAATCAATCGTTGTAGTCCTGGACCGCTTGGCTTGGTTCATTCCGGAGCTCTCTACTATTCCCAGCGATCCTCCCAGGTGCGTCGAGTGAACCGTCTGCTGGACCTCTCCCGGCCCTCCGGTGTATCCTGCGGCATCACTTCCTTAGCCCGATTGGGGATCGCGACTTGGTCAGATTCATCGCCGTCATCTTGCTCATGGCCATCCTCGCACCGGATGTCCAGGCCGATATGATCAGCCTCTCCGGTGCCGAGAACGCCCGCAACATCGCCGTCTTCGAGGTGACCGATGATGCCGTCGAGGTCCGGTTCGAGATCTACGTCGGCGACCTCGAGACCTTCATGGATCTCCTGCCTGACCACTGGTTGCGCGACGATGCTCCAGCACGACCCGCCGAGGCCCAGCGGTGGCGCCGATTTGCGCACGAAACCCTACAGATCACGGCCGACGGTCGACCACTTCCAGTGGAGGTGGGGATCGTGGAGCCCCGCACGCGGATAGAGCGGTTTTCCCCGTTCGCGGGACGGCTGAACCCCTTCACGGGCCGTGTGGTCCCTGGACCACCAGATGATAAGCGGGTGGTGTACGCGGAGTTGCGCTATCCATTCCCCGGTGGCGAGCGACCGGCCAGGATCACCATCACGCCTCCTCTCGGTGACGGTGGTCTGGCCCGGGAGAACATCGGATTCACCCTGAATCACCGAGGGGTCCAGGTGGTCGATTTCAAGTCCCTCGCCGGTGCGGTGGATCTGCATCTCGACTGGGACGATCCCTGGTATTCCCGCTTCGAGCAACCGAACCTCCGCCGCTGGCAGAAGTCGGGCCTGATGACCTTCCTCTACATCGAGCCCTTCGAGGTCCGCCACGAGATGCTGGTGCGCGTGAAGGACATGATGGCCCTCATGGACCTCGACCTGCGCGACCCCGAATGGATCGAGCCCGACGAGTTCCGCCAGGTGGAGCAGGCCATCGGGGCCTTCCTGCTCGAGCACTCCAACGTGACCATCGACGGCGTTCGCGGCGAGGGCGTTCTCGATCGCATCAACTTCGTACGTTACACCCGCCGCCAGACGCTCTTCCTGACCGAGCCGGAGCGGCTCTCGGTGCCCTCGGCCATGCTCGGCGTGGTGATCGTCTACTTCACCGACGGCCTCCCGCAAGAGGCCACCATGGAGTGGGATCTCTTCACCGACCGCATCCAGGAGGTGCCGGCCAACGCCATCGATCCGGCGGGACCGTTTCCCACCTCGGTCACGCCCGATGATCCGGTCCATGTGTGGACCAACTTCCTGAAGACCTACCGGATTCCCACCGTCGACGCCGTGGCGGTCGACCGTAGCCTCGTGTCGCCGCGGGTGCCGCTGCTGAGCATCGTGCTTCTCCTGGGACTGATCCCGGTGTGGCGCGTGTACCGGGCGCGCGCCCATGTCGAGGGCTCGCGCCGAGGGCCGTTGCAGCTGGGCGGCGTGTTCCTCGTGGCCGCCGCGGTGGCCTGGCCGCTGGTGTCCATCGATCTGCCCGGGCGCGCGACCGTGGAAGGCGAGCAGAGCCACGCCCTCGTCGAGAGCCTCCTGCGCAACGTCTACCGATCCTTCGATTTCCGCGACGAGGATGACGTGTACGACAAGCTGGCGGTCACGGTGTCCGGCGACCTGCTCACCGACATCTACCTGGAGAACCGGCGGTCCTTCGCCGTGCAGCAGGCCGGCGGCGCCCAGGCCAAGGTGGAGGATGTGCAGATCGAAGCGGTCACCGCCGCGCGAGAGGGACGAGGCCTTCGGTTCGACACCACCTGGGTCGCCACGGGCAGCGTGGGCCACTGGGGGCACCTGCATCTGCGGACCAACCGCTACCAGGCCCTGATCACCGTGATCCCCGAGGGCGGGTCCTGGAAGATCACCGGCATGGAGATCCTCGACGAGGAGCGCCTCGACCCGAACCAGGCAGTGGAGTCTTGACGCCGGTGGGCGGTCTCGGCTAACAATGCGGACACCAAGGAAACGGGGGCCCATGGATTCCACTCGCCCGGCCATCACCATCAACGATCTGGATTTCCGCTACCGCGAGGGTGCCTTCCGCCTGCGCGTCCCTTCGCTGACCGTGGCCCAGGGCGAGACCGTGGCCGTGATCGGTCCCAGCGGCACCGGCAAGACCACCCTCTTGAACCTCATCGCCGGCGTGTCCGTGCCAGAGGCCGGTGCCATCGACGTGGCAGGGGTCGACATCGCAAAGCTCGGCGACGCAGCCCGACGCGCCCACCGCATCCGCCACATCGGCCTGGTGTTCCAGGAGTTCGAGCTCATCTCCTACCTGGACGTCCTGGACAACGTGCTGCTGCCCTACCGCTTGGACCCCGAGCTGAAGCTGGACACGACGGCCCGATCCCGCGCGGTCGATCTGATCGCCGACGTGGGCCTCGCCGACAAGCACCACCGCCCGGTGACCCGCCTGTCCCAGGGCGAACGCCAGCGGGTGGCCATCGCCCGATCCCTGGTCACCGGCGCCTCCATGCTCCTGGCCGACGAGCCCACCGGCAACCTCGATCCCCGCAACAAGACAAAGATCCTGGACCTCCTCTTCGACCAGGTCTCGGCCCGCGGCGTCACCCTGGTGGCCGTCACCCACGACCACGGCCTGCTCGACCGCTTCGACCGCGTCATCGACTTCGAGACCCTGGAGGTGACGCCGTGAGGGACATCCTCTATCTGGCCTGGCGCTACCTCATGCGGCACCGCGTGTTGACGGTCATCCTGGTGGTCGCCATCACTCTCATCGTCTTCCTGCCCGTTGGACTGCGGGTGCTGGTGATGCAGAGCGAGCAGGAACTCACCACCAGGGCGGCTGCCACGCCGCTCATCCTGGGCCAGAAGGGCAGTCCACTAGAACTGGCCCTGGTCACCCTCTACTTTGCCGCCGACACGCCGCCGTCCCTGCCATATGCCGAGTGCGAGCGGGTGGCGAATGACCGGCTCGCCACGGCCATCCCCATGCATCTCAGATTCCGCGCCCGTCAGCAACCCATCATTGGCACGAGCCTCGACTACTTCGACCTGCGCGGTCTAGACGTGGCCGAGGGCCGGCAACTGGCCGTGCTCGGCGACTGCGTGGTGGGCGCCACGGCGGCCCGCAAGCTCGGGGTCACGGTGGGCGACCACGTCATCTCCTCGCCGGAGAACGTCTTCGACATCGCCGGCGTTTATCCGCTCAAGATGCCGGTGGTCGGGGTGCTGGCCAGAAACCACACGCCTGACGACGACGCTGTCTTCGTGGACCTCAAGACGACCTGGGTCATCGAGGGGCTCGGCCACGGCCACCAGGACATGTCCCGGCCCGAGGCGGCCGCCGGTGTGCTCAAGCGCGAGGGCTCGACCGTGATCGCCAACGCCTCGGTGGTGCAATACAATGAGATCACCGCCCGGAACATGGATTCCTTCCATTTCCACGGCGACCTGGGCGTGTTTCCCATCCAGGCGGTGATCGCCGTGCCCCACGACGAGAAGTCGTCGGCGCTCCTGCAGGGCCGATACCTGGGCGACGAGGAACGGGTGCAGGTGATCCGGCCCCTCGAGGTGATGACCGAGCTGCTCGATACCGTGCTCACGGTGCAGACCTACGTGGTGACCGCCGTGGTAATCGTCGGCCTGGCGACTCTGGCCACGGCCATCCTGGTGATCGTGCTGTCGTTGCGGCTGCGCCGGGCGGAGATCGCCACCATGAACAGGATCGGCGGCGCCCGCACGCGGGTTCTGGCCATCCTGACCGCCGAGGTCGTGGTGGTGGTCGGTCTCGGAGTGCTGGCCGCCGCCGGGCTCACCGGATTGACGGCGGCCTATGGTTCGTTGATTATCAAGGCGTTGATTCTTGCCTAGAGGAGGTAGGGGATGAAGATCGTGTGGGGAATCCTGGTGGTTGTGCTCCTGGCGGTGGGGGGCTGCGGTGACACCGAACAAGAGCATTCGCAGACTGCGAAACGGACTGACGGCAAGCTCACCGTGCTGACGGTGAATTATCCCCTGGCCTACTTCGCCGATCGCCTCGGCGGCGAGCACGTGGCAGCTTCCTATCCCGGCCCGATCGATCGGGACCCGGCCTTCTGGAATCCCTCAGCCGATGACGTGTCCGCCTTCCAGGCCGCCGATCTGGTCCTCCTCAACGGCGCCACCTACGCCAAGTGGGTGCCCAAGGTCACCCTGCCGTCGAGCAAGCTGGTCAACACCTCGGCCGAGCTATCCGACCGCTACATCACCGTGATGGATGCCGAGACCCATGCCCATGGTCCCGGCGGTGAGCACGCCCACGCCGGCACTGCCTTCACCACCTGGCTCGACCTGACTATGGCCATGGCCCAGGCCCGGGCCATCCGCGACGCTTTCACGGCGGCACGGCCCGCCCAGGCGGAGTTCTTCGCCGCCCAGTACAAGGACCTCACCCGGGATCTGGTCGACCTCGACCACCGACTCACCACCCTGACGTCCGGCCAGGACGACCGCCCGCTGGTGGCGTCCCATCCCGTGTATCAGTACTTTGCCCGCCGATACGACCTGAATCTCGAGGCCGTCATGTGGGAGCCCAGCGAGGTGCCCGGTGGCCGGCAGTGGGAAGAGTTGCGACGTCTCCTGGAGCAGCATCCGGCTGAATGGATGATCTGGGAAGGGGAGCCGGCCGGGGAATCGGTCAGCCGACTGGAAACCCTGGGAGTCCAGAGCCTGGTGGTCGACCCCTGCGCGACCCCGCCGGCGACGGGCGATTTCCTCGACGTCATGGAGGCCAACGTCGCAGCCCTGGCCGCCGCCTTTCAGGACTGAGATTCAGGTCGGCACGGGACCACCTCGAGCTGGGAGACCGTACGACCATGGCGACCAAGGCCTGCATCACCAAGGAGCCCCAGGGGCTCGGATTCTTCGAGAAGTATCTCACCGTCTGGGTCCTGGCGTGCATCGCCGCCGGGATCGCGCTGGGCAAGCTGGCGCCCGACGTGGCCCGGACCCTCGATGGCCTGTCCATCAACGTGGGCGAGGCCCCGGTGATCTCCATTCCCATCGCCATCTGCCTCTTCTTCATGATGTACCCCATCATGGTGAAGATCGACTTCGGCGAGGTCCTCCGGGCCGGCCGCAACACCAGGCCGGTCACCCTCACCCTGGTGGTGAACTGGCTCATCAAACCCTTCACCATGTACGGCATTAGTGTGTTCTTCCTGGGCTCGCTGTTTCTCGCCTTCATCGGTCCCGAGGCGGTGGACCACCTCAAGATGCCCCTCGGCCTCGACCTGCCCGTGGGCGCGAGCCACGGCGACGGCACCATCGTCCTCGTCGACGGCATCAAGATGCTCGAGGTGCCGCTATGGCGGAGCTACCTGGCAGGCTGCATCCTCCTGGGCATCGCGCCCTGCACGGCCATGGTGCTGGTGTGGGGATTCCTGGCGCGCGGCAACGCCGGGCACACGCTGGTGATGGTGGCCATCAACTCGCTGGCCATGCTGCTGCTCTACGGCCCTTTGGGTGGATTCCTCCTCGGGGTGGGCCGGTTGCCCGTTCCCTGGCAGGCCCTGCTGCTGTCCATCGGCGTCTACGTCGCGTTGCCGCTGGTGGCCGGGTACTTCTCCCGGAAGTGGATCATGGCAACCAAGGGAGAGGCCTGGTTCAATGAGAAGTTCGTCCACTTCCTGACCCCGGTGACCATCACGGCCCTGCTGGCGACCCTGGTCCTGCTCTTCTCGTTCAAGGGTGACGTGATCCTCGCCAATCCCTTGACCATCCTGTGGATCGCCATCCCGCTGTTCATTCAGACCGTGTTGATCTTCGGCATCACCTACGGACTGGCGCGCATGCTGAAGCTGCCCTACCAGGACGCCGCGCCGTCGGCCCTGATCGGCGCCTCGAATCACTTCGAGGTGGCCATCGCCACGGCGGTGATGCTGTTCGGATTGTCGTCGGGGGCGGCCCTGGCCACGGTGGTGGGCGTGCTCATCGAGGTGCCGGTGATGTTGATGCTGGTGCGGGTGTGTTTGCGGACGCAGACACTGTTCGCTCAGGAGTAGGGGCGCACGAGATCCGGCTCACCGTACCAGTTGCACCTTCCGCGTCTCAGAATAACTCCCGGCTCGCAGGCCCAGGAGATAAGTGCCCGAGGGTAGGGCCTTGCCACGGGCATCGGTCCCGTTCCAACTCACCTCATGCCGCCCGGCACTCCGCAGCCCTTCCATCAGCACGTCCAGGGTGCGTCCACGCAGATCGAACACGGTCAACCGGCACATGGTGGGCTCATCCAGCTCGAAGGCCACCGTGGTCTGCGGATTGAACGGGTTAGGTACCACGCTGAGCTGGCGGCCCACGGCGTCTGGCACGCCGTTCACCACATTATCAGCCTCGATGGTGACTTCCACTGTCCGGTGCGCGGCCAGATCGACCTCGACATAGCAGATCACCGGATCACCCGTGGCGTCCACCTGGGTGAGCGTGCCGCCATCGACCATGTAATTGCCCGCGGCCGGCATGGCGATGCGCAACAGGGCATGGTGAAACGCCTCGGAATGGCCGTTGACGATCTCGGCGGTGACCACTTCGTGGGTTCCGTCGTTGGCAGGCTCATAGGCCACACGCAGGCGTCCATCATACTGGGCTGACAAGGTCGGCCGCACGTCGATATCTGAGCCCTCGAATCGCACGAGCCGGAAGGGCCGGTTGATGCCACTGGCGTTGTCAGTGAGCACATCCTTCGGATAGGTCGAGTCCTCTTGATTGCGATGAGTGTGTCCTGACAGGGAGAGGTCGATGCCCAGGTTCGCCAGGTTCAACTCTTCCTGGAAGTCGAAGTGGTGAAAGAGCACATGGCGTAGGCTGCCGGGAGCACCAGCGAGGTCGGCCTCCAGCCAGTCGAACTGACCGCTGGTGAAGCTCTCCGCCCCGTAGATGTAGTAGCGCCAGGAGTCGTAATTATCATAGGATTCCAACCCCGAGAAGTGGATGTCTCCATAGTCGAAGCTGTAGTTCTGGGTGTACTCGGGGGCACCGGGCGGCGGGTCGGCGAGGCGGCGCCAGCCGAAGAATCGCCACCAGTCGCGACGGGCGGTGCCGGCCGGGGGCGGGGTGTCGTTCCAGCCGCCGAGGTCGTGGTTGCCGCCGGTGAGATAGACCGGCACGTCGAACTCGTTGATGTGCATCTGGGCCCGGCTGTAGTAACGCTTGCCGAGGTAGTCTTCGAGTTCGCCCTCGTGGACCAGGTCGCCCGTCAGGAGCACGAATTCCGGGTTGATGAGGTTGATGTCCTGGGTGATGGCGCGCAGGTTCACCGAGGTGGTGGAGTCGGTGTCGGCCCCGTTCTGGTCATGGTAGAGGTAGGTCGGCAGGTGCGTGTCGGTGATGTGGATGACCTCGAAGTCGGTGCGGAATTCGGGGAAGACCTTGACGGCGTCGCGGGTCGTGTCGTCGAGACCGTCGGCGGAAACCTGCAGGTCGTAGAGGTCGAAGACCGGGACCGGAGGAGTGGTGACCGACAGGGTCCACCAGAGCGTGGTGGGGTCGTAGCTGGCGCTGTCGATGGCCAGGGGCACTTCGAGGTCGCCGCGTCGCAGGGAGGCGGACCAGCCGGTGGTGGCCGGGTCGGCCTCGCAGGAGATGGGCAGGGGATCGCCCGGGCGCACGATGGACGGGATGTTCAGCAGGGGGCGCTGGATCACCGTGAGGGTGTCGCCGAGGGTGTAATGCTGGGCCACGGCCTGGCCGGTCAGCAGGCTGACCAGGGCGATGATCACCAATCGATGCATGGAGGGCTCCTGGATGGTTGGTCGGGCGAACCGGGGGTAATTATCGCACATCAGACTGACCATGGGGCGGAGTTTATTAACAGGGGTTTGATGGTCCAGGGGGATAGAGGATTTCATGCCATTCTTCGTGCAGGAAATTCCCCACACAACCTGCCGTGGCACGGGTGTAGGTCAGTGGTTCTTCGCTGCCGGAGACATTGTTCAGGTAGCATAACCGGTCATCGATGTCCGCCTTGATGCGCGTATCGCCCTCGAGACAGCTGCCATGTCCCGGTAGCAAGATCTTGTTGCTGCTTTTCCTGAGGTCGAGTAGCGACTGAATATGCTTCGGGACATCTTCGGCATGGGCGTAGGGCAGGACCGGCTCGCCGTCATTGGAGAGAATCAAGTTGTCACCGACGTGGATGAACCGACCATCGATCACCGTGTTGAGCGAGCAGTCGGAGTGACCAGGGGCTTTCTGGAAAACCAGTTCGAATGGGCCGAACGGTAGGGTAGCGTCCTGGTCGAGGAGAATCCCTGGAGTGATGTTGGCAATCCCCTCCTCGGGCGGATGCAAGGTCTGTGAAGTTGCGAAGTCCTTGCTGCCGAGAATTGTTGCTTCGGGAAAAATAGTGAGCCCGGAGTAGTGGTCCTCGTGAAAGTGGGAGATGACCACGTAGCCCACCGAACGTCCTTCGGCCTCCAGATCACGGCGCACCGCTTCGGCGTGGCGGGGGTAGGCCGTGTCGATGAGCAGCACATTCTGATCGGCATGCAGGGCGTAGATGTTGAAGCCGTAGTGCTTGCCGGGCGATGGTGGGAACTGATACTGGGTCAGGTCTTGGGTCAGGGGAATCTTCTGCATCGAATGATTCAAGGTTGATCCCCCTCCGAGTGCCGAAGGTGTACAATTGAGAATCGCCGGGGGTGATGCGGTCGTCACATTCGTCCCATGCCGACTTCATGAATGACAAGTTCGTTCATCCTAGCCTACAAGACTGCGATCGACCATTCAGGATCGGTTATGCCCGCGAAATTGTGTCTGGCCTGCCATGTGCTTCAATTGCTCAGGATCAGTGATGGTTTCGAAAGTCTGTGACGGGATGTGGTGGCCTGGCACGCACCGAACCACCTGGTCTCAAATCACTTCCAGATTTTCGTTCAACATGAGGTCGAAAACCTCTGAATAGAATCGGTGTGCCGAGGTGTCACCCTCGAACGCCAGAATTGCCCGATCTGTCCACGGTCATACTCTTGTCCATGAAGGGAATCGCCTGGAAATCATGACAATACGTTACCCTCAATGGAGAAAGCTGGCCTTATGGCCAAAATACGGACCCAATCGCTTGTTCAGGGCCTAGACACAATTTCGAGGGCATAACCGAAATGTTGCCCTTATCTTCCATTCTGGTCAACGAGCTAACCAGCGCCACCTCCTGAAAGGGATTGGATGAAAGCTTCCACCATATTTCTGGTCGTCATGTTGTTATCCATCACAACAATCGGCGCCGCCCAGGACACCACCGAGCAGAGCCAGGAAGCCCAGCAGGCCAAGCTCGCCAAACAGTCCCAGAATCCCGTGGCCAACATGATCAGCATTCCCTTCGAATTCTGGCACCACGACGGTTCCGATGGCCAGGGGTTCGCCGGCCTGGTCAAGCCGGTGATTCCCACGCCTCTCGGCAAGATCAATCTCATCAATCGCTTCATCCTGCCCTACTTGTCTGTCGACGGGGCCATGGACTCGCCGGACTTCGAGTTCGATGGCGTCGTTGTCGACCAGAAGGGTCTGTCTGACATCACTTATCAGGGCTTCCTGTCGCCGGCCAATCCCGGAGCGCTGATCTGGGGTGCCGGCGCGGCCTTGCAGATGCCCACGGCGACCACCGATGCACTGGGTACGCAACGGTGGTCGGTCGGGCCGAGTCTGTTACTTCTGAGCATGCCGGGTAACTGGGTCGTGGGTCTGCTGGCCCAGAACATCTGGGACTTCGCGGGCTCCGGGGACACCGACGTGAACAAGCTGACCCTGCAGCCCATCCTGAGCTACCAGCTCGGCGGCGGCTGGTACCTGACGTCGACCCCGGTCATGACGGCCAACTGGACCGCCGACAGCGGCGAACGCTGGAACATTCCCCTCGGTGCCGGTGTCGGCAAGCTGCAGCGAATCGGCAAGCTGCCGGTGGATTTCAAACTGGTGTATTACAACTACGTGGAGAAACCGACCCTGGGGGCCGACTGGAGCGTGCTGCTGGGGGTCAAGTTCCTGCTGCCGAAGTGATGGCGAGGGTCAATCGGTCCCATGCCCTGTGCGGGGTGAACACAACAGACCTTTGACCGCCGGCCCGGTCCCCGGTAGCATGCCTTTCAGTGAAGAGTCGTCGACCCTCATTTCACGAAAGGTATCGTCCATGCCGACCTATTCCGTCAGTCCCGAAGGCGAGAAATTCGCCCTGCCCACCAAGGCCGCCTATGCCCGCGAGATGAAGCGCCTGGAAAAGCTCACCGACAAGGCCCGCGCTGCCGGTCAGGAGATCGTCGTCGTCATGGGTGTGGGGTTCGTGGGCGCCGTGATGGCGGCCATCGTGGCCGACACGGTCTACAAGAAGGGCGCCAAGAAGGGGCAGCCCAGCAAGTTCGTCATCGGCTGTCAGCGTCCGAGCACACGCAGTTACTGGAAGATCCCGCTGCTCAATCGTGGCCAGTCGCCGGTGAAGGCCGAGGACCCCGAGGTCGATCCCATGATCGCCCGCACGGTGCTCGAGAAGAAGACCCTGACGGCGACCTTCAACAGCGACTGCCTGGCCCTGGCCGATTGCGTGGTCGTCGACGTGCAGTGCGACTACACCAAGCCCGAACTCGGCAACATGCGCACCGGCGAGGCCGACATGGCCGCCCTCGAGGCCACCATGCGCACCATCGGCGACACCATCCAGCCCAAGTGCCTCACCCTCATCGAGACCACGGTGGCCCCGGGCACCACCGAGTTCGTGGCCTGGCCGATCCTCAAGAAGGCCTTCGCGCGGCGGGGTCTCAAGGGCACGCCGCTGCTGAGCCACAGCTTCGAGCGCGTCATGCCGGGCAAGCATTACGTCTCGTCGATCCGTGATTTCTGGCGGGTGTGCAGTGGCTGCAACGCGGCGGCGCGCAAGCGGGTGGAGAAGTTCCTGCGCGAGGTCCTCGACACCGAGAATTTCCCCCTCACCGTCATGGACCGTCCCATCGAGTCGGAGACCACCAAGATCGTGGAGAACTCCTACCGGGCCACCACCCTGGCCTTCCTCCACGAGTGGAGCATCTTCGCCGAGCGCAACGGGGTCGACCTCATCAAGGTCATCAACGCCATCAAGATGCGTCCCACCCACAGCAACATGATCTTCCCCGGCCCGGGCATCGGCGGTTACTGCCTGCCCAAGGACGGCGGCCTGGGCTACTGGTCGTACAAGCACATCCTGGGCTTCGAGGACGGCGACGACATCTTCCGCATGAGCACCGCGGCCATCGACATCAACGACACTCGCGGCCTTCACGTGGCCACCCTCGTCCGCGATGCGCTGCGCAACATGGGGCGCTACATCGCCGGTGCCGACGTCCTGCTCTGTGGCGCCAGCTACCGCCAGGATGTGGGGGATACCCGCTACAGCGGCTCCGAATTGGTGGTCCGCCGTCTCA
>Ga0209692_10003106_pt1 | contig 16576 bp, 20 predicted proteins | sample tdDd472_FD_187129 | JGI IMG/M metagenome (GOLD analysis project Ga0209692, IMG submission 187129) | Marine sediment microbial communities from the Atlantic coast under amendment with organic carbon and nitrate - tdDd47.2 (SPAdes)... | ecosystem: Environmental > Aquatic > Marine > Coastal >...
GCCCAAACTGTGGCGACGACGCAGATTATGGTCATATGGACGAGCACTCACGCGCCGCCGCCCTCTCCGCCCAGCAGTCGGCCACAAGGGAGGGGGAGTAGATGCCAACCTTTGATTTCTTTGCCGAATCCGTGTGGGCGTGGTTACGAGATGACCTTGTGCCTGAGTACATACAAGAACAGCGACGACAGGAGCGACTATGGAAAGCGATACAGAGGTGCGGATGACACAGAATGACCTCCCCACCGCAGCACTCACCACGGCAGGCGAGAAGCTCGCACGACTCGGGCTGGACTGTCCGTGGGTGGGGGAGAATGCGTGGGTTCACCTCGAAACACTGTCGATTCTCGATCGCGTACACGAGATAGATATTGTCGTCCCTCCCGCCGTCGCCGCTGCAGTGGTGGCTTTCGCCGGGGAGGTGCGGGCGTGGACACCATACAGGTCTTCCATTGAGCACCACGAATATGGCGATGGAGATTACAAGTGGTTCTGGGGCCACGGGTACGATTCGTTGGGTATGCCCGGCATTGAGCGAGCGATGAGTGGGGTGTGTTCGTCCCAACACGCCGCAGCCGCCGCCCTCATTATTGCCGTGGCGGAAGCACTGGAGGGGGAGTGATGACACCGATCCAGTTGTTTATAGTGCGAGGTATCGGGATCGTTGCGCTATTCGGATGCCTGTTGTCTTTCGACTTGCTTATTCAGCATTGGAGGAACCGATGACACACGATAGAACCAACCCGCCACCAGACGAGATCATGGGGAAGGTGGTGGCGAAGTGGAAGGGGTGGGACGACAGTATTCCTGTAGGCAAGGGCCTCTGGAACGACTCCCACATGTTAGTTCAGGGCAAACCGCCTTATGACAATGCTACTGAAGATCCCCGCGACGACCCAAACGCTGCGTTGGAGTTGCTGCATTGGCTGGTGAACCGGACACAAGGGATCGGTTTCTGGTGGAAGCCGAAGAGTTGGGTATTCGATCTACCCACAGGAAACATTGATGTCCCCATCTCCGGCCAGCCCATGAGAACCGCAGTGTGCTGGCTCGCAGCAGAGGTCTTAGGAGTAAGCAATGAGTGACGGAATGTACACAGCACTCTACATCTGCCTCGGAATATTCGCCGTAGCATTCATCGCACTGCTCATCATCGGAAGGACGGGCAGGAAGAAGTAACACATCTCTTAGGAAGGAGACAACATGAAGACTGAACACATCCTCCTCACCGAGGACCCACACTCCACATGGAGCAGCGGAGACTCACCAAAGAAAAACCCCGGAGGTGCGGCAACACCTGAGTCCGGGGCATCCGTAGAAACACGGAAGGGTAACAGTGAGATTACTTTCGATTCGGAAACATTCTTCCGAGGGCTGTACGGGCTGATCTATGGCTCAGACTACGACGAAGATGCAGCGGCGGCTGGGTACACAGGCTGATGCCTAGTCCCCTGGACGCAAGGGTAGCACAGATAGTCGGTCCAGAAAAGGGAGCACGGTGGAGAAGTCTTCTTCTACATAGTGAACAACTGCCCCGGCTTCTGTATGCCCGAGGATTACACGAATGTCTTTGTAGCTCACTCCAGCAGCCCGAAGGTGGGACGCACCAGCACTTCGGAGTTGTCGCGGTCCTCCCATCCCGAGCTTCCTGACTGCCTTACCGTAGGAGTCGTGGGTAGACCAGCGGGGTTGGAGGTGGGGGACCCAGGTGAGGGCCTCCTCAGAGAACAATAGGAAACGATCATAACCTGTCCGCCCACCCACCTTACTGCGGGTGCGGAAGATCCTGCCACAGGGTAGCCACTCACCATCACCGTGGGCAAGGCGGACTATTTCAGAAGGACGAGCACATGTCAGGTAGTTCAGAACCAGCCAAGGTCGTAAGGGATTGGGTACTTCGAGGATTAGGTGTGTTACTCTATCTTTGGATGTACCTCGCATTTGCCTATGTGGCTGTGGTACTGGTTCTGTGTGTGGTATCTGTTGTGGCGGTGATATTTTCTGTTTCTGTGCCCACCCCACCATCCTCCGTATCGCCTTCAGCGTGTGGTTCACCGTCGCAGGCTTGTACCCAGCAGCCACCATGTCCTGCTTCAGAGCCTCGCACAACTGGGTATCCACCTGCCGAAGAGGGAGTGTCGGAGCCATTGCCACCAGAGGACGGAGGTAGGAACGGTAGCTCATGAAGAGGGACTTCGCCCTGTTCTGGTGTACCCACGACAGGTACAACTCTACCATGTCCAGTACGGTGTACTCTTTGTCACCAGTAGGTTTGCTATTCTTCGCTGGTAGCCATACACTCTGGACCCAGGCAAGGTAGTCCACCTCGGACTTCCTCTTGTCCTTGGAGAAGTAGGTGAATTTACCCTTGAACTTAACGAAATACACACCACGGGGATGGAGGGAAAGCTTTGGAGGCTTCATGGGCGACGCTCCTGCGTTGTCAGTTACACCTCCAAAGTATACTCCGTGGTTGTACTCGGAGCAATATGGTTGTACTCGGGAAACTGGGTGCGAACCTCTTAAGTCCTGTATTTACAGACACATATCGTAACGGGGTGTAGCGCAGCTTGGTTAGCGCGTTTGACTGGGGGTTAATAGACCCTCACCCCAACCCCTTATCACATCACAACTTAGCCGAAGCCGGTGTAGCCATTTTGGTTGTACTGGTTGTACTGCATTTGGGAGGTAAGTATGCAGCAGTTACCTGTAACCACGCTCCATCCTGATGGGGAGACCATCGTACATCTGGACTACCGCGTATGTCCTGCTGATCCGTCTTCGGGTCTGCTTTCAGAATCAGTAGAGGTTCTTGAAGTATGCCTAGAAGATGGCACGGACATCACTGAGGATGTCATCGGCAATGCAGAGTGGTGTGACCAGATTGAAAAGTTCCTAACTGATCCCTTCTACACGAGGTGGGATCTTGATTACACAGACGCAAGTAACTGGGTGGGCTGGGAGCCTGCCCCCACACAAAAGGAGGTTGCCTAATGGCATCCGCAAAGGTACACAACGCAAGTGCATTCAACACCACAGAGTCCGTCGTTTGGGACACGGATACAGAGAACACCCTCCCACCCCAGTGGTGGGATATCAAACCCAGTGCGGCGGCTCTTATTCGATTAACTGGAACACATCTCGATGCGACAGACGACACGCAGCGTATTCCTGTGGCAGCAGATGAACTCTTTGAGTGGGTAGATACAAACAGAGAGATCACCAAGATAGAGATCACAGCAGTAAGTGGTTCCGGTACTTACACATTCCGTCCACGATCGGGGGTGTGAGTAGTGATCGGAATAGGTTACGAACTAGGTTCTAGCACCCCAACTCAGGACAATCCATTCGGCTTGCGTCCTCCTTTACTGGAACACAGCAACCGTGAGGTTTTCTGGGAGGGTCTTCGTGGGTTAGTTTCTAAAGGGGAGGTGGATACGGTTGTATTCCACCGTTTCTACGGTGAGGCACGAGCACGCGACTACTTCGACTTCGATGCACGCAGACAGATAGAGAGGTCGAATGACTCCAAGTACACCGATTATGCGAAACATATGACACGGGAGTTGATTCGGTTCGCACATGAGAATCCTTCTATTCGGATTGATATCTACTATGGATCTCTCCGTCAGTTCAACATGGCATTTCTACTCTCGGATGGACAGACCGAGGAGTGGACATCGAGGTTTTGGTATGAAATTGAAACTGCACGCGACTTGATTGAGGATGGTTGTGACATACGCATGGTGTTTGACCATGCGTCCAGTTATGACCCCGCACGCCCAGAGTGGTTTGCTTTATACCAGCTCTCTCGAATGTATCCGAATCGTGTGGTGATTGAGTCCTTACCTAAACCCGGAACACCGCAGGCAGCACTGCCGGGCTGGTGCTTTGAGGACAACTATGAATGGATTGCCAGTTCCGATCCTGAACGGGCTTCGCACTTCGATGTTACGAGAATGACCCACGGAACACCGACGAACGGTGTGGTCGCGTTCGTGCGGGACTGCCTCGACAAGGGGCACACGCCGATCGTTGCGGACACGCAGTTCAATCGGATCAAGATGACACCGAGCCAGGTGCTTGCAGAGGCACAGATCGACAGACCAGTGGGGACAAACGAATGACGACGATCCGATTCGATAACGGCGTAACGGGCGGCACGCTCACCGACATCAACGACACCCCGATCTATCACGATCGGGATCATGCTGTCTTTGCTCCCCCCTCAGTACAATCAATAACAGGCACCTATCCGAACGCCAAGACAGTCCGGGTGATCGGGTCGGGAGCATGGAACGGCGACGACATCGTGGTCGTGCGGAACATCACCGATCGCGCCTTCGATGTGTGGTTCGGCAGCCCCGCAACCGGCACCCGCGTGAGCTACGACATCGACGCGAGCGGCTTCGCCGACCTCATGAACGATGACCCGGTATCGGGCTATCGGTTCGCTCCCGAGCAGGCGTTCGTGGTCGGCGATTACATGATCGCGTGCTGCAATGTCTATGTCTCCGCCGACTCACGCCAGTCACGCATCGCCATTCTCTACGCCTCGATGAGCGATCTTGAGGCGGGGACATCGGACCCGTGGACGATCGCGTTTGTCACCAACGAATACGCCGCGGCAGCCGACCTCATCGGCGGTCTTTGGTGCATGACCGAGCCGGTGGAGTACGAGGGACGGCACTGGGCGATCATCGCCGACTACGACTCCAACAACAAGGAGGGCGGGCAGGCGTGGATTCTGGAGATCGCCAACGGCATCCCCAACGGCATGGTGCGGCTGCACACCCGCTCGGGCGGCTCCAACGAGCACTGGCACAACGGCTGCATTGTCTACGACGGCTCGGCGTACAAGGCCGTGATGCAGGTGTCTGACAACGAGCGGTATGTGATGTTCCGCGAGATCAGCTCGCTGCTCAACTACGCGGCCAACGCGACGGTGGACACCGGTTCGGGCATCGGCGGCAGCTACCGCGTGTCCAACGCGTCGGCGAGCGATTGGGGTGCGGTGACGATCGCGGCGGGCTACGACCTCGCCACCACGCTGACCAACTCGCGCGGCAAAAACATGTTCGTGCTCGGTCAAGACCCGCTGGATGATTCCAAGTTCATCACAGGCGGCGATGTTTCGGCGGGGCTGATTGATCGGTGCTCGTTCGATGCCAACGACATCCTCGTGGCCGAAACCGCGTTTGCCGCACACTCTCGGCACATCCGAGCAATGGCGAACGAATCGACCCAGCACTTCTCGTGCTTCAAGTGGTCCCGCAACGGCAACAATATCGCGGCGATCGTCTCCAACGAAATAGATCAGACCGCGAATGTTAAAGAGTTCTCGGGAGTGCTGCACAGCACCGACGGCGGTTTGACCTGGGGTTGGGTCTGGAAGGGATCGACCTCGCTGGGTCTTGACCAACTCAACGGCGTGGCCATGCTCTCAGACGGCACGATTGTTGTCGGCAGTTCGGACACCTCGTCATCGCTGCGGGTGATCACGCCGGGTGCCCAGATCAAGGGCAAGCCCCTGTTTGTGGGCTACCGACCCACCAACTTTCTGAGCAACGCGGCGGGACAAACTATCCTGAGCAGCGGCAGCGGGCAGATTACCAGCGCGGGTACATCGCCCGAAGAGTCTGCTCCGTTATCGATGACCGTCGATGAGTTCTTCGACATGGCGCATGTTGAGGCCAGCGCGGGCGGGGCGATGGAAATGGTGAATCTCGGTCTCGATGAAACCAATGTCAAGGCGGGTTCGGTGGCGATCACCTTCTGGACACGCAGAAAGACCCCATCGGGCACGAGTGAGGCCGACCGGCTCGCGAACGATGTGCTGTTCAACTACCAGATCCCCGGCGTGACGATGGCGGCAAACAGTCGCTCGGCATCGGTCGCGAGTATTACGGGCGATTGGGCGAGAGTCACCACGATCATCGACGGCACGGGGATCGTGGGCAGTTTCAGCGCCGACCCTTCGGATCTGCGTGCATTCGTTCGCGGTCAATCGCTGGGTCGCACTGAGGGCAAAACGGAGATGTTCTTCGAGGCCGTGAATGTCGGCAGCGATCGACCGCCGGGCATCTACGGCGCACGCACCGATTCGGGTGTGTCATCGGCCAAGTTCACCTCGCTCGGTCTGGGCACATCGTGGACGGTGCTGGCCGTGCTCCAGATCCCCGATGAGTGCTGGGACGCGTGGGCCGGCAACCACAACGATACATGGTCGAGCGCCGCGCCCGTGCTCTCGATCTCGGATAGCGGCGACACCGAGCATGTGACCTTCCAAGCGCTCATGAACTCGACGGCTGCGGGTGGTACGGGTACAGCGTTCGCCAGCGCCGATTTCGATTGGGAGATCGTGGACAGCGACTCCGCGACGGCCACGGAGGTGGACGACCACCCGGCACGCAATGTGCCCGTGCTGGTGGCGATCAGCAAGGACGGCACGGGGGCGATCCAGTACGCGATCGGCACGCCCGGCGGTGTGAGCAGCGGCACGCGCACGATGAGCACGGCGATCGACGCGGACACGCTTCGTCTGTCCGATGTGAGCGAAACCGACGCACTCGAAATGTATGCGCACAAGATCGAGTACGACGCGACCGCACGCACTGCATCGGAACTGGAAGACATTGTTGAGGATGGAGCGTTCCCGGCAGCCGTAGTAACAGGTGGTAGCACAGTCCGGAAATTGATGTTCCTTCTAAATAAGAGCAAGAGAAGAAGATAAGGACTACATATGAGAGAACTTGACCCAGGTATGGGTACAGCCGTGGCACAACGCACGGTGCTTAGGAAGATAGAGGGAGAGTGGGAGGAGTGGGGTGATGTTGCTGACCGGGTGGCGTGGGGGAATGTCTCCCTCGCCCCCGGCGACATCGCCGAACAGCCTCGGATAGATGAGTTCATCGGACTGCGGGACCACATCGCTAACGGTCGTATCCTCATGTCCGGTAGGCACCTCCAACATGGCGACGGTACGCAGAAGTATAGGAACATGGAGATGTTCACCAACTGCTCCACCGCGTGTACTTCAGCACTCTCCCTCCAACTACTACTGCAAGGTAGTGGGGTGGGGAGGTGTTACGACGATGACATGATGGTTGTGGATTGGGATAAGGCTCCAAAGCTGGAACTCTATATCGACCCGAAGCACGCGGATGCGGATGATTGGTGTCAAGAGGATGTGAGTCTCTACGAAGACGAGTACCTAATGGTGGAAGACTCCCGAGAAGGCTGGGCACACGCTCTAGAACTCTACGAGACCATGACCTACCTCGGACAGTCCGACAAGGTACTGGTGCTGGACTTCTCCAATGTCCGTCCTAAGGGAGCACCCATTGGTGGTATGCAGGGTCGTCCCTCCTCTGGTCCCGTCCCCCTCATGCAGGCATTCAAGCAGGTGCGTGATGAGGTGGTGGGTAAGGGGATGCCGCTGTGGAAGCAGGCGATGTATGTAGATCACTACTTCGCAGAGTCAGTGCTTGTGGGTGGGGTGAGGCGTGCAGCCCGCATCGCTACGAAGTACTGGAAAGACCCAGACATCCTTGAGTTCATCAACATCAAGAAGGACGGCGGGCTGTGGTCTGCCAACAACTCGGTGGGGGTGGACGAGGAGTTCTGGGATCAGGTGGGACTTACCTACCACGGGGTGGAGGTTTGGACTGACGCTCAGATTGTCTTCAACGAAATCACCTCCGCATCCTACTACGACGGCGAACCTGGCTTCCTCAACCTCCACAAACTCAACTTCTCCGAGGAGGGGTTGGACTGGGAGGAACTGAAGAAGGGTGAGTATGTCGGCAGTAAGAAGTACCAAGTCAGTGACGACTACAAGAAACTCCTCGGTGACATTGCGGGGAGGGTAGAACACAAGAAGTGGAAGGCGATCGTTAACCCCTGCGGAGAGATCGTGCTGAATGTCCTCGGAGGGTTCTGCGTCATCGCTGATGTGGTGCCGTACCACTGTAAGGATCAGGAGGAGTTTGAAGATGCAGTCAGACACGCAACACGAAGTCTTATCCGTGTCAACACAATGGACTCGATCTACAGAGGAGAAGTCCTGCGGACAAACCGTATTGGTGTTGGATGCACAGGACTCCATGAATATCTCTGGGAGAGACACCAACTTTCTTATCATGACACGGTACGAACTCCCCATACAAACCTCGGAATGCTTAGTCTTGATGCTGCAAGAAGAGCATGTGAAGATGAATCAGAGTCGTATGCAGTTCGCCTTGGAACAACTCCTCCCCACACCGTCACCACCATCAAGCCCGCAGGTACCACCTCCAAACTCTTCGGACTAACCGAGGGGTGTCACCTCCCTGCTATGCCCTACTACATGCGGTGGGTGCAGAAGCGGAGTGATGATCCGTTGGTGAAGGAGTATGCGGACAGGGGTTACCCCATCAAGGAACTCTCCACCTACAAGGGGATGACTGCGGTAGGCTTCCCCACCAAACCACTCATCACCGACCTCATCCCCGAGGACAAACTGGTGTGTGCTGGGGAGGCGACGATGGAGGAGCAGTTCGCTTGGCTCCGTCTGCTGGAGGAGAACTGGTTAGGTCCTGAGAAGGGGAACCAGATCTCATATACCCTCAAGTTTAACCCTGCCAAGGTGAGTCTTCAGGAGTTCCAGCAGCAGATGTTGGAGGTTCAGAATGTACGGTGTGTGAGTGTACTTCCTCAGGCAGACATCAGCGTGTATGAGTATCTCCCCGAAGAGGAGATTACCAAGGAAGAGTACGAGGAGTACATGTCCCGTATTCAACAGACAACAGAGGACATCAGCCGTGAGCATGTGGAGTGTGGTGCGGGTGGGTGTCCTGTGGATTTCAGTGAAGGAGATAAGTGATGAAGATTTCTATGACTGTCAATGGTCCTGTTGTAGGGTCTGATGTGACAGAGATTGTGGATATTGAAGAGTACTTCGGGGTGTCTCCAGACGAAGAGGATCTTGAAGAAACATTGAATCAATGCGTCGCGGACTGGGCAGACAACATCTACTCCTACGGGTGGTGCTATGCGGACGACGATGAGGAGACAACCGATGCCTGACTTCCGCAGTAGGGACTACGGCCCCACCCTCACCATCGAACGACTAGACCCCTCCCTCCCCATGCCGCAGTATGCCAAGGAGGGGGACAGCGGGTTTGATCTGTATGCTTTCCTAGACTTAAATGACGGTGATATGCTTGTACTTGATCCTCAAAGCACTTATAAGGTGTGTTTGGGTATTCGTGCTGCTATTCCAGAGGGGTGGGAGGCACAAGTCCGACCTAGATCAAGCATGTCTGCAAGAGGTATTACAGTTCAGCTAGGCACTATTGATTCGGGGTATAGAGGTATGTGGTACGCAAGCATCACTAATACTTCAGATACCCCATACGCACTGATGCACCTAGACCGCATCGCCCAAGCCGTCCTCGCCCCAGTCACCCGAGCGAACATCGTGGAGGGTGTGGTGAGTACGGACACGGAGCGTGGTGAAGCGGGGTTCGGGAGTACGGGACGATGAAGAGGAAGACGAAGTACAGAATCGTTACAGACAAGTATGCAGGATACGAGGTACAAAGATGGAGGTGGTGGTTCCCGTTCTGGCTTCAGGTAGGTGTAAACACCCATTTGACTGTGGAAGCCGCCAGACAATACATTAAAAAGTCTCAAAAAAAAGTGGTTGAGTATTACAAGGAGGACACCGACTGACATCCGACTATCTTTACGACGAGCAAATCCGTCTTGAGATAGAATCAGTAGAGTCTGGTATCCGAAGATATGAACGCAGCAGGGAGGGGCGTGAACAAGCCTCCCTCGGTCCTGAGATGGAGATCATCGTCCGTAACCTGGACACACTGATCCCCGCCATAGAGGACCTACAGAAGCGTGTGGCATGTGGAGAGGCGATGAGGGGTGTCTCTAAATGGGGCATCCCCATCCTCTCCATCCCACCTAAGAAGCTCGCACTCGTCACCCTCATAGCGATGGTGAATGCATCTGGCAATGCCTGCGTAAGCGTGGCAGAGCAGATAGCAGAGCGGGTGAAGATAGAGCGGTACTACGAGATCATCAAGAAGCAGGAGGACAACGCCCTCACCCAAGCCAAGCGATTTAGCACACGCTGGGGTAAGAGGGAGTTCGACAAGCTCCGTCGTAAACTGAAGATCGTAGACCGTGGGTGGGATAAGGCTCGGAAGATATGGGTAGGTTCGGTGCTGCATGAGACAGCCTTTGAACACACCGACATCTTCGAGCACTTCAAGGTACGCACAGATAAGGGGCACCTCGCTAAGGCTATCCGTATGAAGCCTGAGGTGGTGAACCTCCTCGCACAACAGCACGAACGACTGGCACTCCTCTCCCCAGTGAACCTACCGATGGTGGTCCCACCTCGGAAGGGTGATCTGTGGGATAGTGGGTACCTCATCGGTGAGGATCAGGAGTCGTGCAAGTCCCCTCTGCTGAAAGAGTCCTTCAGGATTCGCTCGGAGGTGGAGAGTGCGGATGACCTTGGGCTACATGCTGAAGCAGTACACATACTCGGACAGACTCGTTGGTCTATCAACAAGACGATATTGGAAACACAAGACGCTATCTTCAAAGCAAACTCAGGTATAGCAGGGATGATGGGTGCGGAACCAGATCCGCTACCACCACGCCCCGGACCTGATGCAAGGAAGGAGGATTGGGACAACTACAAACTGGAGGCGGTGAAGGTCTATGACAAGAACAATAAGCAGATTGCTAAGCGAGAAGTCACACTCTTTGACCTGTCAGAGGCTAAGAGATTCAGCAGGTACCCCTGCTTCTATCACCCGTGGGAGTGTGACAGCAGAGGGAGGATGTACCCTCAACATTGTCTCAGTCCGCAGGGAAGCGACCGGACACGGAGCCTTATCCAGTTCGCAGACGCTAAGCCGTTGGGTGAATGTGGCTTCTATTGGTTGGGTGTGCATCTGGCCAACTGTATTGGTGAAGACAAGGCCCCATTCGATGATCGAGTTTCCTTCGTTGGGGATATGCGGAGTGAGATTTCACGATGGGCTGCCGACCCTCTAGGTCACTGCGGATGGGCAGACACAGACAATCCCTTTAAGACCCTAGCCGCAGCCCAAGAGTGGGCAGCGTGTGTGGACGACAGTGACAGGGACAAGTTCCCCAGCCGTGTGCGAATAGAGCAGGACGGAAGTACCAACGGTCTTCAGCACCTCTCCGCACTGGCACGGGACCCTGTTGGTGCTCTCGCCACCAACCTGATACCGAGGGACAGACCACAAGACCTGTACTCTCAGGTGTTGGAAGAAGTAAACAAGAAGATACGAGAGGACATAACCTCATGGCGAATGGCTGGTGCCCCAGATGTAGAGTCCACACCGGAAGACAAGTGGCCTGTGACAATTGCCCTCACACCCCCGTACCTCCAAGCAGCCCTGAACTGGGAGGGGAGAGTAACACGGAAGACGGTGAAGAGAGGGACGATGACCACACCGTATTCGGTCACACCCCAAGGGATTAGGCAGCAACTCATCATGGATGGGTTCTGTGATGAGATACCCGGCAGCCTGTACCACAACGCAAACTACATGCGGGACTGCATCACCCATGCCGTAGGTAAGGTGGTGACTAAGGCTAACGAGGTGATGGGCTGGTTGAAGAGTCTGGTCTCCCTCGCCTTTGAGGAAGAGAAGGCTATCTTCTGGACCACCCCCGCAGGTATGCGTGTGGACCAGGCTTATGTGAAGCCAAAGACACGGGTTGTTGTAACAGCCCTCGGTAAGTACCGTTATCAGGTACACGATATGGCTGAGAGAAAACTACATAAGAGTAAGCAGAGCAACAGTGTGTCTCCCAACTACATCCACAGTGTAGATGCGGCACACATGGCCTCTGTGGTGCTGAGTCTGTGGGACTCTGGGGTGAGGGATATGAGCATGATCCATGACTCGTATGCTGTACACGCCTGTCATGTCCCGCTTATGCGGCAAGCAATCCTTGAGAACTTTGTGGAGATACACAGGGTTCCTCTGCTGGATGTCCTCCATGAGGAGGTGAGTCAGCAGTTGGAGTCTCCTGTACCACCACCACCGGAGTACGGTGACTACAACATCGAGGATACTCTTCAGGCAGAATATGCATTTCACTAGTAGAAGGAGATACAGTTGGTAGAAAAACTACTGTTTGATGGATACTATACCATCATGGATACGCCCCGCACCGCAGACTACGACGGTATCCGTCAGGCGTACACCGCCGCACGGGAGTCTGACCACAGCACCCAGGTCGGTGCCGTCTGCGGAGTAGGGGTCGGGTACAACAAGGCTCTGGACTCAGAGAACCCTGATGTACGAATACACGCTGAGGTTATGTGTCTCCTGATGAATGCCCGCAACGGGGTAGCCACACAGGGACGCACCATGTACGCACCGTGGGCACCCTGCGGAGACTGTGCTATGGCGATCGTCACCGCAGGCATAGCACGGGTGGTGGTGCATCACCAGCGTATGCAGAGGACACCTCCGAAGTGGGAAGGACCAGTCCATGATGGACTGTCACTACTGAAGAGAAGCAATGTCAAGGTGGAGGCAATAGACCAAGACCTTGGGGAGTTGATGAGGATTGGGAATGAGGAGGTGGTCCTCTGAGCTACGACCTCGTAATAGCAGACATGCACGACCACCCCGAAGACAACTTCCGTCGTCAGGAAGCCCTCGGGAAGATGATCCTTGCTGAGAAACCCCGCACCATCATCATGCTCGGTGACGGCAGCAGACACGATGCCTTCTCCACCTATGACAAGTACACACAGTGGACCGCTAGGGAGGAGATAGCAGCGTGGCACCACTCCCTCAGTCTCATATTCGGCCCTCTTCAGGACTGGAACAGGAGACAACGGAGCCACCGTCACAAGCAGCATGAACCCCGCACCGTGTTCACGATGGGGAATCATGAGGAGCGTATGTTCAGGGAACTCATGGAGAACCCACACGGGTTTGGTTCCCTCATAGACTTCGACGAAATTACTAGTAAAGGTAAGCACTTTGACGAGGTGTATGAGTACGGGGATGTGGTGAATGTGAACGGGATAGATTACACCCACGCAGCCCGTAACAAGATGAACCGTCCTATGGCTCTCAGCACCCTCGCTAAGCAGTCTCGGAACCACACCATCGTAGGTCACACACACACGATGGAGGTCCGCAGTACTCCTCTGCTGGGTCCTGAGAATGGGGTACGCACCACCCTGGTTGCCCCCGCCTTTATGGACATGCAGAACAAAGAACCCTACTGCCGTAATGCCACAACAGGATGGGTGTATGGGTTCCTGAAGGTGAGACCATCGGGGTCTCCCACCGTCCCATTCGGATACGAGTATGTGTCCACAGATAGGTTGTTGGAGGAGTGGTTGTGACAGACAAAGACATTCAGATCACCACACTTGCTCTTCAGAAGTCCCTCATCGAGAGGGGTGTTCCTCTTGAGGATATCCAGAAGGAACTGAAGAAGCAGGTGGACACATTCGCACTCGTAACTAACGCATGGAAGGAAGGAATCAACAATGGCAAATAACGACTGGATGAATACGGAGCCTCTACTGGAGGTAACTACTGGGTTCTGCAACATCAAGACCCCCGACACAGGCAACCCTAACGCACGCAATCCACAGTTCCGTAACAAGAAACCTGTGTGGAAGGCTGAAATTAAGGTGGACCGTTCTCAGGATCAGTGGCAGGAGTTCCTCGCCAAGGTCCGTGAGCATGTAAAGAACACTGAAGGTAAGGTCTACGCTGAGAAGGCGGAACCTTGGGTCCTCACCAAAGATGCCAAGATCGTCACCAAAGAAGATGGTTCTGAGGTGACTTACGAACCTTACGAGTACATCCGTGTGCAGACGAAGAAGGACCCTCACGATGCTAGGATCATCTTGGGACCTGACAACAAACCATTCACTGAGGAGGTCTTCAACAACTCCGAGGTGAGCGTCGCTGTGAACACCATGTACAACCCGGTGTCCAACCACATCGTCACCTTCTACCTCGCAGGTCTGAAGGTCCACCGCAACGGTACTGGTGGTGGGGGTGGCGGTAAGGACGCAGCCCTCCAACTCATCGGTGTCCCCTTCGGTGGTGATGCGGAGAGTACTGAGGATGCCACTGCGGAGGGGGCACCGTTTGATCCGTCACAACTGTAATGGCTAAGACGGCATCTACCCAGATGACCATGCGGCATTACGAGGCCGAGGGCTACTCCGTGTGGAAGACGGAGTACTGGTTCAAGCAACCAGGTATGCCCTTCGGCCGCCGCAAGGACTTACTGGGTTTCATAGACATACTGGCGTTCAGCGGTGTGGAGTGGATAGGTGTTCAGGACACAAGCAAGACAAACATGCGGGCACGCGAGAAGAAGATCCTCGCCTCCCCCTACGCATGGGACTGGCTTCAGAACCCCCACCACCGAATACATGTTGTTGGCTGGAAGAAGTATGACAAACCTGTAAATAGGAAATACTGGAGACCCACGGTGAAGGAGATCACACTTGCTGACTTTACTGATGGCCGTCCCTTAGAGGTAGAGGATGGATGAAGAAATGTACGACGACCTACACATGTCTGAGATAGATGAGGACTTCGGTATCCCCGAGGAGCCGAACATCTGGATGATTCACACGGAAATTACATTAGATCAGGAGGAGCATGGGCAAGATACAGACGACTGAACAATGCCCCCTCTGTGCTGCTGAAGGACACGACAATAAGGGAGACAACCTCACCATCTACGAGGACGGAGGCAAGTACTGCCACGCCCGCCACGGAGTTATAGAGCGGAGTGACGGAGGAGTGCCCGACCACCCTCCAGATGAGTCCAAGTTCCTCCACGGTGAGTACATGGACCTCACCTCCCGCAGACTCCGCAGTGACATCTGCAAGAAGTACCGTTACCAAGTAGGGGACAAGGGCCACATCTCCAACTACTACAAGAACGGTAAACTCATCGCCCAGAAGATCCGTGGTGCAGGTAAGAAGTTCTACACCATTGGCAACCCCAACACTGGGGAACTCTTCGGTCAGCACACCTGCCGAGGACAGGGAGGGAAGTGGCTCTGCATCACCGAGGGGGAACTGGACTGTCTGAGTATCGCTCAGGTCCACACACACTATGATGTGGTGTCCCTCCCCGGCGGTGTCTCCACTGCCCGAGAAGCAATCCAGAAGAACCTGGAATTCGTGAACGGGTACGAGGAGGTCATCCTTGCCTTTGACTCTGATGAGGCTGGGCAGGACGCTGTGGACTCAGTGAAGGAAGGACTCATCCGCCCCGGTAAACTGAAGATCGCCTCCCTCCGGTATAAGGATGCGAGTGAGTACCTTCAGAAGGGGAAGACCAAGGAACTGGTGGATGACTTGTGGGGTGCTGCGAAGTACTCACCACCGGGGATCATCAGCAGTAGTGAGGTAGACCGTAGGCGTGATGCTAAGGAAGTCCTCTCCTACTTTGATCCCACCCTCACACGCTTCATGCTGGGTAGAGAGGTACACACCTCTACAGCATGGCTCTCAGGTACAGGCTCAGGCAAGACCACCAAGATCAAGCAGCAGATTAACCACGACCTAGAGCATGGTGTGTCTGTAGGTGCGATCCTCCTAGAGGAGAGTCCTTGGGACACGATGATGGATCTAGTCTCCCTCCGCATAGGTAAGGCTGTGAGGAAGATCCTACGGCAGCGTAAGGCGATGCAGGTAGACCCTCGCATCGTAGATCCCATGTTCGTGGATGATCTGGATGACGATGAGATTGAGTACGAGTTCGGTAGGCTGAAGACTCAACCCCTCCACCTATGGAACCCTGATGAACCTCCCACCCACGATGCCATTCTCTCCCGTATGGAGTACATGAGTCTGGGTCTTGGGTGTAAGGAGATCATCCTTGATCACATGAGCCTGATGATGTTTAAGGACATGAGTGAGATCGCAGGGCTGGATGACTTCGCGGTGAAGTTCAAGGCTCTGGTCCTCCGCTGTCCCTCACACTTCACCGTGGTCTCTCAGCTTGCTCAGGGGGACGGTAAGAAGAGTCACGAGGAGGGCGGCAAGATAAGCACCCGACACATGAGAGGGTCCCAGCGTGTCCCCTCTGTGTTCAACGAGATCCTTGCGTTGCAGAGAGATCAGCAGGCAGAGGATGAGGACGATCGCAACACCACCAACCTGTACTGTCTGAAGTCCCGCCTCGGAGGTGAGACCGGATACATCACCAGTTACAGATACGACAAGCAGAGCGGTAGGCTGAACCCCGCACAGAGGGCAGACGCTATGGCGATGCTGAACACACCAACACCTAACCCTACTCCGCAGCCGGAGTTTAACATCGAGGAGTTTGCATGACAGAACCACAAACTGAACCCAACAGAGCCAACTGGTCCCCTCCTCGGGACTACCCCTACGCACCTACGCAGAACCCCAACCCAGGTAAGCAGCGACAGTGGGACCATGAGGTGACTCAGCAGGTGGAGTGGTTAACGAAGAACCTCGTTGCTGCTCTGGACCGCATCGGTGAACTGGAGACTAAGGCGAGC
>Ga0209692_10003107_pt1 | contig 16572 bp, 9 predicted proteins | sample tdDd472_FD_187129 | JGI IMG/M metagenome (GOLD analysis project Ga0209692, IMG submission 187129) | Marine sediment microbial communities from the Atlantic coast under amendment with organic carbon and nitrate - tdDd47.2 (SPAdes)... | ecosystem: Environmental > Aquatic > Marine > Coastal >...
TGACACCGGGTGGGAGGATGGGTTCCTGCAAAACGATTTGTTGGAGCGCCAGTCCCAAAAGCGGCTGGATTCCCCTCCAGTATCCTTCGAACTTGATGCGTCGAAAAAGATCTGCGCCGATATGGCGATAGGCGTAGACACAAATCACCCGGTCTGGAAGCCAGGTCAGCCTGGAGCACCATTGACAGCGTTGCTTATGGAGATGCTCCGAATCCAGCGTGTTCAAGGGGTAGCTACAGGTTGAGCAGCCCTCACTGCTGTCCAACGTTTCCAGTTCCTCTCGACAAATTGAGCAGAGGCCGGACCAATTTGGATCAAGACACCCCAGACAAACAGGTTCGCCAAGCAGTAAGAGCGGATTATATTGTTTCACACCATTCCAAAAACCCATGGTTCTACCATTTCGAAGACGGATTTTCATTGGGAACAAGACATGATTGATGGTCTGTCTTCCGACACCCTAGCAGCAGTTTGGATTCCTGGCCAGAGTCGTATGACCATTTCCTTGTTTTGAAAACCCTTTTTTGAATTGCAATACCCTCAAACGAGAATTCCTGACTGGTTAACGAGCCTGAAATGCTATAATTCGATAAAACTAATAGGACGTGTGTGTGAACCAGACAGTCGCCCCAATCTATCGAGCCTACCTGAGTGAGCCCATCACACGGTGTCCCGTGCGAGAACGCGGCCGAATTCAAAGACTGGTCGAATTGCTGAGGTCTGCACTGGAGTTACCGCCCTATCAGACGAAACTATACATACCATCTCTCGTCAGTGACCCGACGGTTCGAAAAAGTCTACGTCCCGAACACGTCTACTTACTCGATCGAATTCGCATCGTCGAAGCGGACTATCTGCTAGTGCTCGCAGATCACACCAGTTTTGGAGTGGGCGGTGAAGTGGAGATGGCCACCAACCTGGGAAAACCCATCATTCTTTTTTCAAGAGAAGAAAAACTGTCTCGTTTCCTTTTGGGTACACCAGCGAATGCCATTCGAGCCATCGCACCAGAGGGCTCCGTCAATTCATTCGACAATTACTACATCCACTACCGCGATTGGAGAGATTTGAAACCCCGCCTTCTTAAATTGATCGAGAGCGTATTGGGTCATCTCGGCGAATCAAGAGCGCACATTCCCCACTGGGATATTTCAGCCAACCTGAAGGCTATCAGGCAAGCAAATAGTATGACCCAGGCCGAGCTCGCACTGAAAGCGGGTGTCCTCCTTCCTCAGCTCGTGCTTTGGGAGCAGTCACTCGATGAAATTGTCGGCGCCCTTCAGGCCTATCAACGGGCTGGCCAACTGGATCTGGACCCCATCGAGTTGAACTCAACCCAATTAGAACAATTAACCAATCCGAGCATCAACGCTTTACATAAACTCGCAGTCGCTCTTAATGCACCCATTTCCGAAATACTCGGCGATCAAAGTACGGTTCTCAACCAAAAGGGGCCAAAAAAAATGGTCCAACGGCTTTCAACCCAGTTGGCACAATCACGTCGAGAATCCCTGGAAACACGCGCCTTCCAGTTTGATGTAACGTTCCGTGAATATCGTCAGTTGAGAGACATATTCCTGGAGGTGAACCCAAGCATGGACGATGCTCTGGATGGTGCGCTCCACCAAGACCGCATACCTGAGGAAGCTTTTTTGAAAGAACTCAATCGCATTCGAGACATGCAGAGGTAACAAGACCATGAAACCACCGGCTCGCCGCGTCAATATTGCGGCGATGATCTTCTTGCTATCCATTACTATTGGGCCGAACATTCATTCCCAGGAACCAGCAGCGGTAAGCCTTTGGAATGGACACCCATTTTTGGTACCAAAATCGTTTCCAGTCCTCATTTTCCACGACTCAGACCATCCGGGCTACCTCACGGCCATATCGCGGGAGTACAGCGCCACGATAACCATTTTCAAAAAAGATCGGAATCCTCCAAATAACGAAACAATCCGCCGCATGATCCAAGATCAACTGCGTGCTGAAATGGGAACGGAAACCGGGCCGTTTCGCAAGCATGATGGAGAAGAGGAGTTAAACCTTCAAGCCCATGTTCAAGTCGTTTCCGACATTGTTTTCCTGTTGCTTGCGCCGGCTGAAAACGAAACGGAATGCTTCCGTGAATTCATAGCCGCGATAAAGGGATATTCCAGGAAGGATGAACCCCAGGAGATCCACTTTTCGTTCTTTGAACTCAGCATTACCATCCTTGTCTTTTTCAGTTTCCTGGCGTTCATCGTAGTCACCCTGAAAGAATATTCCACGCTCACCTTGAAACACTGAGGACTTCATGAATCGGATTATTCGCTTTACCTTCATCACTGCAGTATTTGCGATCTGCTTGGGCTTACTCTATTCCCGGTTCGAACCCGAACTGAAAACCCTTTACGCGAATTATCAAAACCAAAGAACTCTTGCAAAGATCCTGGATCAGCCAGACGACGCAGCGGCGGAGATCTTAAAAACGCACAAGATTGATCCGAACTTACAGAATGACAGCGGAGACAGCCTTTTGATTTGGTCCGTCTCAAAAAATATGAATGCCACATCCAGCCAACTACTCAACATGGGAGCCGACCCCAACCTTGCGGATCGTGAGGGTCTCACACCCTTAATGTATGCCATTTTGAATGGCAATTTCGTACTTGCAAAAGAGCTTGCCGAAAAAGGAGCCAAGCTTGATCATCGCGACAACGCTGGAAGGTCCCTACTTTTTTTCGCAGTTCAACACCCCGGAACCGGCATCTTGGAATGGCTCCTTGAGCAAGGCAGTGATCCAAATGTCGAAGACAACCGGGGCCGAACCGCACTGCATTTTGCCGTGGAGTGGCACGCGATTGGTGCCGTCGATCGGCTACTCGAGTCCGGAGCAGACCTGATGGCCCTCGACCACAAGGGGGAAAGCCCTCTCAGTCTCATGGAGCTTTCACCTTATTTCGGCCACTACCTTGAGCGTAAAAGTGTGGCCAAGAAGCTTCCCAACCAATATGTCGAAATGCTTCCAGAGGAGGACTATGGCTCCTCACCACCTCCTAGATGGGACTTGAACGAGCTTCAGCGGCTCGTTCATCAGAAGATCAATGATGAACGCCGCAATTTTGAACTCGAGCCCTACACCTATGCGTCAGATTTGGAACGTCTGGCCCGCATCCATTCGGAGGATATGGCCAAACGCAATTTCTTCAGCCATCATAATCCAGAAGGCGAATCACCAACTGAGCGTGCAGAACGAGTTGGGATTTCAACACGGGTGGTGCGCGGCCCATTCGTCCACATCGGAGTCGCGGAAAATCTGTTCATGGGTTCGGTTAAGCAGTCGATCGCTTTTTTTTATGAAAAAGGGGTCCGCAAACAGACTATCCACTGGCACACTTTGGATTCCATGGCCTCTGCGATCGTTTCAGGCTGGATGAATAGCCCGGGCCATCGCAAAAATGTCCTTTCCCCCAACCACCAGGAACACGGAATCGGCGTTGCCATTTCGAATGAACTCAAACTCTATGCATCCCAGGAAATGAGGTGATCAATGACTCAAAATTCTAATAATCGATCCTTTGCAAGCGACAATAACAGCGGTGTTTCACCGGCCGTCATGAACGCATTAAGCGCCTGTAATTCCGGTCACGTTGTCGGTTATGGCGACGACCCATGGACTCATCAGGCCCAGGAAACCATTCAAACACTGGTCGGAAAAAAAGCCGATGTTTTCTTCACCTATGGTGGAACAGGAGCGAACGTTCTTGCCTTGGCATCGGCAACGCCCAGTTTTGGGGCCATCATCTGCGCATCAACCGCTCATATCAATGTTGATGAATGCGGCGCACCAGAGAAATTTTCGGGCGCCAAACTGCTGCCCATTCCAACCGAAGAGGGCAAGCTGACCCCAGAACGTCTCAACGGACTCCTCCACGCTGTGGGTGACCAGCACCATAGTCAACCCCGAGTCGTTTCGATAAGCCAGCCAACAGAACTCGGCACACTCTATTCGCTCGAAGAGCTTGAAGAAATGGCCGCCTGGGTCAAAGAAAACCAGTTACACCTCCACATCGATGGCGCTCGAATCGCCAATGCATGTATCGCCCTAAACTGCGATCTATCCGATGTCGTCAAAGCTTCCAATTGCGACCTGATGTCATTTGGTGGCACAAAAAACGGCCTGATGTTCGGCGAGGCCATCGTCTCCTTTCGGCCGGAGTGCAGCCGGCGTTTGAAATTCCTACGAAAACAGGGGATGCAGCTCCATTCCAAAATGCGCTACATCGGAGCACAGTTCCAGGCGATGTATGGAACCGATCTGTGGAAACAAAACGCACGGCATGCCAATGGCATGGCCAAACGATTGAAGACAGCTATTGAGCCATTTGAATTGGTGAATACAGCCTATAAAGTGGAAACCAATGCGGTTTTTGTCAGCCTGCCCAAGGCATGTATTGAGCCTTTACAGGAACGCCGATTTTTCTATGTATGGGATTCCGAAAAAGGCATCGTGCGTTGGATGACTTCCTTCGACACCCAGGCGGAAGATATCGAGTCCTTCGTCGCGGATCTTGCAGAAATCCTCAAAAGGTACGCGAACGAAAAACGGTAAGCAGGTTCCACTGATAAGGTCTCCATGCCGACCCGCCAACAAGGTCGGCGATCAGTTCTTCCGCCCCTTTTTTCATACAAAGCAGGTAGTCTTCCGTAAAATGGATGGAATCCAGATATTTGGATTCGGACCATTTATCAACCACCTTGGAAAGAAACGTGCTACAATTTAATGGCGAAACAACTCAAGCACGATCAGGGATCTAACTTGCACGAATATGAATCCATAAGTCACGAGCAGGGGATCATTCCCTATATAAATGAGCAGATTGCGCCATTCACCATCAAGGGACGACTCGGTGAAGGTGGTATTGGTCAAATCTACATTGCTGAGGATTTGTCTGGGAAAGCGACCCGGGCCGTAAAAGTCCTCAAAGAGGATAAATCCGACCCAACGCTCATCAAGCGATTCAGGCTTGAGTATGACCTTCTAAATTCATTACACCACCCTTGTATTGCAAAGGTTTACGATTACCATGTCGGCGAGGTCACCTTCTTCACCATGGAACATATCATCGGGCAGACACTGACCGATGAATTCGAAATTCAAACCAAATTTGAACGGCCGGAAAACAAGGTCATTCACCGCCTCATTGATGTAACCTTCCAATGCCTGGAAGCCCTCCATTTCCTTCATAGCCGCCACATCATTCACCGCGACCTAAAGCCGGCCAACATAATGATTAACAATGAAGGCAAGATCAAAGTGCTCGATTTTGGTGTCGCACGTCGGCAGGATTCCGACCTGGAACTGACCCAGAAACAAGAAATTATCGGTACCTTTGAGTATATGGCACCCGAAGTTTTGGCCGGGTATGCCTATGACCACCGTATTGATCTTTACTCCCTGGGTGTCATCCTGTATCGCGTTCTCTCTGGAAAGCGCATGTTCGAAGTTTACTCGTTCCTGGACATGTTCAAGGCAAAATCCCATCGCGAAAGCCCTTTGTTATCGAAGGAGGGCCTGGCCAACTTTGAATGGTTCGTCGACCTGATTAATCGCTTGACCATGCGGGCTCCTCAGAAGCGTTTTAAATCGGCATCAGAATGTGTCCGCTGGATGGAAAATCACTACAGCACCGGGCACATCCTCGCGCGTCTGCACTCGCCCCTGGACCACCTCACCTCGCCACTTTTGGCCGTAAGAAATGCGCCACTGCTGGCGCGATCGGGACATCTAAATGAACTCAAATCCTGGCTCGATATGCCAGCCCGTGAGAATCTGGTCATTCACGGCAATTCGGGCACAGGCAAATCAAGACTGATTTCATATATCCATTCAGAAGGACGCCTGCGGCAGCTACCCGTCATGATCCTGGACGGTCAGGCCATCACCGAGGACCGCTCTTTCTTTACGCAGGTGTTTGACGTACTTCATCAGAGTTTCTTCCCGGAGACGAAGAACCCACTCTACTCCCAGGAACTCGAGTGGACCTGGAGTTCAGGGATCTTCAATCAGTTCCTAAGGGAATGTGGACAAGATGAAATCTTCATGATCATCATCGATGATTTCCACCTGCTTCCTAAGGGGATTCAAAAGGAAATCGGTGCCTTCTTCCAGATGGGTTCTCAGCAAGAAGACATTCGCATCAATTGGGTATTCAGTTATTCCGATGAACTCTCTGGAAAACTGATGTTGGAAGAGGGTATCTCACTCCTGGAACTAATCCCAAACATAAAAGACGTGCGCTTATCTCCACTGTCCGAAGAACAGTCCACTGCGCTTGCAACCTACCTGCTCTCCGAAAACCCAATTCATCCCGATTTGGCCAAGGAAATCATCGCGTACAGTAATGGTTTACCCTTTTCCATCGCCCATTTCCTTAGCATCCTGATCGAGCGCAACTGGCTCCTGCATCAGGATGGCCTGTGGTGTCTCTCCGAAAAGGCATTCAGCGATCGAACAGACCAGGAAGAGAAAAAGGAACTCGGTCAAGGTCTCCTGTCCAACCAAATCGACAAGTTGGATGATACAGCAGTGGACCTCCTGCGAACCCTCTCCGTGCTGGGTGACAAAGTTCGTTTCGAAATTATCGAAAAGAAATATGAATCCACCGACATGGACCTCAATAAGGCCATCAGCGAATTGGTTATTCAGCAGTTCGTATCCTATGATGGTCCGCTCGTCTTCTTTTCAGACCACCATATTCGAAAACATGTCTACGATGCCCTGGACGACGAACAGCGCAAGTCTTACCACCACAAAGCCATGGAATTGCTTGAAAAGTATTACGGTTTTGAACACCCGCGGCATTACCTGGAATACCTCTATCACGCAAACTTGGCCGATAATAAAGACAAAATTAACCAATACAGTGCAGGAATCGGAGTTTTCTTTTTTAACCGAGGCATGTACAGCGAAGCTCAACAGTATTTCGGCAACGCCATTGCCCACTCTGGCGAAAAACCGACGTTCCTTTTAGTAGAGTTCTATTTCTGGAAGGCCGAGTGCGAACTATGCCTGTTCCGTCTTCGGGAAGCCAGTTCCGATTACCTGACGGCATTGAAACATCTGGAACTCATGGAAAGCGGAACCTCGGAAAAACACCTCGTTCAAAAGGACAAAATTCGATTGGTCATCACCCACAAGCTCATGCTGATTGAATTTGAACGCAATCGCTGGAAGGACGCAGAGCAGACCAAACAAAAAATAGTGTCGATCCTCAATCGGATCAAAAACCATATCCGTCCCCTCAAGATTGGTCAACGCCTCTCCATCTCACAGCGAAGCTGGACCGAGCCAGACTTTCCGCTTCGCAGCCAGCAGACCGGTGCATTCCAACCATTAAAGGCCATGTTCAGCACCCTCGTTGAGATGGGACCTGACGGCATCATTCACCCCAACCTTGCAATCAAATGGCATTGGAATGCCTCACAAAACAAGCTCACGTTCACACTCAAAAAAGGCGTCCATTATCACAATGGAGCCCTTTTGCGTGCCGAAGATGTCCTCTTTTCTCTTCGAGTTATCAAAGAACAAGACTTTTTCCATCTCAATCTTACGGGGCCGGCGAAGCGCATCAAATCCTACCAGGTCCTTCCGACCGGTGAGGTGGAAATCTCTTATTTCCCGGGACCTCCTCCCAATATGAATTTCTGGTGCAACCTGCTCGTAGTACCTGCCTACCTCTTCAATCATCAGTTGCCAGGTAAGAACCTGGACAAAAAACGAGCCTTCATCGGTAGCGGCCCTTACGAACTCGCCCAGATCACCTCCAAAGGCTGGGGGTTGAAGAAGACAAAGGGTGCAAAAGTCAATGCAAAGGAGATCCATGTCTTCGCCGATTTCCCCGAAGCCTTGAAACAACTTGAAATAGGAGGGTTCCATGTCACGGAACTCCATTATCGCGATTGGAAAAAAATTGTACCTACCATTCAGGTGAATAACGGAATAATACGCCATCAATCGGTTGGCAACCAGGTCTATCGGCTTTGTTTCAAATTGAGGAGCACTCAGACCTTGCCGAAGGAAATTCGCAAAGCACTCTACCACGCACTTCCTCTGGAAAATTGGAACACGTTGTATCTGGACAATAAATATGTCGTACCTCGCTTCAGGATTCTTAAAGCCCAGGCCACAGAAGGTCAGGCTCAGACCCGAAATCCCGGTCACCATCTCATTGATTCGGTCATGTCCAAATTTGGAGCTACTTTGAACGAAGATCGAATCTGGTGTATCGATGGAAAGCCTCTCACCATTCGGATCCTCCTACCAAAGGATTGCCGAATCAAAAAGGTCCTGCGCGCCATTGTGAAGACTTGGAAAGATCTAGGCATTCAAGTCCAGGTCGCATGGCGGGAGTTCCATACATTCGCAAAATGGATTCCCAATGACAAAGTAGACGCATGGGTAGATTACACTTATATCGACCCGGCCTATGAAGGTCTGGCAGATTTTCTACATGAAAAGGCCTATCCACAAGGTGCGAATTTCGTTGGCTATAAGAATGAGGAAATGAACGGACTCGTTTCAACACTGCAGAGTACACCTTCTCACCGGCGCAAGACCCTGATGTTAAAAATTGATGAACTCTTTGCCAAAGATCCGGCTTGGTTTTCGCTCTTTCAACCAAAATATTTCTACGCGTTCAGCACACAGCTCGGAGGACTCCAACCCAGTGTGCGGGGGCTACTCTTCTCGTCCAAACAATTCGAAGCTCTGCATCCGCTGCTCTAATTCTTCAGATCAATTGAAATGCGTGGCGGCTTCTGCATCAGATCAGTGAATTAATGAACTCGCTGACTTGTTCCAAATCCAGTATTCGATGAAAGGTCCCCTGGTCAGCCACACTTTTTGGCATTCCATACACGGTGCAACTCGATTGAGATTGAATACCAATGAAGGCGCCTTTGTCCCACAGGGCTTTTGCTCCATCGGCACCATCACGCCCCATGCCTGTAAGAACAAGCGCAACAACACGCTCAGATGACATCACATTTGCGACGCTCCTGAACAAGCGATCAACTGAAGGGCGGCAGGAATTAACGGGTGCCTTCTGATTGAGAATGATTCGCCATCGATCAGTTTTCTGGAGTTCCATGTGAAGACCGCCCGGAGCCAAATAGATGTTTCCAGCTTCAACGGCATCACTATTCTTGGCTTCCTGAACCGTCACCTTGGCTCGTTTCGCGAGGTGCGCTGCTAAGGTTTTGGTAAAGTCCGGAGGCATGTGCTGAACAATAAGAACCGGAAAGCTCAGGTCTGCGCGAATTTTAGCAAGAATCTGCATTAGCGCTTTGGGTCCCCCCGTGGATATACCGATCATTAGGAGGTCCGGACAACTCAGTCGTTCCTCTCCCCGAAATTTGACCGGTCTAGGTGCTGGTTCTGATGGTTTCGGATTTGAAGGCGGACGTACCACCTGTTCTTCGTCACCCGAATCCCATTTTTTGAAGGAAATAATTTTCTCGAACGTTTCTTTCAGTTCGATTTGATTTTTCTGAAGATCGTTAGAATCAGGTTTTCGCACAAAATCCAGGGCACCAAGCCCTAGGCATTCAATCGTGAGATCCCGCGCGACCTGTGACATGCCACTCAGCATGATCACAGAGGTCTGAATGCCCCTGTCTCGGACGGCCTTGAGTGTCTCAAGCCCTCCCATTTCTGGCATCTGCACATCCAGGATCACCAGATCAACCTCATGTCGTTCAAGAAACGCGAGCGCTTGAACACCATTTGAAGCCTTACCGATTACCCGGATATCCGCAATCTGTCGGAGACTACGCGCTATTATTGTGCGATAGGTCGCGGAATCATCGACAATCAGCACGCGGATGGCCATAAAAACACCTCACATCCGATCCAACAGCTTTTCCAGGCTCAGAATTCCAACGAGGCGAGACTCCTGCGCAACAACCCCCATCAGCACCTCGGCTACCCGTTCGGATGTGTTTGCAGGAGGGCTTTGGATAGCTGCATCACTGCATGTGACCACATTTCCAATTGCATCGACCCTAAACCCGACTGAATCTGAATGAGTTACGAGCTGCCTGTTTAGCGCTACCGGTGACAATTCTTGATTGGTCTTTAAGATAATAAGACTAGTGTCCTTTATTCGGCAGTTTTCGTAACCCAATGCCTTTGGTAAATCCAGAAGCGTAACAATCTGTCCGCGAAGGTTAATAAGCCCCAAAACATGCGGTCTTGCAAGGGGGACTGGTGTTACCTCAAACGATTCGTTGATCTCTTTCACACAGAGAATATCGATGCCAAAAACCTCATCTTCGATGAAGAACGTCATAAATTGGTAATTCATTCAGGTCCCCTCACCGCTGCCTCAGCCAGTAATTTGTGAATTGCTTCAAGCAATGCACGCTTGTTCAATTTGGCCTGGTAGGAATCAAACCCAGCTTGTAGCGCCCTGGACTCGACATCATCCCCCTCCAGGGCGGTCACCGCCAACAGAGGAATGGCCTTCCATCGCTCTTCCTTCCTGAGTTGTTGCGCCAACTCAAAACCATCCATGATAGGCATTTCAATATCGCTGAGGATCAGGTCGACTGTTTCATTTTCCAGTCGGTCAAGCGCCTCCCTCCCGTTCCAAGCGTGAACCACCTGAAAGCCCGTTTGCTGCAAATAGGTCGAAATCATGGTTTGAAAGAAAGGCGTGTCTTCAACCAAAAGGATTCTTCGAGCGCGTGCATCTTGAAGCTCCAAACCAGGCGAGCCGTGATCTTCTCCCAGGTGGGCCCCATATAGCCCGAACATATCCAGGACAAGGGTCGTTTTACCCCCTAGGATACAAGTGCCCAAAACACCGTCCTCCTCAATGACGTGCGATTCAAGTTCAATGGAAGTGGTAACCACATCAAGGACTTTGCTACAAACGATCGCCTGAGAAGACGCGACCATGTTGGGAATGAGAACGAAGAAACTCCCATCCTCATTTGAATCGATGGGACGCACATTCAGGTGTTGTTCCAAACGAACAAGAGGCACATTCTTCCCCGAGATCTGAATAAATTCCCGTTCGCCAATCTCGACGACATCACGGACCAATACTTTTTCAATTCGAGAGATGAAACTGAGGGGCATCGCAAACTGCTCCTCAAAACAGTTATTGAACACGAGTAGCGTTTGACGTTCACGGCCAAATTCTTCATTCTCGATTTTCTCCACCTCGCTCATGTCATCAAGTTCCGAGAATTTCAAATTGGCAACCTTGGCCAGCCCATTGCCATCAAGGATAAGAATGACCTTACCATCTCCCCGAATCGTAGCACCGTGGAAGCATGGAATATCTTTGATAAAGGAGCTGAGAGATTTGATGACTATTTCTTCGGTGTTGCTGATCCGATTAATTAGAACACCAAACAGGTTTCTCCCCACACGGATAACCACGATGTAAAAGGTTCTCCCCGGTCTTCGCCTTTCTTGCCCGGATCGCGTTTCTCCATCGGGCTCAACTTGGTCATCGCTGCGACGGTCGGCTAGGTTAACCCTGCGATCCGGATTCACATGACCTGCATCATCCCGATAAGTTCGGCCGAGGCCGAGCACATCGGCCAGGCGAATGATTGGCAACAATTGCCCACGCAGGCGAAGGACTTCAAAACTGCCCATTCGCTCGAGTTTGGAGGACATTTCACCTTCCTTGAGACGAACAATTTCCTCAATATGACTCTGTGAAATTGCAAAGCTGAGGTTCTCCACTTCAGCAATAACCGCTGAAACGATTGCCAATGTGGTTGGCAGTTTTACGAGCACGGTTGTTCCGCTGCCCTTCTCAGAAAAAAGGTCTACCGTCCCACCAATCTTTTCGAAACCCGTTTTGACCACATCCATTCCGACACCGCGCCCAGAAATCTCTGTGATGGTGCTGGCGGTCGAGAACCCGGGCCTAAAAAGAAGATTCAAGGATTCGCGTTGCCCCATAGCTTCGGCCTCGGGCCCACTTATAAGACCTTTTTCCAAGGCTTTTGCTTTGATTTTGTTGACATCAATTCCTCTACCGTCATCTTTTATCTCAATATTGACCAGACCGCCTTCGTGGTATGCCCTCAAGCTCAACAGGCAGGCCTCCGGTTTTGAGGTCTGCTTGCGTTCCGAACGGGTTTCAAATCCATGGTCGATGCTATTGCGGACCAGGTGAGTCAGAGGGTCGCTGATTGCGTCAATCATGGTTCGATCGAGTTCCACCTCAACACCTTCGAGTTTCACCTCGACATGTTTATCCAGGGAGCGTGATAGGTCTCGAACTAATCTTGGAACCTTGTTAAAAACCGTACCGACAGGTTGAAGCCGCGTCTTCATGACCGTCTCTTGAAGTTCGCTGAGGCGTTGGTTCAACGTGTGCAACACGGGTAATTCGGCCTCTGATACCTCTTGCAGTAACTGATTCCTGCACAAAATCAATTCTCCAGCTAGAGACATTAATTTTCCTAGCAGGTGGGTCGACACCTTTAAGTTTTTTGGAGTTGAAGCCTTTTGGACCGATTTAGAGGACGAAATCACATTTTTCGAAGAACCCGGGTTCGGTTTGCTATTCTTACTTTGGTTCTCCATAACACCTTTTTCATTGGACCGACTCGCTTCCAAGGCCTCGTCTACGGTCACTTTCCGTGCCAATAGGCAATGAATTGCCGCTGAGTCGACCGACAGCAGTGCGTCTTCTTCCACACCAAGCGAAGCTGCAGCAAACTCGCCTTCAAGAACCGACCCAAATAAAATGGTGGCAGTTAAGGAAGCCTCATCAAGGAGGCCTGCTTGAGCCACAACCATCCCAAAGGAATCAAAATAGGAGACAAGATCTTCAAAGCTCTGCTGCTTCATTTTCGCCTGGTGTCTGGACTTCTCAATTTCCACTTCAAAAAAATGGAACCCCCGTTTCAGGCAGGACTCAACCTGCTGCTGATTTCGACCCTCTATGGGCACCAGAATGGCACCTCGCGCCTTCTTTTCTTCTGACGGTGAGTCCGGTTCGTCCCCTCCTAAAATCTTCTCCAGAGCCGACATTTCCTCAGCAATATCAACCAGCTCGGCTTGTGTGAGATCCTGGAACATTTCCTTAAGTCGATCAGTTCCGCGAAGCAGAATATCGGCCAGGCGATCGTCAAACTGCACGTCTCCATTTCGAAGCTGGTCGAGCAAGCTTTCCATCTTATGAGACAAGTCCTTAACCTGAGTTAAACCAAGAAAACCACTTCCACCTTTAATGGTGTGGATCGATCTGAATATCAGGTTTATCGGTTCCAGCTGAAATTCACCGTGCTCCAGTTGCAGCAATTGCTCTTCAATGATCTCAATATGGTCGTTACTTTCTTCACGAAACCCTTCAATTAATTCAAGATCTTCCTCATCATAGTGGTCCATGAGATCCTACCGCTGCACTTTTTATTATGATCGGGTCGAATTAATAATTCTTTAAAGAAAATTGTGAAGTACCTATAATAAAGCAGAGAAGAAAAGGGGAGATTATCTGTGATTCCTGACAAGACAGCCGCCGAAACACCAATCGCCATTTCCGATGAGGACCTGGCGGCCAAATTTATTGCCTATTTGAGACGACATGGCAAAAAGGTCACAGAGGAACGCCTCCTCATCCTGAAGACAATTTACAATAGCCAAAAGCACATGACAGCACGGGAACTCTGCCTTGAAGTCGAGAAACATCACTCGCGTGTGTCGCGGGCAACCATGTACCGTACCCTGGAAATCCTGGTAGAGGCCGATTTGGTCACTAAGTTGGCTCTGGAGGGTTACGAAGCGCGATATGAGGCCGCACTCACAGCTGGCCATCATGACCACATCATCTGTACCGACTGCTTTAAAATAACCGAATTCTTTGACCCCCAACTGGAAGCGATCCAAAATTCAATTATCGAGAAAAAAGGCTTCAAGGCCGTCAAACATGTCCACCATATTTTTGCAGAATGTCTGGACCCCAATTGCCCCGAAAAAAAAAATAAGGGCCTATGACCGAACAGAACTTTCCCTATGAGATTATCGACGAATATGTCCGCGGGGGCTGTTCGATCATTTACCGCATTAAACCCAAAAGCGGGACCAGCATTGAAGGCACCCAACCACTCGTCCTGAAGACCATGATCCCGGACGACGATGATCCGGCCGGTGAAAAACGTTTCTACATGGAATATGAATTCTTGAGAGCTTACCCTCACGAGAACTTGATCAAGGTCCTTGACTATTTTCCATCTTGGCGCGGAAACCCCTCCTACGTTATGGAGTGGGTGGAGGGCGATACCTGGCAAACCTTTTGGAATGAAAAGGATATGATGGAAAACCTGGGGTTGTTTTTCTCAGTTCTCCAGCAGCTTTGCTCAGTCCTGGACTTCATCCATAAGCACCAGATCATTCATCGCGACCTAAAACCGCAAAACATCCTTATTACGCAGTCAAACCAATTGAAACTCATCGATTTCGGGATCATGAAAGTGCAGGACCTTTCCCTTTTCACCAACCGAAATTCGTTTATGGGCAGCGCATATTACGTCGCACCTGAGTGCTTGAGCGGTGATGATGTGAGTCACGCGGCGGACATTTTTTCACTTGGTGTCATGATTTACGACTTAATCACCGGAGTGAAACCCTTTCGAGGCCATACCCTGGCTGAAACGGTTTATCAAAGACTTGTCAGCGTTCCCAAAGCACCGTCTTCCATTAATCGCGATCTCCCGCCAGAACTCGACGCTTATTTTGAACGGATCCTGCACCTGGAACCTCACAAACGCCAGAACAGTTGCCAAGAGGTTTATGACGAACTTCACGCCATTTTGGGAAAACACATTCCGCATCAAAAGGAACTAGTTGAAGAAACAGAGTTGGACATTTGCACCCAGTCCCAATTCCTCCACACGCACTTTCTTGAGGAATGTCTTCCTATCCTTGAAAAAAACCGTGTTCTTTATGTCACTGGAACGTCTGGATCGGGCAAAGACACACTCGTTGAGAATATCCCTCAATTCTTTCCAATCGACCTGACGATAAAAACCGATATCCACGAGAGCCTTACCCAGAACGACCTGATCGAAATGGTGCTCGTTCAAACTGGGCCGCCAGAGGACGCCGATGAACGGTTGAGGCATTCGCTCTCCATCTTGGCCACGGCACTGCCTCAATTGGGCTGGAAGGTGCCCAAGGTCCAGTACCAAATTCACAAATCGAGCGTCCTTTCCTCATTCCTGCAGATTCTGCAACACTTTCGACGACGCGCTCTTATACTTCTCACCTGCGTGGAACCGCCATCAAACGAATTACTGCAATTCCTGAATCATTTTTTCTTTTTCCTCAAGCGCGAATGCTCCGCACCCTTCTATACCGTTTTCACGAGTGAAGCGAAAATCGAACGGCTTGCCAGCATCATTCCCCCAAAAGAACTCCCCTTTCCCGACGTAGTGACGCTCTCGGACTATATCAGCGGACAATTCAACCAGGCACGCGTCCCATTGGATGTCACGAATCGAATCGGGTCAGAGTCTGGCAATCATCTTGGAACGTTTCTGCGTCTCGTGGATCAGCACAAAATCAATGGGCACCTGGCCTCCGCTGACGGTGTCGTCTCCCTCGAGGAAGACCCCAACCTCAAAACGACGGTCGTAGCGATCCAAAACACCATTCCCGGAGAGCTCTCGGCCTTCTCGAGCGACCAACTGAAGCATCTTGAATGGCTTGCACTCAACCCGGAAGGTGTGGATATCAATGTCCTAAAACAGCTAACACAGGTTAACCTTGAAACCCTGAGCAAAACCTTGACTATCGCCAAAGAAAACGATCTGTTGGACTTCAAGACCGGTTCAACCCAGGGCCTCATCTGGAAAAAGAAGAGAGTTCGCGAATTTCTCCTGAAAACGCTGGATCAAGAGGAACGTTCATCCAGATCCCAAATCCTAGCGAAAACCATCGAAGAGGTTTCCCAGCCCTATTTGAATTTTTCCCCTCCCCTTTGGCGTATTCTTGCCAACCTCTTCAAGCAGGGACAAGATTTCACCGCCGCTTCAGAATACGCGCTGCGTTATTCGCGCTACTGTTTTCAGAGTGCACAATTTGAGGCCATTCGCCTTACATTGAGTGGTTTTGAAGACTTACCTTCCCTGCAAAGCAACCATGAGTTTTGGTTTTTCCTTGCCATGGCCTTTCGCAATAAAGACGCAAAACGGGCCCGCTCCTATGCTTCCAAGGCTCTGGAGATCGAAGATTCTACGCAATCATTGGCACTATTGGCCATCATCGATTTCGACCTGGGCGACTACAAAAGCTCCAAGAATGTCATCGAAACCATGTTCGCAAAAGAGGAAGATCTAAACCTTGATATCAATATCGGGACCGAGCTCGTGCAGTTACTGGTCGCCAATAACCAGCTTGAACGTGCACAGAACCTGCTTAAAACCTATGAGGAACGCCTGCGTCAAAATGATCAGCAGTGTAATGCCTACGAGCGTCATTCCAGACAAGGGCGACCAGTTCGTGCGGCCGATGGCCTCGGACAGGATAATGCCGGCCATCCAGATCCACAGCGTGCC
>Ga0209692_10003109_pt1 | contig 16555 bp, 14 predicted proteins | sample tdDd472_FD_187129 | JGI IMG/M metagenome (GOLD analysis project Ga0209692, IMG submission 187129) | Marine sediment microbial communities from the Atlantic coast under amendment with organic carbon and nitrate - tdDd47.2 (SPAdes)... | ecosystem: Environmental > Aquatic > Marine > Coastal >...
CGAGAACAAAGTAGCTGGCCTGGTTATAGCATAGGCTGATATCGGCTCAGATTTGAGACCGAGCCATAAACCTAAAGCGCAGAGTGCTCCGGCACTTGAGCATTTTGGTTAATGAGCGAGAACGAAGAAGCTGACCCGAGATCAGCCTATGCGCTTACGTCGATGAATGAGAATGTGGTCACATCAAACAAACCGCGGTCAGTCAGCTTGATATTGGGAATTACGGGTAAAGCCAGAAAGGCAAGTGCCATAAATGGTTCAATACCTTCTGATATATGCAGTCTGTTTTTCGCAAGATCTATCATTTTTTTAAGTTTTTCAGCCAGATCCGAGCTATTCATATCTGTCATTAATCCCGCTATGGGCAGTTCGAGAACATCGAGAACTTTGCCTTCAGAGCAGATCGAAATTCCTCCACCGCACTTTTTCAGTTCAGAGACTGCGAGGACCATATCTGCATCATTATCACCGGCGACAACGATGTTGTGGGAATCATGAGCAACTGATGAGGCAATGGCTCCATTCTTTAATCCATAGTTTTTCAGGAGACCGAGTCCTGTATAACCAAGACCTTTATGCCTTTCAATTACTGCTACTTTTATAAGATCAACTCCATCACCTGACAAGAAATTCCCGGCTCCATCTCTACAAACATTGTGTATGACTTTGTCCGTGAGCAGACTATTGGGTCTCATGGAAATTACATTGGCTTTATTACTGGTCATTTTCAATTTAAACATATCTTCAGATAGAGTGGGAAGATGCACTGTATAAAGTACATGCTGATCTTCTAGAGAATCAATATCCGAGAGATATTCTCCCCTCTCTGAAGTCTTTCGTCCGTTGATATAAACAGATTCAATATTAAAGCCTGTCAGATTATCAACGATAACCAAATCGGCGTCATATCCGGGAGCTATCGCTCCTTTATTATCGAGGTCGTAGCATTCAGCTGTATTGATAGTTGCTATTCGAATAACTGAAACAGGATCAATTCCGGCGTTGAGTGCGAGACGGACGTTGTTATCGATATGTCCAGTATTTAAAATATCTTCGGCCTGACGGTCATCTGTGCAGAAACAGCATCTTCTGGAATTGCTGTCTGTGACTCCTTTGATCAGTTCTTTGAGATCCGGCGCAGCCGATCCTTCTCTGATCAGCACATACATTCCCGCTCTAAGGCGATCGCGCATTTCATCGAGACTGCTGCATTCATGATCAGTTTTAATTCCCGAAACGGCGTATGCACTCAAATTTTTACCGACAAGTGTCGGTCCGTGTCCATCTACAAACTTTCCGTGATTCACAGCCAGTGTCAATTTATCTATGACATCGCTCCGCCCTTCAAGAACTCCGGGATAGTCCATCATTTCTCCGAGTCCTTTGACTCTTTTGTCATCGATGAAATGCTGCATGTCTTCTATTCTGATTTTCGCGCCCGAATCTTCGAATGGTGTAGCCGGAACACAGGAAGGGATCATAAAAAATACATCGAGAGGGGAATTCTCCGATGCGTTCATCATATAGCGGATTCCATCATTCCCGCAGACATTGGCAATTTCATGGCAATCGGCAACTACTGATGTCGTACCATGAGGAATAACAATAGAAGCGAAGTTCTCGGGGGTTCCCATTGAACTTTCGATATGAACATGGGCATCGATTAATCCAGGAACAACAGTTTTCCCTCTCAAATCGATAACTTCTTCACCTTCATAGCTTATGTCTCCATCTTTATAATATGAGACAGCAGCAATTTTTCCTCCGGTTACAGCGATTTCTCCACTTAGAATTTCACCGGAAAAAACATTGACTATGGAACAATTCTTTAAAACCAGTTCTGCAGGCATCTCTCCCCTGGCTGTTTTTATCAGTTTTTTCATTGTTCCACTTTTCATATTATGCCCCTCTTACACTATTAAATGATAATAAAGTCTTATTTAATTTACAAATCACACATGCTTAACTGATAATCTTATTATCAGACATTGTATTTGTAAAGGATTTTTACGCTCATGATTTTTTTGTAAAAAAAACTTGTGAAAATTCCATCTTCAAGGGACAATGTATGATAATAATACAAAACAATTTCATCGGAGGAATTATAATGGACAAGTTTTTCAAACTTACCGAAAAAGGTACAAATGTAAAAACTGAAATAATTGCAGGAATCACCACATTTCTGACAATGGCGTATATTTTGGCTGCAAATCCCGGATTTTTAGGCGCTACCGGTATGGATGTTGGGGCTGTATTTACAGCAACAGCTCTTTCTGCCTTTGTTGCGACTTTAGTTATGGCTCTTGTTGCCAACCTACCCTTTGCTCTTGCACCGGGAATGGGACTCAACGCATTCTTTGCTTTTACAGTTGTTCTTGGAATGGGAAAATCGTGGCAGTTCGCACTTACGGCTGTTTTCCTTGAAGGTATAATTTTTATTCTGCTTTCTTTCTTAAATGTCAGAGAAGCTATTATCAACAGTATTCCAATGAATATAAAAAGAGCAATATCAGTAGGAATCGGACTATTTATTGCTTTTATCGGATTTCAGAAAGCACAATGGATTGTCAATGATGATTTTCTTCTCGTTGCTCTGGGAGACCTATCCAGCGCTCCAGTAATACTGGCAATTATAGTTTTAGTTATTATAGCCGTATTACATGCCTTTAAAATAAAAGGATCTTTATTAATCGGGATCCTGGCTGGTACAATCATCGGAATACCATTAGGTGTAACAAATATTGAAGGTTTCAAATTATTCAGTGCACCGGCATCTCTTTCTCCGATCTTTTTCAAGTTCGAATGGAACAATATATTTACATTGGATATGCTGATTATTTTATTTACATTCCTTATGGTAGATATGTTTGATACTGTCGGAACACTTGTTGGAGTATCGACTAAAGCAGGAATGTTAACAGAAGACGGAAAAGTTCCCCGTGCGAAACAGGCTTTATTGGCAGATGCAATCGGAACTACAGTAGGTGCTTGTCTTGGAACTAGTACAGTAACAACTTATGTAGAGAGTGCTGCCGGAGTTGAAGAAGGTGGGAAAACAGGACTTACAGCATTAACAACAGCTATACTTTTCTTACTCGCTATTTTCTTTTCTCCTCTCTTTCTCATTATTCCCGATGCAGCTACAGCTCCTGCGCTGATAATGGTTGGTCTCTTTATGATGACGCCAATTAAAGACATAGATTTTAAAGACATATCTGAAGCGTTGCCTGCATTTCTGACATTGATCCTTATGCCGCTAACATATGATATTTCAAAAGGTCTGATATTTGGTATCCTTAGTTATGTCATTATTAAAGTAGCTACGGGAAAAGCAAAAGATGTGAACATTATGACGTATGTTGTTGCAGCGATGTTTATACTGAAGCTGGTCTTATAATCGTTTAGTTATACAAGCAGTTCTCATACAGGAGCTGCTTGTATATGAACTTCCGAATTAGAATAATTTGATAACAGCATTATCGTGCTGAATATTATTCTCGGACAATTTTCTGCATAACTATTATTACGAAAAGCGTATTCTGCCCGAAAGATATTTTTAAAATTTTATAATGATGCGCATTTGTTGACAAAATTCTTTGGAAACATGAGAATTAGTGCATATATGAGCTATTTGACCTATATCAAGGAGTAAGAGTAAAAATGAAAAAAATCAAAATGATTCTATTAGCATCTGTAATGCTGGCAACAATGATGTTTGTCAGTTGTGCAAAAAAGGAAGTTGTGGCTGAGAAACCTGCTGAAGCTGCACCAACTATGGAAATGGAAAAGATCAAAGCCGGTTTTGTATACATCGGACCTGCCGGAGACTTCGGTTGGACCTATGCCCACGATCAGGGTCGGATCTATGCTGAAACAAAGCTTCCATGGCTGGAAACTATCACTGTAGAAAGTGTTCCCGAAGGTGATGCTGTGCGATTTATCGACAGAATGGTTCAAGAGCAGAAATGTGATATCATTTTTACTACGAGCTTCGGTTATATGGACGATACAGTAAAAGCTGCTGAGAAATACCCCGATGTTGCTTTCTTCCATGCTTCAGGATTTAAAAGATCTACAAATATGGGAACTTACATGGGTGATATGTATCAGATTTACTATCTGAACGGTCTTATTGCTGCTGCAATGTCCAAAACAGATAAACTGGGTTATATTGCGGCATTCCCTATTCCGGAACTCTTCCGGCATATGAATGCTTTTGCTCTAGGTGCCAAAGAAATTAATCCGAATGCGACGGTCAATGTTAAGTGGATTTACGCATGGTACGGTCCGGATAAAGCCCGAGAAGCAGCAGAGGCTCTTATTTCAGAAGGTTGCGATGTCCTGGGATTCACAGAAGACACACCAACTGTCGTTGAAGTTGCTCAGGAGCATTATGAAAAAGGTGAAGAAATTTACGCTCTAAGCCACTACAGCCCAATGCAGATTTATGGAGAAGATGCTGTATTAACCGGTCAGCTAACTGATTGGGGAGTACTTTATGAGCAGATGCTGATTGATTACAAAGCTGGTAAAACTTCAGATATGACTAACTATGACCTGCTCTGGCTAATGAAAGAAAATGCCGTTGAGCTAGGTGGAACATGGGAAGATATTATAAATCCGAAATATGTTGAGACTCTAAAGGGAATCAAGGTTGATTCTGCAGATTTCGGAAATATATCTGTATATGATCTGGTCATGAAACGATATAACCAGATGAAAGGTGGAAGAGACGTTTTTGATCCATTCACAGGTCCTATTTATGACCAGGAAGGAAATATGACTGTAGCTGAAGGTGAAGTAGCCTCTATCGGGCACCTTTTCGCTGAAATGATGTATCAGGTTGATAACTTCGTTTCTCCACTGCCCCAGAATTAATTCTGAATCTATAACATTATTCAGGGGACGCTAAACCGTCCCCTTTTTTATTCGGATAGCCGAATAATTTGGCTCGAAAATACACTCAGATCCTAAGGGAGTATTCATTTTGAAACGTATAGAAAAACTTGAGATGCAGGGCATCACAAAATCATTCGTCGGAGTTAAGGCGAATCAGGATGTGAACCTGACAATAGAGAAAGGGGATATCCTCGGACTTCTCGGTGAAAACGGTGCGGGAAAAACAACCTTGATGAACGTCCTCTACGGACTTTATCATCCCGATAAAGGAAAGGTTCTCGTCAATGGGGAACAACTGCATCTTCGCAACCCGAAAGACAGTATGAAAGTGGGAATCGGGATGATCCACCAGCATTTTATGCTCGTGCAGAAACACACTGTTCTCGAAAATATCGCTCTGGGATATGACGAAGCTCCTTTCTTTTTTCCTCAGAGATATATGAGGAATCGGATTGAAGAATATTCAAGGAAATTCGGCTTAGAAGTTGATCCCGATAAGAAAATCTGGGAATTATCAGCAGGAGAACAACAGAGAGTGGAAATTCTCAAAGCTCTTTTGCGCAATGCCGATTTACTGATAATGGATGAACCGACTTCCGTACTCACTCCTCAGGAAGCTGAAGATCTCTTTGATATTCTCAGGAAGATGATAAATGACGGTCATTCGGTTATTCTGATAAGTCATAAACTGGAAGAGATAATGAGTATCTGCAACAGGGTTATGGTTATGAGAAAGGGTAAAGTAACGGGATCTGCCATTATCAAAGATGTGACAAAAGTTGACCTGGCTCGAATGATGATCGGTCGGGAATTATCCAATTCTCTTGAAAAAAGTGAGATAGAACCGGGTGATCCCATATTGGAAATATCCGATCTATCTGTAGACAGTGATCAGGGACTTCCCATAGTCAGGAACCTGAGTTATACAATCTGCGGAAGTGAAATTTTCGGGATTGCCGGAGTATCGGGAAATGGACAGAGAGAAATGGTGGAATCCATAACGGGACTCCGAAAATCTGTAACCGGTTCAGTGCGGCTTCAGGGTGATGATATTACAAACAAATCAGCAAGATTTATTCACAATAACGGGATCAACCATGTCCCCGAAGAGCGTATTAAATTCGGAACCGTCGCCAACCTGCAGTTATTTGAAAACTCCGTATTAAAAAAACATCATACTACTCCATTCAGTAAACGAATGCTGATGAATTACCCGGTAATAAGAGAGCACGCCAATAGCCTGGTGGAAAAATACAATGTAGACGCCGCATCCATCAACACCCCTGTAAAAAACCTCTCAGGAGGGAATATGCAGAAATTGATTCTCGGTAGAGAAATATCTGCCGAACCCAGTCTGCTGATTGCCGCTCATCCCACTTATGGTCTCGATGTCGGAGCTGCCGAGTATATTCGTAAAGAACTGATAAACTGCCGTGATCGTGGTGGAGCCGTACTTCTCGTGTCTGAAGACCTGGAAGAACTTTTCCAGGTTTGTGACAGAATAGCTGTAATGTTTGAAGGCCATATTATGGGTATTGTAGAACCGGGGAACTGTGATATAGAAGATGTCGGCATGATGATGGCCGGATCAGCAGTAGAAAAGAAACAGGGAGAAAACCTCTGATGTCAGTAGTAGTAATACCGCGTGAAAAAGCCACGCCTCTTTTTAATTTTTTCATTCTTCTGGGATCCCTATTCGCCGGTCTAGTCGCCGTTGGAATAGTATTCCTCCTAAAGGGAATTAACCCGTTCTTTGCAATATTTGAAATATTCAGAGCATCATTCGGAAGTTTTTTCGGTTTCAAGGAAACATTGACCAAAGCTGTCCCTCTCATACTGATAGGAAGTGGTCTGGCCTTGGCTTACCGGGCAAAATTCTGGAATATCGGTGCAGAGAGCCAATTGCTCGTAGGAGCAATTTTCGGAACATGGATAGGTTTGGCCTGGGGACCATCACTGCCGGGTTTCATCATTCTCCCATTAATGTTTATCGGAGGGTTTATCGGTGGAGGCCTATGGGGTATGGTCCCGGCAATATTCAAAGTAAAATTCGGTATCAATGAAGTAATCTCCACATTAATGCTCAATTATATCGCTGCTGAATTTGTTAAATTTCTCGTAGTAGGTCCCTGGAAAGGAAAAACCAAGTATGGTTATCCCTATACAGACGACTTACCAGATCAGGCCATTCTGAAGTACCTTGGGAACTCCAGAGTTTCTCTCGTTCTAATTATTCTGGCAGTCTGCGTTGCTCTACTTCTGGCATTTTTAGTATTTAGAACCCGTTTCGGATATGAAATAAGAGTCATCGGTGAAAATCCCGAAGCAGCCCGTTATTCGGGCATTGATTTTTTCAGAACAACCTTAATCATGATGTTCATCAGTGGTGGTGTAGCCGGTCTTGCCGGTGTCGGGGAACTGAGTTCAATCCATCACCATCTCAGCTATCCTGAAACAATCAGTGCGGGATATGGATTTACTGCAATTATCGTGGCCTGGCTGGGACGTCTTCATCCGGGATTCGCCATTCTGTCAGGACTCTTCTTTGCCGGAATAATAGTCGGTGGAGATGCCATTCAAATGTCTATGGGATTACCGGCGACAACGGTCAATGTTTTCAACGGCCTGATTCTGGTCTTTCTGATTATGGGAGACTTTTTCTTAAACCACAAAGTATTTTATCAAAGGAGAAAAGGCTGATGGATTTAGATATAATCACTTCAATATTAACAAGAACGGTTGTAGCCGGAACTCCTCTCCTGTTGGGAACACTGGGAGAAGTTGTCTCCGAACGTTCGGGAATCCTGAACCTGGGTGTTGAGGGAATGATGTCATTTGGAGCAGCGACGGGATTTATAGTAACATTTACAACAGGAAATCCATGGCTGGGCATGCTCGCAGCTATCGTAGCAGGAGCGCTGATCTCTGTGATCCACGCATTTGTTACGGTATCATTGAGAGCCAATCAGGTTGTTTCAGGCCTGGCATTGACTATGCTGGGAATCGGACTCAGCGGTCTATGGGGAAAACCTTATATCGGTCGACCGCTTATTGTGAAAATGAATGCTATCGCTATTCCCTATTTATCTGATATTCCCATACTGGGTAAAGTCCTTTTCTATCAGGATGCTTATTTTTATCTCTCTGTAGTACTCGGCATCTTTGTCTGGTTTCTGTTAAAGCATACCAAAATTGGCATTACCGTTCGCTCAGTCGGAGAGAATCCCAAAGCTGCTGAAACGATGGGAATTAATGTATCGATGGTAAAATATCTGTGCGTAATGGTCGGTGGAGCTTTTGCCGGCATGGCCGGAGCCCACCTGTCGACAGCATACAGTAAATCGTGGATTGAAGGCATGACATCGGGAAGAGGCTGGATAGTAATAGCTTTGACGATTTTTGCCTTATGGGAACCTTCCAAAGCTTTTATCGGGGCTTACGTCTTCGGTGGAATCTTTGTGCTTCAGTATGTACTGCAGCCTCTCGGGATCTCACCAAACCTGCTGGCTATGCTGCCCTACCTCACTACATTAGGTGTTCTTTTATTCTATGGACTCAGCAAAGGTGGACAGAGAAAAATGAGTGCTCCCGCAACGTTGGGAGAACCCTATATCAGAGGTTCCCGATAAATTATTTGTATAGATGAAACATAAAGCTGGTCTGGTAGATCAGCTTTTTTTATACGTTTTCCACAACAAGGCTATCAATAAAAAGAGTAATCAGTTTAATGGAGTTTTCAGGAACAAAACTGTCCAGCAGAACCATTTGAAAGGCAAAAGATTCAATCATTGCAAAAATCTGGGCTACAGTTTCCGCAACAGGTAAATCTTTGAACTCTCCGACTCTCTTTCCCTGATTGATTAGAACAGAAAATAAGTAATGAAGGCGAACTGTACGTCTTTTTATATTCTCTGAGTAGTCATTTCCCCGTCTTTTCATCTGGAAAAGGAAATCGACAAGGCTGATGATAAAAGGTTTATTGTAATAACTTTTCTTAATAACATCGGCACAGATATTTTTCAGCTTTTCTTCATATGATATGGAACTGTCTCTGGAAATTTTCTTATATTCAGAGAATAAATTTTCTGTTACATGTTTAATGGCAAACTGAAAAATCTGCTCTTTATCTTTGAAATACTGATAGAGAGTCGGCCTGGATATTTTGCAGACATCGGCAATGTATGAAAGGTTCGTGTTCTGAAAACCTTTTTTTGCAAATATCAATAAGGACTGCTCAAGTATTTCCTGTTTGCGTATTTCATGATCAATTATCTTAGGCATAGGTCTACTTATCCTTATACAATTTAATATAACGACTATGTCAGGGAGGCTTCAAAAATGAAGCCCCCCATGTGGTTTACAAGAGGGAAAAATCTAATTTCTTTTAGTAGTAACCGGATACACCGGCTCGATATACATACTATTTGCGAGGTAAGAAACTACACTTTTAATCTAATAAAACCACATCTTTGCCATAATCTATTCCATCAACATCAAAACCATGAAGTTGAAGAAAATCCTTTCTATATCCTACTATATCTGTTACATTGCGCAGAGTTTCAGTTGAAACCTGTGACCATAATTCAGATACTTCGGCTTGAACATCATCCCTCATTTCCAGATCGTCAATTCTGATTCGACCTTCTGAATCAACAAGAGTTTCACCGTTGACATAAAGTCTTTCATCATAAAGTCTGTAAATCTGTTCCATACAACCTTCATGATTTCCTTTCGCTTTCATTATTTTGAAAAGAATAGAAATATACAGTGAAACAACTGGGATATATGCACTGGCTCTTGTAACAAGAGCCTTATTTACTGATACAAAAGCACGTCCGCCTCTTGCTTTCAGTTTTTCATCAATTTTTAAACCTGTAGCTTCGAGGTGCTCTTTTGCTTTACCGATTGTTCCGTTTCTATAAATAGAAGAGGTAACTTCCGGTCCGATATATGAATAAGCAACAGTTTTCGCATCATCTGCCAGAACTCCGGCTTCTATCAGCATATTGATCCAGACTTCCCAGTCTTCACCTCCCATTACTTTGACAGTGTTTTCAACATCACCGTCATCTATGGGATTAATGGAAATATCCTTCACAACTTCCTTCATAAAATCGACACTTTTTGCCGTAAAGGTTTCGCTGATCGGTTTCAGTACAGATTTATGCAGGATACCTGTTGCGGGATCCTTTCTGACAGGAGAAGCCAAACTGTAAATAACCAGATCAACTTTTCCAAAATTTTCTTTAATTAAACCGATGACTTCTTCTTTAACTTCATTGGAATATGCATCTCCACTGATTGTATGAGAATATATACCGGCTTCAGTTGCCGCTTTATCAAAAGCGGCATTATTGTAATATCCGGGAGACCCGGTTCTCTTAGCTGTTGGCTCTTTCTCGTATGAGACACCGATTGATCCGGCACCGGAAGAGAAAGTCGCAGCAATTCTGGACGAAAGGCCATAACCAGTAGAACAACCGATGATAAGAGCATTTTTCGGACCTTCAATCTTTATCTGAGATTTTGTCCAGTCTATCTGCTCTTTTACCATAGCAGCACAACCATCAGGATGAGTTGTCAGGCAGACATTATTGATGATCATCGGTTTTACTTTGATCGACGCCATTACATCTCCTCTTTAGATCCGGTGATACACATCCACGATGCTTCAGCGGCCATTTCATCACCGACGTAAGCCTTTCCGCTCTGTTTTATCATTCTTCCCGATACTCTGTCATTGGAGATCTCAAATCTGACTTCGTCACCGGGACGAACCTGTCTTCTGAATTTTGCTTTTTCGATCGATGCGAGAAAAAATAATGCATCGGAACTCATAGCTTCAGATTTCTTCAGCCCTGCTCCACCGCACTGAGCCATTGCTTCCACTAGTAAAACTCCCGGTACTACGGGATACTCGGGAAAGTGACCTTTAAAAAAATATTCCTTATCGGTATACAGTCTGTAACCGACTATTCTTTCTGCTGTTGTTTCTTCCAATCTGTCTACGTAGAGAAAAGGGTCTCTATGGGGAAGATATTTTTCCATTTCATTCATTTTAATTAGTCCTTGTATCTTTGAATTATCAGTGCGCCGTTATGTCCGCCGAATCCCAGGGAGTCCGAGAGAACAGTATCGATTTTTCCGGGTACACATTTATTGGGAACATAATCGAGATCACATCCCTCATCGGGATTATCCAGATTGTATGTTGCCGGGAAAATATTGTTCTGTATTGCCAGAACAGAAATTATGGCCTCAACACCACCGGCAGCACCGACGAGATGAGAAGTAAGAGATTTTGTAGACGAGACTTTCAGTTTATGGGCATGATCTCCAAAAGCACTTTTAATTGCCATTGTTTCAATAGGATCATTAGTAGGAGTAGAAGTACCATGTGCATTTATATAGTCGACATCTTCCGGTTTGATTCCCGCATCGTCCATAGCATACTGCATACATCTAGCCATCCCGGCACCTTCCGGATCAGGAGCAGTCATATGGCTGGCATCACAGGTAATACCATATCCGGTAATCTCCGCCAATATATTTGCGCCGCGTTTTCTGGCATGCTCCAGCTCTTCAATTATAAGTATTCCCGCACCTTCTCCAAGAATAAAGCCATCTCTGTCTTTATCAAATGGTCTACATGCCTTTTCGGGAGTTTCATTATATTGAGTAGAAAGTGCATGTATCTTACAGAATCCTCCAGCGGCCAGAGGTGTTATTGCACTTTCCGTACCACCGGTAACCAGAACATCAGCCTGGTTATTTCTAATAGAGTTCACTGCTGCACCTATTGCATCAGTTCCCGATGCACAAGCTGTAGCAACAATATAACAGGGACCTTTTAATCCAAATTCAATAGCAATATTACCGGCACCCTCATTAATTATCAGCTTTGGTATAGTCATTGGAGAAACACCGGGAAGCCCTTTATGTATAAGATGCCTCATAGATTCCTCAACAATTTCGAAACCACCGATTCCATTACCCAGAATTACACCGGCTCTATAAGGATCGAAAGATCCCTCTTCAAGAAAACCGGCCTGCTTCATTGCCTGACCAGCTGAGACAACGGCATATTGGGTAAATAAAGCCATTTTTCTAGCTGATTTTTTATCGATATGTTCTGAAGCCTTAAAGTTTTTAACTTCACCTGCAATTTTTGCAGGAAATGTAGATGCATCAAATTTAGTTACAGGACCGACTCCCGATTTACCATTTAATAGACTTTCCCACAATTCATCAACATTATGTCCAATAGGGTTTATAGTACCCATTCCTGTAATAACAACTCTTCGTCTCATCATATAACTCCTACATCGCCATTCCGCCGTCAACGCTCAGAACCTGACCGGTGACGTACTTGGACATATCAGAACCGAGGAAAAGGGCCATATCTGCAATATCTTCGGGCTGTCCAAGATCCTTCATAGGAATCTGGGCAATAATAGCCTCTTTCTGCTTGTCATTAAGTTTATCTGTCATGGGAGTGACGATGAACCCGGGGGCGATGGCATTAGCTCTTATACTTCTGCTGCCGAATTCTCTGGCTAACGTTTTGGTCAAACCGATGGCACCGGCTTTTGAAGCCACGTAGTTGGCCTGTCCCGGATTACCCTGAATACCAACGACCGAAGCCATATTGATAATGGATCCCTTGATTTTCTTCTTAACCATAGATCTGATGATGGGTTTGGAGATATAGAACATACTGGATAGGTTGACTTTGAGAACCAGATCCCAGTCTTCAGACTTCATGCCAAAGAGGAGCCCGTCTTTGGTAATTCCCGCATTGTTGACGAGAATATCTATACCGCCGCTCTTCTCAAGGATTTGAGCAACCAGGTCGTTCATCTGAGCTTCATCAGCAACATTACCGAGAAAAAGTTCCAGAACTCTTCCTTTCTCAACCGCAAGGGCTTTGAGAGCTTCGAGATCCTGTCCTTCATCGAGAGAGATGATATACACATCGGCACCGTTAGCGAGATATTTCTTAACGATTTCCATACCGATTCCCTGAGTTCCACCCGTAATTAGTGCTTTTTTTCCTTCTATTAACATATTGCCTCCAAATTTTTTTACTATTTTACCAGCGAACGATATTACCGCCATAAGCCAGACCGGCTCCAAAACCAACAGTAAGAATAAGGTCGCCTTTTTCAAGTAAACCTTTTTCCTCCATCTCGTTAAGAGCTATAGGTACAGTCGCAGCTGATGTATTCGCATATTCTTCTATATTGAGATAAAACTTATCCATTCCGATACCGAGTCGTTTCGATGCCGCATGGATAATTCTTTGATTTGCCTGATGGGGAACTATGTACTTAAGATCTCCAGCTGATAGATCGTGTTTTTCCATCAGCACTTTGATAACATCTGTAACAGCTCTGACAGCAAAGTTATAAACTTTCTGTCCATCCATATGTATAAAAGAGCCTGAATCTACAGGCTGCCCTTTTATCAGTGGATTCTTGGAACCACCTTTATGAACTTTAAGACTTTCTGCTCCGCTTCCCTCAGACCTCAGGTAACTATCAACTACTTCAGATGTACTGCTGTCTGTCTGTGATAAAATCACAGCGCCTGCACCATCTCCGAAAAGTATACAAGTATTCCGATCTTCCCAGTTCAAGTAACTCGAGAGCTTCTCTGCACCGACAATCAATACATTTTTCATCCCACCCACGACGAGAGAACGTCCGACTTCAAGACCATATATAAATCCTGTACAACCTTGAGCAAGGTCAAAAGCCCCGGCTCTTTCAGCCCCTAAAAGTTCCTGTAGTATGCTCGATGATGCTGGAAATGTCTTGTAATCAGGCGTGCTGCTTGCAAATATGATGCAATCGAGATCATCTGCATTTAATCCTGCTTTTTTCAGGGCATTTTTTGCTGCTTCATGGGCGATAGCAGTACAAGTCTCATCTTCCGATGCAATATGACGGGAACCGATTCCCGTATGAGATCTAATCCATTCGTCAGAAGTATCGACCTTATAAATTTCTGCAAGAGCGTCATTTGTGACCTTATTAGCAGGTACATATGCTCCGACAGAAAGAATTTCAACCGCCATTAATTATCCTCCAGGGGTGTAGTAAGCTGTATTATTAACACTTTGGCTTAAAATGTCAATAATAACACTTCACACCCTAAATGTTATTAACAAGATAATTCATTATAATCAGAGTCTGTATAAAAATTTTATAAATTGTGATAATATCGTTCAAATGACTGATAAAATCGATGCTGTTATTCTTGCTGGCGGTCGAAACTCACGTATGAATCATTTTGATAAATCTCAACTGCCCTATCACGGTGAAACTTTTCTCGACAACATTCTGAGACAAATGTGTTTTTTTAATAAAATCCTGATCATTTCCAACAGCAACAGAGAAATGTTCAGTAATGTAAATGCAGAAATTCATAAAGACATAATAAAAGATATCGGTCCCCTTGGCGGGATATATACTGCACTAAAAAAAGCGGAAGCCATGCATATTTTTGTAACCAGTTGCGATATGCCCCTTGTCACAAAAGAGAATATTGAACTGCTTTGCTCTTTTGAAGATTATGATGTCGTCGTGCCTGTCCATGAAGGTAGATATGAAATGCTCTTTGCCCTCTATTCAAAGAAATGTCTTACTCAGATAGAAAAAATGATAAGTGAGAAGCGTTATAAAATAATCGGACTGCTTGAGGATTCCAAACTCAAAATTCAGAAAATCCCTGTGAATAACGAGTTTTTAAAGTCTCTTCAAAACATCAACACTGAAGACGATTACATAGCTTTAATAGAAAAATATAGATAATAAATGATCTACTTTACATTAATATGATTCGTGGTATAATTCCTGAAAGTTACACTTTTGCCGAATCTGTAAGATAAAAAATTATAGATTAGGTGTTTGCATAGATAATTATCAGACAGTTTCTGACTGTACTTTTAAATATAGACAATACCATAATCAATTACTGGAGGATATGATGGGTTTGAATTTAGTGGTTCTTGTAAAACAGGTGCCAGACACTCAAAACATAACCGGCGATGCTATGAAAGAGGATGGAACAGTAAACAGGGGCGCCCTACCGGCAATTTATAACCCTGAAGATCTCTATGCCCTTGAAGCTGCACTGCGGATTAAAGAAGAAATTACGGGATCAAAAGTCCACGTAATAACCATGGGACCTCCTGCTGCGGAACAAGTTCTCAAAGAATCTCTTTACAGAGGTGCCGATTCGGTAGCTCTCATTACTGACAGAAAATTTGCCGGTGCCGATACTCTGGCAACATCTTATGCCTTAAAATGCGCTATTGAAAAAATCGGTAAATACGACATTGTGATCTGCGGTCGTCAGGCAATTGACGGAGATACAGCTCAGGTTGGACCTCAGACTGCGGAAAAATTGGGAATCAATCAGATTACCTGTGTATCTACAATAGAACAGATCGATAGCGATTCACTTATTGCAAGACGTTCAATAGAAGGTGGATTCGAGATCGTTAAGTCTAATTACCCTGTTCTGGTAACCATGACCGATGAAGGTCACGCACCGAGAACATCATCTGCCATCAGAGTGATGACTTATAAAAATGCAAAAGCCGGAGATAAGGAAATTCCCCTGTGGGATATTGACTTCATTGGTGCCGATGTAGAGGCCTGTGGATTGAAGGGTTCTCCAACTAAAGTAAAGAAAATTGAATCGGTTGTTCTCAAATCAGAAGAACTGCAGATGATCGAAAATACTGATGAGGCCATCCATGATTTGATGCACACACTCATCACAGATCACACACTAGGATAGAGGAGAACAGATAATATGAGTAACAATATTTGGGTATTTGTTCAGCAGGATGATGGTAAAATCGCCGATGTCAGCCTGCAGCTTATCAGCAAAGCAACAGACCTTGCAAAAGATTATAATGAAAAATCAGGCAGCCAAGCGAAAGTAGAAGCTGTATTAATGGGTGATAAAGTAAAAAACCTGGCTGGAGAAGCAATCCGGTATGGTGCGGAAAAAGTATTCTGCATCGAAGATGTCAGATTAAAAAACTACACCCCTCTTCCCTATACAAAAGTTCTTGTTGAACTGATCAAAGAAAAGGAACCGCAGATTATCCTGTACGGAGCAACAACAACCGGTAGAGATGTGGGACCGAGAGTTGCATCGGCTCTGAAAGTGGGTTTGACTGCAGACTGTACAGAACTGGAAATTGGAGATTATGAATCGAAAGGGGAAACCTACGAAAACATCCTCTATCAGATCCGACCTGCTTTTGGTGGAAACATCGTAGCAACAATTGTAGCACCTGAGAAAAAGCCTCAGATGGCAACTGTTCGCGAAGGTGTTATGAAACTGAATGATCCCGATCCCAATAGAAAAGGTGAAGTAGTCGATGTAGCTTCTGTTGTAGAAGATTCCGACTGCCTGTCCGAGATCATTGAAAGGGTAAAAAAAGAGAAATCAGTCAACCTGACAGCATCACAGATTATCGTTTCCGGCGGTATGGGTGTTGGAACAAAAGAGGGGTTTGACCAGATAGCGGACTTTGCAAAAACTATCGGAGCTGATGTAGCCGCTTCCAGGGCAGCAGTTGATGCGGGTTTTATCAATAAAGACCACCAGGTTGGCCAGACAGGAGTGACTGTCA
>Ga0209692_10003114_pt1 | contig 16545 bp, 17 predicted proteins | sample tdDd472_FD_187129 | JGI IMG/M metagenome (GOLD analysis project Ga0209692, IMG submission 187129) | Marine sediment microbial communities from the Atlantic coast under amendment with organic carbon and nitrate - tdDd47.2 (SPAdes)... | ecosystem: Environmental > Aquatic > Marine > Coastal >...
CTATGACTCTGATACCGGCCAAGAAGAGGATAACACACCCCAGAACAGTCAAGAAAAAGACCAGGAAGAGTGAATGGTTTTTTCTTCTTGCTAAGCTCCGGCCCCGGGGATAACCAAGCCGATCAGGTATGAGATAGCAAAAGCAAAGAACCCTACAACGAGCATTTCAAAGCCGGACTTGAGCCAATTCACCCCGGTGACAAATTTTTTCATTGCCCCGGCGCCAAACAAGCCAATCACCGTTACGCAGGTTGCCACAATAAATGTTGTCTGAGCCCCAGCACCTAGTGGTCCGGCCAACAGATATGGAAGAGTAGGGAATGCCGCTCCGCCTATAAAAGAGAGCAAAATAACCAAAGATGTCTTGAAACCTTCTTCCTGTTCCACATCTGTTACCCCTAACTCACCAACAACCATCTCCTGCACCCATAGTTCTTTGTCGCTGACAATTTTATCAACAATGTCTTCGAGTAACTGCCCCTCAAATCCTTTTTTTCGATAGATCAAGCGAAGTTCCTCTTTTTCTATGTGCGGACATAGCTCGATCTCAAGCCTTTCCTGTTCGATCTCATGGCGATAGAAATCCCCTTCGCTTTTATTACTGACATACTCTCCGGCAGCCATCGACAAAGCGCCGGCAACCGAAGCGGCAAGCAAGGTGATAAGTATGGTTTCAGAACTTTGGCCAGCACCAGCCAAGCCAGCCAGGAGTGCAAAAATTGATACAACGCCATCATTTAGCCCAAAGGTGACCTGGCGGATAAGTTCACCGCCTTCCAGATGAAAGGATTCTTTAAACGCTGTCATAGCAAAACATCCACTTTGGAATAAAACATGAGGTCATGACCACAAACCGGACAAAGTTCCTCCGGTGGCTGGGCCGAAAAAAGCAGGTTACCACAGACCGTGCAGAGATAATAATCGCCTGTGTCCATATTGCCCTTGCCACTCTCTATCTCCATCAATTTCACAGCAGCCCCCAGTAAGGTATGATGGTTTTTCTCAGACTCAGCAGCCCACTTAATTGAAAGCAGGGCTATCTTGGCGACAAACTCATCACCATGCTTTTTAGCAATCTGTCGCCGGAAAGAAGGATACATTGTCGAAAACTCTTCCAGTTCTCCCTTAAGGGACATCCTTAAATTATCAAGCGTTGAGCCATGGCTTTGAGGTTTCGAGGCCCCTGGTAAAGGCCCATTATAGCCGTTTTTGTCCAATGCTCTTTTGTGGTTTGCAGCGTGAACGGCTTCGGCATAGGAAAGTCCGGTAAAAAGTGCAGCCACTCTTGGATAGCCCTCAGTAACAGCCTGCCCAGCGAAAGTCATATACCGCTCTTCGGCATCGGTCTCCCCCTGGATGGCTTCAAGCAATAGTGTATTTATAATTTCCATAATATTGTAGTTAAGTAAGGAAAGAATCTTGTCAGAGTATCCTTTCTATACTATTTGTGGGGAGACAACAACATCAGGCTGAAACTACCTCGTCAATCAATTGATTGACGAGCCTGATTGAAGTCTGTCTAAAGATATTTTCTGAATAAAATTGAGGATGAGAGAACACTCCACAGTCACTTTGTGACTGTTTGCACTACTTTCTTTTTCTCGGCTGAGCCTTTTTCCTTTGAGTTTTCAAAAAATCTGTAAATGTCGCAACATCTCGCATTCTCCAGGCCACGGAGCTTGACGTACCATCTTCTTCCTGAAAATTAACCTGCAGTAGAGGGTTGGGAGACACGATGTCTAGAAATTTCGTAGGGGTAACTACCCTTTTAATTCGTTTAAGCGAAATGCAGAGTTCCTGTCTGGGGTGCAATTGCAAAAAATACAATTCATCCTGAGCCAGAACAAGGACACCTTTCCCTCTGCTTTGTTTCTCTTCAACCGAATCTTTACCAAGATAATGTGCGAGGTTATCATGGCACAAAATATCTTTGGGATCATATCTCTTAGCTAAAGTTTCACGATATTCTCGACGGATTTTTCGCATTCTTGTAAAGACAACTACCATTCCCACTAACAGTATACCGCCAACGATAAGCCCAACGCAAAGTGTCAGCACACTAACAGATCCGCTTAATGCGCTCCAGGATGTTCCAATAATCATGAATCTTTCCTTAGATCAGTCAAGCAAAGACTTGACCGCTGTAAAATCGTTTACTTTATGAGACCAGTCGGATCTTTTTTAACACCCCTTACTAATATTCAATGCCCCTTGTCGGTATAAGTACCTTCACGAAATTCTAAGTAAAAAGCAAGATTAGAATTCCTCAAGGACTCATCATCTACAATTATTTTTTTTCTATCGAGTATTGCTCTGATTTTTTTGGGATAGCTCAGGCAGAGTAAATAAATTCTTAGTTCATTTTGGCTGATTCATATGAACTAAGTAAGTATATGTCCAAGCTTGCCAACAACACAAAGGGTATAAAAGAAATAATCAGAAGAATCTGTTCCCACAAGACCTGATTGCAGCAGCTGCGTTCAAAGTAAGCTGAATATTTCAGCTACCTAATTGGCCAATTGACAAGGATAAAGCTATGGACAGAACCACCCATACAACCGCCTTAATAATACTGCGATTCCTATTTGCCTGAGCAAAGGTCATTTCCTTTTGGTGGTAGTCAAGGCTGTCAGTTGTATCTTCTGGGCAAAAAAGATGGATCAGGTCTATCAAGCATCTTTTAACACGATCATTGATAGGGTTGGGGATGTCGAAAGCGAGGAAATATCTCAAATGTGCATGTTGCTTTGATTCCAGCATAATCACCTCCAGTTGACGTTAATTTAATCGCTTAGGTTGCAATTATAAAGGTGTCGGACTAATAAGTATAACTATACAAAATAATCCATAGATAAAGTTATACTTATGCTAGATAATCTGGATCGGCTAAAAGTTTTTTACCATGTATTTACCCGGGGAAGCGTTGTGGCCGCGGCTGAAGCATTACATGTGAGTCAATCTGCTGTAAGCCAAACCATTCATAAACTTGAAAAGGAAATGAACAGTCCCTTGTTCATTCGACTTCATAAACAATTAGTCCCAACTGCTGCTGGCGATCGGTTATATGAAATTGTTAAGCCTTTCATGATAGAGCTGAATGCCTACTTGAAAGATCTTAAAATGGCTAAAATACACCCTGCCGGCGAGCTTAGGATTGGCGCCCCTCCGGAATTTGGCAAGGCATATCTACCTTCAATTGTGGCAGACTTCAGAGAGTTGTATCAGGATGTGACATTCACACTTGAATTAGGAACCCCGGAGACACTGCTTCCTCAACTGAGAAAAGGACAGGTTGATTTCGCCTTAATGGATGTATTTCTAACTAAAAGTACCCATGTCGGAAACCTTGACATTTACAATTTTGATGCTGTTGTGGAGGAAGAGGTAATACTCGCCTGCTCCAGGCAATATTATGAAAAATCAGTGAGAGGTGACCTTTCTTTTACTTCTTTGTTACGACAAAACTTCATCACCTACAGAAAGGATTTACAAACGATTAAACAGTGGTTCAAACATCATTTTTCAAAACCCAATATACACGTACGTGATGTGCTGACGGTAGACAACCATGAAGCAGTTATTTCAGCGATTAAACATAATGTTGGAATGGGGATTGTTTCTTCACATCTTGTCAACAATGAACTGCGTGACGGACAGATCATTCATATAAAAACTTCCAAGCTGGAAATCATGAACTCAATATCCCTTGTGCATTTGCAGGATAAAATTCCAACTTTTACAGAAAAAGTTTTTGAGAAATACCTGGTAGATAAAATCAAAAAAGTGATTTCTCAAAACCTTGTCGGGATGAGAGTCTTGCGTCAGTGATCACGGTTTCCAAATTTCGGGTGTCGGCTCGGTGGCTTTACCAATTTCGATGCGTTTCCGAGTGCCAGCACGCTGAAACCTGACAGTTTCTTCAGGTAAGTCACGTGCCAGTTCTTCTATGCGCAGGCGCTCAGTTTCAGGCACGATTCGTCCGGCATCTGCAAGCCCTTGGTGACGCGCCCAGGCAGCATATTTTTTATTGACCTGATGCGGCTGATAAAGGCTCAGCGTATCCGGAACGATATCGTAATCCAGTATCAGCGCCCCGTCTGCTGCCGCAGCGGCGATCAATTCTTCACCGGCCCGGGTACGGGCGATCAAAGCGTTTGTGCCTGGATCGCTGGCACTGTCGACTCGATTAGGCCCCCCTCCAATCCAGGTATCAGACGCCGCGATATCGGTCGCCTCACCGATACCATCCGGGCAAATCTTGCACCGAAACGGCAAGGTCCAGGTGGTTTCGTCTTCGCCCCAGAAATCGAGGTAATGAAACTCTTGCGCATCCTCTAGGGTCTCGACCCGCGTCGGACCAGGGCAGCCGCGCCCTCGATATCGCAAAGCGGTGACCTCCGACGGCTTGATACCAACCCGTTTATAAAATTCGATAGTCCCCTGTGGTGTGCCGTAACCACCGCAAACCATGGCCAGCCAGTATTTGACCAACTTGTCAACGCGCGCGTCCTGCTTTGCATAGTTCCTCAGAGCGGCAATATCGCAGGGTTTGGCGATTATGGCAAACGGCCGGTTCTGATCCAGGACTTCACAGATATCGGTCAGTGGTGCCGCGGGTCCGTAACGCGAGCCGGCCGCGTCAATTACCTCAGCCTCGGTAAAGGTTAAAACCGGTTCGCCGAAACTGGGTTCGGTAGCCGAAGTTTTTACCTGAAGAACAAAATCAACGCACTTCGAGTTGAGCAGGTAGATTGCAAGTGCAGTGAGCACTCCGCCGGTAGAGCCTTCAAAGCGAACTTCCGGCTCACCCGCCCAGGCGCGCACGATGCGAAGCCACGGGCCCCAAACATTATCTTGCCTTGTATCAGGTTCAATCAGACGCTCAGGCAAGCCCTCGACACGGGTGCCGGGACATGCCGAGTATATCCGGTCAACGGTGTCATGGTCGAGTTCCCCTTCAACCACAGGCTGCAGAAAACCTCTCCTGGTTTTAGTCACCCTGACGAGGTCCCTGCCCGCTAACGACTGGCAGAGGCCACAGCCAATACAGAGCCCTTGCTCAACGATGGCATATAACCGTTCATCCGGGGTTTGTTTTTTACTCATAGTTTTCTCCTTTTACCGCTCTCCCGTGCAACAACACGGTGCAAACCAGGCAGAACAGCGTCGCTCCGAGAATTATCCCAAAGACGATCGACATGGCGTTTGATACCGCCAACGAGAGCAGGGCTTCACTCTGCTCATTCAACATCTCCCTGAATTCCTCGCGAAAAAGGTTCTCCAGACTTTTGTGCAGCAGATCCATAACCGCAGAGGGAATCATGGCAGAAGACTCTTGCAGATTATGAAGCAGTCCGGTTGTCACCACACCACCGCAGATACCCACCCCAATTGTTCCGCCAAGGGTTCTGGAAAACTGGTGAAAGGAAGTTGCCACTCCCAGATCGACTTTTGCAAGATCTGCCTGTACCATTAACAGGGTGGACAAAGTGACAAAACCCATGCCGAAACCGGCCAGCAGAAAGACAATAAAGCAGAAGGTCATAGATGTTTGTGGGTTAAAAAGCAACATGGCCGCGCTGCTGATCACCAGAATAATCCCACCCAATACCGCGGCCTGCTTGCTACCTGTGCCGTCAATAAATCGACCGAGCACAAGGGAACCTATCGACCAGCCAAGGCTCAGGGCAAGCATGGTTAGCCCCACCTGCATTGGTGTTTTCGCAAGTGCCCCCTCGATAAAGAGTGGAACATAGGCAAAGAGTGAAAAAATTGCAAAACTGGCAAAAAAAGACGCGCCGTTGCCAAGAGCGAAGACTGGCCGGGCGAAAAAGCGCAGATCGAGCACCGGATCAGCCGCACGTTTTTCAATAATGATAAATAGCACGGCAAAAATTGCTGACAGTCCGCTGAGCCCAAGTATTTGACCGGACAGCCAGCCGTAATCCCGCCCACCGACAATGAAGATTGTCAGGAAGCAAAGGATAAAAGCGGAAAGACAGGTAATACCGGCAATATCCAATCGCACCTTTGTCGACGTGCGAACCTTTTGCTCCAGGCAGCGACCGATTATTAGAAGTGATGCGAGGGCCAGCGGCACATTAAGAAAAAAGATCCATCTCCAGGAGGTATAGGTAACGATGACGCCACCTAAGGTCGGACCGATAATCGACGAAATGCCCCAGACCGAACTGGAAAGCGACAGGATTTTGCCACGTTCACCTGGGGGAGAAATATCTGAGAGTACAATATATACCAGGGCAAATATCCCCCCCGAACCAATCCCCTGAAAAGCCCTGGCCCCAATCAGAATAGACATGGACGGGCTAACTCCTGCCGCAAGCGAGGCAATCAGAAAAACGGTGATGGAAAAGAGGAAGAGCTTCCTGGTGGAATACCGGTCGGCCAGTTTGCCAAATACCGGCAGGGACACTGCACGGGCAAGAAAATAGGCGGAATAGACCCAGCTGTACAGGGTCAGACCTCCGAGATCTGTAACGATGGAAGGCATTGCCGCACTAACGACCAGGGCATCCAAGGCCCCCAAAAAAAGCGCCACAAGTGCGGCAATAATGATAAGGGGCCTGTTTTGGGAAGTGGGTTCTTGCATATCGATAATTTGTGTTCTTAAGTCTTGTCGGCTGGCTCCAAAGACTAAGGTTTTCCAATCAATAGAAACTCAACTGGCATAGTCAGTGTTGAGTATCACAACTAACTTGAAGAGCTATGGAGGCCGTGAGCCTTACCTTACTCAAACATCAAAATTCTCTTTTTTTCGATACATTCGCTCGGGTCTTCCCTGAGTACCGTAACAGAGATCGGCAATAATTATGCCGTTGGCCACCATGTATTCAAGATATCGCCTGGAGGTGGTTCGGCTAACCCCTATGAGAATACCAGCTTTTTCTGCACTGACTCCCTCACCGGCAACGGTTTTAAAAATAGCCATAACTTTTTTTAAGGTTATAGGGTCGATGCCTTTTGGCATTTCTTCATTTTTCAATGAGGTCCTATTGGCCTGGCGGAGGAACCGATCCACCTCACTCTGGCTCATAATACTGATTTTGTTAAGTTTTTTTCGGTGATCCTTGAATTTTTCAAGCGTTTTTGCAAACCGATTAAAGACTAAAGGTTTTAAGATGTAATCAAAAACACCACCCCGTAAAGCCTCTTCAAAGAATTCAACTTCTTTCGCGGCGGTGATCAGGACAACATCAGTTTTTTTCTGTTTTGCTCTAATTCTCCAAAGCAGGTCAATACCGTTGCCATCAGGGAAAAAGATATCCAAGAGGACCAGATCCGGTTCCAGTACTGAAACCATATCTTCTGCTTCAGCGATTGAATGGGCAATGCCAACGACGGTATAGCCTTCTATTTTTTCCGTAAAAATTCGTTGGATCTCTGCTATTTTAACATCGTCTTCGACGATCAACGTGCTAATCATGTCGATGTCCATGTAGTTCCTTTTTAGGAATAATGACCGTAAAAGCTGCTCCGCCAAGCTCTGAAGATCCGACACTGATCGTTCCGCCCATCCTTTTCACCGTCTTTTCAACAAGATAGAGGCCCATTCCGTGTCCCTCATGTTCTTTAGTTGTGTAGCCCCTGGTAAAGATTTTGTCCCATTGATGTTCAGCTAAGCCGTGGCCTGAATCATCAAAATCAAAAATAAGATCATTGCCAATATCTGTCATAGAGATAGTAACTTTTCGCTTGCCAATGGGCATCACTAACACCGCTTCGAATCCGTTGTCCAGAATATTGCCGATAATGGTCACCAGGTTTTCACGTTTTATTTCCGATGGAATATCACGCATACTGCTGTCCGGGTCGATAAAAAGATCAATCTTCAGTTCCTTGGCTTTATTGTACTTGCCAAGAATTGTCCCGGCAATGATTGGGTCGGCAACAATGGTCATAAGCGAGTTGATAAGATTTTGATAGCCGGAGGTTTCACTGCCGATCAGTTCGATGGCTTCATGGTGGGCACCAATTTGGATCAGACCTGAAATAGTATGGAGTTTATTGGAGTATTCGTGGGTTTGTGCTCTGAGCATTTCTGAGTATTTTTGCACTTGGGAGAGTTTTTTAGCCAGGATGTTCAGCTCATCCTTATCACGGAAACTTGAAACGACTCCGGTAACTTTTCCCTGGGTGATGATGGGAATGCGATTAACAATGATTTCCTTTTCATCAAGTCTAAGCACCTTATCAAGCTGACTTTTTCCTGTCTGAAGGACTTCAAGTATCCTGGTTTTAGGAAATACCTCTTTAACCGGTTTACCGATAATTTCAGGATCGGGCTGCAGGCCAAGGGTATCAATTGCTGCCTGGTTGATGGTGGTGATGAGACCCGCGCCATCAACTGCCATAATTCCCTCTCTTATCGCTTCCAGAGTTGCGGTTTTTTCCTGCAGCAGGGTGGCAATCTCCTGGGGTTCTAAACCAAAAATTGCCTGTTTCAATTCATTGGTGATTTTAATGGTGATTGCAATACCGAAGAGGATAACCGCAGTTAAGACCGCAAGTATTTTTATCTGGTACCCTCTGATTATGGAGTTAACGTCTTCAACCAGGTAACCGACGGAGACAATACCGATGATATCTCGCTGTTCATTGAAAACCGGTGCTTTGCCACGAATCGAAGGTCCCATTGTACCTGTGGCCCGGGAGATATAAGACCGCCCATCTTTGAGAGCCTTGTCGTTGTCTCCGCCAACCATATATTGGCCAAGCCGCTCTGGCACTGGGTGAGAATAACGCCTGCCATCTTTGTCGCCCACCACGATAAATTGTGCCCCGATCTCCTTACGGATTTTCTCAGCAATATCCTGAATTTCAGAGTGCTCAAGATGGCCTTGCTCCAAATCTTTCTTTACCTCAGGGATAAGAGCGACCGTCTGCGAAACCTTCAAGGCACGGCTGCCGATCTGGTTTTCCAGGATTGATGCAATCAGCTTCAGTGAAAAAGCAGTTCCTGCAATGGCAACAAAGAGCAGGAGAGACAAGATGAGCAGGATCATCTTTGTTTGCAGTTTCATTGGCCTGGCTGGATCGGCTGGTTGCTTCATAATTGCAGATTGCTGTTGTTTATCTGTTGTTTGTTATGTCTTTAATTTGTCGTGAACATTATGACCAAAATGATCATAATGAATTAATCACTCTTAACTCATCTTTTATTTACTTTTAGTTAGGTCCTGTAGAAGATGTCAATCAACATTTGGCAAATGGTCTGTTGTTCAGGAGATTATGTTCGGGATTATTACTCCTGTTCGACTGGCTCTTGCCCCAGAAGGCTCATGCGAACTGTTGAACTCTGTAGCTAAGCTATGAAGATGTTCTCGCCACACAGAGGTTCCAGGTTTTGCGAGTCAAGTTTTTAAACATAAAGCATGGAGGGGTTTAATGAAAAATCGAAAAAAAGGATTTCTGGCAATGGGTGCAAGCATTGCGTCCATAGTACTAATGCTGACAATCTTGGTCGCCCCGGCAATGGCAAGTGATGTGAAAGAAATACATTTTCTTATTCCAGGTGGGGCTGGTGGAGGTTGGGATGGCACTGCGCGAGGTGTTGGTAAGGCTTTACTTGATTCCAAACTCATTGAGCAGGCCTCGTTTGAAAATATGTCGGGTGGTGGTGGTGGAAAAGCCCTGAACCACCTGATCTCCACTGCTGACAGACAGGAGGGGACCTTGCTGGTCAACTCGACTCCTATTATTATTCGCTCACTTACAGGAGTTTTCCCTCAGTCCTTCCGTGACCTCACACCGATAGCCTCGGTAATTGCTGATTATGCGGCTTTTGTTGTGCCAAAAGATTCCAAGTATACTTCTTTTAAAGAAGTTATTGCCGATTTTAAGAAAGATCCTAAATCAGTTAAGGTCGCTGGTGGATCGGTAAAGGGGAGCATGGATCATTTAGTTCCTGCAATGGTCATCCTGGCAGCCGGTGGTGACCCTCTGAAACTGAAATATATTCCTTATGATGCTGGTGGCAAAGCTATGGCTGGCCTGCTTTCCGGTGATACCCAGGTACTTTCTACTGGTTTTGGGGAAGCGCTCGGTCTTGCAAATCAGGGAGAAGTGAGGATTCTGGCTGTAACTTCCGATGAAAGGTTAAGCCAGGCTCCTGATGTCCCTACTGTCAAAGAACTTGGTTATGATGTTACCTTTGCCAACTGGCGAGGATTCTTCGGTATTCCAGGTTTGTCAAAAGATAAAGCTGCAGCATATTCGACCCTCTTGAAAAAAATGTACGATACCCCGGAGTGGGAAGAAATTCGCAAGCAGCGCGGCTGGCAAAACCTGTATCATACGGGTGATGATTTCTATGCCTTTCTTGAAGGGCAGGAAAAATCTATTGGCGACATAATGCGCAAACTAGGATTCTTGCAATAGGCTGCTCATGACCCAGGACCGGTTCATCATCTTAGTGCCTTGCTCCAGGTTTCTTGTCACTCTTTTCAGGACCCCCTTGAGGGGTGTAAAAAACAAGAAACCTGGCTTATTTTACCGTTTATCGGGGTTAGCAGAACCGGCCTGGAATCATCTGTAGGTTTTTCATTTAAGGAGGGCATCATGGCACGGGAAAAAGTTGGGGCATTGATTATGCTTCTTTTTTCGGTCGCTTATGGGGTGTTGTCTACACAGATCCCACTTTCATTTCTTTCCCACCAGGAGACTTTTACGGCACGGACAATGCCCTACGCACTGTCGGTGCTGGGGGCTTTCCTATCTTTGGCAATACTCATTTCTCCAACTGTTGACTCATCTGGCAAGCACAGCCTTGCTGAGGAAACCAAAGGGATGGATTGGTCGACCGCCATATTGCTGGTTGTTGTGATGCTGGTTTTTGGCCTGACCATGAAATGGTTCGGTTTTATTTTAGCTTCTATTTTTTTTCTGTTAGTTGGTTTCTGGATTCTTGGTGAAAGACGAAAAAAACGCATGTTGCTTACAGCTATACCTCTGGTGCTCATCTTATGGTGCATCATGTCTCTCTTGCTCGGCGTGTATATCGCACCGGGTGAAATCTTTTACCAGTTGGGGATACTCTAATGTGGGAAGGAATGATAAGTGGCATGATGACAGGAATCTCTACCACCTTGATTCCTATTAACATTGCCATGGTGCTTTGTGGCTGCTTTGCCGGCAGCCTGATCGGTATGCTTCCCGGGCTGGGACCCATTACCGCCGTGGCTCTCATGATACCCGTTACCTATGGTCTTGAACCGACCACAGGCATGGTTCTATTGGCCGGTGTCTATTATGGGGCTATTTTTGGCGGCTCAACGTCTTCTATCCTGATCAATGCGCCGGGAGAAGCTGCGACAGTGGCAACCGCGCTTGATGGATATCCCCTAGCCCGTCAAGGATACCCGGGGAAGGCTCTAGCAATTGCGGCATATTCCTCTTTTTCCGGAGGGACCATTGCGGTGGTGCTGATGATGGTTTTCGCGCCCATGCTGGCAAGTGTGGCTACCAGTTTCCAGTCGGCCGATTATTTTGCTCTGATGATCCTTGGCTTAACGGCCGTGTCTGCCTTTGCCGGGCGGGGTGGGGTGCTCAAAGCCTTGCTGATGGTCGTTTTGGGGCTTATGCTGGCAACAGTTGGTACTGACCAGACCTCAGGAATACAGCGGTTTACCTTTGGTTCTCTGGAGCTCTTGGACGGAATTGAGTTCTTGTTACTAGCTATGGCCACATTTGCCCTCACTGAAGCATTGATGCTTATCCTCAAAAGAGACGCCTCATCGGATAGCCTTAAACCTAAAATGATTGGTTTTAAAAGTTTGAAGGTGAGTCTCAAAGAGTTCAAGTTGATAACGCCTTCTATCCTGCGCTCCTCGATACTCGGCTTTTTTGTCGGCGTGTTGCCGGGTGCGGGTGCCACTTTGGGATCATTTATGTCCTACGGTATGGAACGTAACCTCGCACCTCCTGAAGAACAGAAGAAGTTCGGTAAGGGCAGCCTTCGCGGACTTGCAGCCCCTGAGACAGGCAACAACGCCGCCAGTACTGGTTCGTTTGTTCCTTTACTGACACTTGGGATTCCAGGTTCAGGGACAACAGCTGTTATGCTCGGCGCTTTGATCGCCTATGGTATCGAGCCTGGGCCCAGGATGTTTGTTGAACGACCCGATGTCTTTTGGGGGGTCATCATGTCCATGTACCTGGGCAATGTATTTCTCTTGATCCTCAATCTGCCGCTCATTCCGTATTTTGCACGACTGCTGGCCATTCCGCGTAATTTGATGGTCCCGATCATTCTGTTCTTTTCTTTGATGGGTGTCTATCTAGTCACCTTTAATGATTTTGACATCTTGATGATGGTCTTTTTTTGTATCGCAGCCATGGCTCTGCGTCTGATGAATTTTCCCATGGCACCACTCTTGCTAGGCTTCATTCTAGGCGGATTAATGGAAGATAATCTCCGCAGGTCGCTGATGATTTACGATGAATCAATGTCATTCATGTGGGAAAGACCCATTACTCTGGCTATAAATTGTACTACGCTCTTTATCATCACACTGCCACTCACCAGATCGATTCTGGCAAGGTTTAGAAGGTAGAAGATCTCTACGGAATTTCGTTAAGGTGACCGTTATTTGACGATTAGGAACACTTTTTTATGGAAAAATACTTGCTAGTTATCGTTGCCGGGATAATTGGTGGCTTAGTGGCACAACACTGCAATGTTCCTGGCGGGGCGGTTGTCGGGGCTATGTTGCTTTCAGGAGTAATGGCCCTCCTGCTCCCTGACGGAATTGCTCTGCCACCAAAAGTTGGGACTGCGATCCAGCTTCTCTTGGGCATTTCTCTGGGGATGACCTTTGACCGCTCCTTTTTGATTTTGGGTGCCAAAGCTCTGCCGTTAGCTATTTTCAGTACCATCGTCTTGTTGATGGTCGCCGTTTGCATGGCTTTTCTGGCGAGCCGACTGGGGCTGGTTGATTTCGGCACGGCCCTTTTTGGGTTTTCACCGGGTGGTATGACGGGGATGTCTATTTTGGCACAAACAGAGGGCCAAAAAGGTTCTGTTGTTGCTTTTTTCCATCTGGTAAGAATATTTACCCTGTTTTTGACAGTACCACTGCTTGTTAGAATATTTTTATATTTGCAGCAGAAATCCTAGTTTTTTTTTGAGGTAATAGAATTTTGGTTATGCACAACAATATTTTTTCACCTCGAGTTAAAAATGTTTCCAGAACCTCACTCACTGAGAATTCACAATGGAAAATTTAAAATCTTTTTAGCTTTCAATGATATACTGTTGATTTGGTTGGGGTGTAATACGGAAGTAAATCATCACACGATAATGTATGCTGATGAGAAAACTAGTAGTAATTCTTTCCCCTACCGCCCGTTAAATTTAACAAAAAAAGCCAAACAGTTACAGACTGCGTGGCTTTTTCTCACACTCTACTGAAAATCGTTCACTGCTTCTTAAGCAGCCTTTGTAAACTCTGCATTCTCTTTTCTATATCCTTCCTTGAACTCGGGAAGAGTTGACACCTCATCAATTAATCGTTCAACATTTTTCCCTAGTGTAATTTTTATATCAGGAAAATTATTGCCCCAGCTTGAGTAAATGGTTGCCAGATAGTCGACTATTGTCGGCTGATCACCAGTAATGTACTTTTTCTTTTCCAATTCTTTGTCCAGTATTGCCCAGAGACCGGAGACTGAATCTGCCAACTGATGCAATACATTTGTCTTTTCCGCTTCGTCTATTTCTACTCTGTATTGAATTGCAAACATTTTACCATAGGCCGGATGCAGCGTTGAATAATCAAACATCAACCAGCGGAGAAACTCAGCTTTTGGGGAGAGATCCGCCGGCAGCATGTCTGAATCGTGCTTTTCCAATAAATACAGAGCGATTGCAGCACCTTCTGTAATAATTTGTCCGTCTGGAGTTTTTAACGCCGGAACCTGATTGGTTGGGACGAGGTCTTGGTAATTGGGGACATCCTCACGCTTTATCGCAGTGTATTTAATTTGTAGCTTTTCAAGCAGGATGACAATACCTGAAGAACACGAGCCTGGAATTGTATAAATTGTATACATTGTTTCTCCTTGATGTTTGATTTTTGCTGAGCTGAAAGAGGTGAAACATCACTCTCCAGCAGGACCGATGTGTAAAGTACACTTTACTATGTAGCCTGTTTTGTTAGAAGCAAAGGGAAAGCTGGAAATTAATTGTTCTTTTCTTTAAAAATAAATCTGTTACCTTACTTTCGAAACAATAATCTGAATTTTAATTTAGCTTATCTTATGAAAACACAGAGCTCCTATTTCAAACAACTTGCCGCAAAAACTTGGTTTCCCTATGTGACCCCGTTTGTCATATTCTTGTTATTGACTGAGCCAGCTCGCTTTTATCCGGCACTAATTCCCTTTCTCTATATAGCCAAAACCCTCATTGTCGGTGCTTTGCTCTGGTTCTGGCGGCATACGTATGCGGCAGACTGGTCTTCTGGTCTTTCTTTCAAAGAGTTTTTACTGGCTTTTTCCTGCGGAATTCTCGTGCTGGTTATTTGGATTTTGCCTGAAGAGTACCTGTTTCAGGTTGGTCAAGGTGCAGGTTTTAACCCCTATGCCCTGGGTGGATCTCAAGCAGCGGCAATAGGACTGATCTGTGTGAGATTAATTGGCTCATCTGTTGTTGTTCCCATTATGGAGGAATTATTCTGGCGTTCTTTTATGATGCGCTATCTTATCAATGCTGATTTTCGCTCGGTTTCACTTGGTACCTTTACCTGGTTTTCATTTATAGGTATAGCCGTACTCTTTGGCCTTGAGCATCACCGGATTCTTGTGGGAATCGTTGCCGGCCTGCTTTATGGGCTCCTCTTGATCTATCAAAAGAACCTCAGGGGTGTTATCCTGGCCCACGCTGTCACGAACCTTGGACTGGGAATCTATGTTTTACTGACTGGTAACTGGATGTTCTGGTAAATTTTGCTATTAAGCAAGTCGTTTTAGATATTTTTATTACTATGGAATCTTTTAAGCTTCCCAGCGCCTAGAAACATCATTACCTTATTCAAATGTTCTTGAGATAATGAAGCAATTCTTTAACTTTCCAAGTAAATTCGCTATATTCATTATCTACTGATTAGTATTACTTCTACATACATCCACTCAACCGGCATATGATTGACGCAACAGATAAAAAGATTCTGAACATTCTCCAGCAAAGTGGCCGAATAACCAATGCCAAATTGGCTCAGGAGGTAGGCCTGTCACCTCCTGCGGTACTAGAACGGGTGCGGCGACTGGAATCATCTGGGATCATCGAAAAATATGTCGCAATTCTAGACCGTGAGCAGGCGGGATTTGGTCTCCAAACCATCATCATGGTCTGCCTGAGTCACCATCAGATATCTTCTCTGGAAAACGTTAAGGAACGTTTGACCCAAATGAACGAAGTACTCGAGTGTCATCAATTGACCGGCGAAGTCGATTTTCTTCTAAAGGTTGCGGTCAAAGACATGAACAGCTATACAGATTTCGTCAACAATAAACTCTCAGGGATTCCGGGCATTCAAAACGTTAAAACCTCCTTTATCCTGGAGACACTTAAAAACAGTACCGCTCTCAAGCTTATCTCCGATTAAGACCAGACTCCTTCCAGCACCCCTAAAATAGTGAAGTAGGCACTCTCCTCAAACCTTCCCTGTGTGAGCTGGAAACGATTAAATTATTTTCCAAACCCTAAATTATCTCCCACCTGATTGAATCCAGAGATGATAAAATTCGCATAACAGGGTATATGGGAGAAACTCCCTTCAATGAATGGGGAGCATAAAAAACATACGAAGAACTTCTATGTACTATAATCTGATCAACTCGTTTGATCCGCTACTTTGAACAGAGACCCCAAATAACATGAAAAATCAGGATGAACTTATTGGCCAGGCGACAGCACTCATAACAATGGGAGAAAAGGTCCTCGGCACGGAAACCGTTGACGATAAGTCAAAATCCCTTGTAAACGAACTTAAATTTCACGACTTCAGAATCTCTACCCTTTCTTTTCTTAGCCGCGTTTTTGGAGAAGTCAGCACGTATTACCAAAGCTTTAGGACCGAAGTCACCCACCATACGGCAAGCCGCACCAGAAGAGGCATCGGCATGCTTACGGCAGCCAAGAAAGAGCTCCAGGGCAACTGGCTTGAAACAACCAGTGGTGCGGTGTCCAGAGATATGTTAATTGACATGCTCGACCTTGCCACCTTTCAGTTAGACCTGAACAATCACTTGGCTGCGGCTGTCATCTCCGGAGCTATCCTTGAACAACAACTGCGCAATGTGTGTCTTGCAAGAGGCATTGCAATCAACAATGAGATCCAGGGGAAAGCCGTTCCCAAAAGAGGTTTGCAATTAACTGGCGAAGCATACAAGAAGAAACTGTATGACAGAGGTGATAACAAAGCCATCATCTCATGGCTCGAGCTCTGCGATGCTGCTGCCAAGGGAAAACAGGACTCCATTACCAGCGCCCAGGTAAAGAATATGCTGGGTGAAATGCAGGCTTTT
>Ga0209692_10003118_pt1 | contig 16523 bp, 26 predicted proteins | sample tdDd472_FD_187129 | JGI IMG/M metagenome (GOLD analysis project Ga0209692, IMG submission 187129) | Marine sediment microbial communities from the Atlantic coast under amendment with organic carbon and nitrate - tdDd47.2 (SPAdes)... | ecosystem: Environmental > Aquatic > Marine > Coastal >...
TGAAATCGGCCATCGCCCAATTGAGCAACGAGGTGCTGGACGATCGGGCGTGCCTTTACGCTGCGGTGGGTGAGGTGGTGGAGCGATCGGAACCGGTGGATTACAACCTCAGAGATACGGAATATGTGGTGCCGGGGGAAGATTTCGACCGGATGAGGGATGCGTGGGGAAGGGTGAGGGATACGCCTGGGGAGGCGGCGTGATTGGTGAATAGTGATTGGTGAGTGGTGAATAGGGCAAAGCTAAAGGCAAGGGGTAGAGCATGTACGGGATGATCTGCACAGTACTGATAGCGTTGATGGTGGCGGGGTGTACCGCTGCCCGTAGTGGTGGGGTGGTATCGCCCTCCGCCATCGACGCGGAGGTGCGGCACACCCTTCGGCTCTACCCGGCCACCACCACCTACCGGATCCTGATCGTGCCTGATGTCTCAGCGGTTAAAGCGGAGCATGAGAGAATCTACGGTAAACCCACACAGGCACCGGCGTTTTACAGCATCCGGGAGAACCTGGTTGTGTTGCCCAGGGACTGCCACCTGAACATGTGGCGGCATGAGGTGGGGCACGCTGTGGTGCAGGCGTATTTTAAAGAACCGGTGCCGGTGTGGTTGCATGAGGAGATCGCGCAGAGGGCTGAGAAAAATAATTAACCATGAAGGGCATGAAGAGCAGGAAGGGGGACACATGAAAAATAAACTCATCGATTTGAACAATCATCTTTTTGCACAGCTTGAGCGGTTGAACGACGAGGATGTGAAGGGAGATAAATTGCAGGAAGAGATAGGGCGCAGCAAGGCTGTTTCAGGGATTGCCAAGGATATCGTGAGCAATGCCAAGCTTGTGCTCGATGCTCGAAAGGCCGCATGGGAATGGGACAAGGGTTCAGGCGATGTACCCAAACTGCTGGAGGGATAAGATGCCACGGTTCGTGTACTCACAGGAGATGCTTGAGTTTCTGAAGGACGGATATAAGACCATGCGGGTTCCGGAGCTGACAGCAGCTTTTAACCAACGCTTTAATCAAAACAAAAGCAGGGTCGCGATTAAGAGCAGGTTGACTACCAATGGCTTTACGTGTGGACGCCCAGCGGGCAGTGCCAAAGGTGAGAGGATAACACTTCTCACATCAGAGCAAATAGCGTTTGTGGAGCGGGAGTATAAAACAGCACCACAACGTGAGTTGCTGGAAAAGCTGAACGCCACCTTCGGGATTTCGCTGGTGCTGCCTCAACTGGTCGCATTTTTGAAAAACCATAACATCAGATCTGGCCGAACCGGCTGCTTTGAGGAGGGCCATGTACCGCACAATACCGGAACAAAAGGAGTGATGAAACCCAACAGCGGATCGTTTCAAAAGGGCCAAAGGCCAAAGAACTACAGGCCTATTGGCTATGAAAGGCTCTGCCCCAAAGATGGGTATGTCCTGGTGAAGGTAGCCGACAATAATCCGTGGGATAGCAGCACATCCGGTTGGTACAGGCATAAGCAGCAAATTGTCTGGGAGAAGCATCATGGACCGGTGCCCGAGGGCAGTTGCATCAGGTTTAAAGATGGGGACAGGACAAACGTTGCGATTGAAAACCTGATGCTTGTCACAAGGGGTGAGCATGCGCGGTTGACCCAGCTTGGCTACAGTGGTCAGCCGGATGAAATCAAGCCGGTTGTTCTGGGGATTGCAAAGCTGGAGCAGGCTGTTCACGAAAAATCGAAAGCGGAAAGGAGATGAGTATGGCGGCTTACTTTGCAAACGGATCGGAAGGAGGGCATCTGGACGCGCAATGCGCTGATTGCCTGCATGGGTGTGGCGAGTATGTGGCCTGCCCGATCTGCATGGCCCAGGTCCACTTCAACTATGACCAGCACAAGCCCGGCCATGAGAACCTGAAGGAATGCCTGACGATGCTGGTGGGAGAGGATGGGAACTGCCGCATGAAGGTGCTGATTGATGAGCATTACAAGCGGCGGCATATCGAGGATCCGAATCAGATGTTGTTGTTTGAGGATCAATAAGCAAGGGAGAGAATATGAAAATCATGATCGAAGGGTATTTGGCTGGACCACCTTGGAATCAGTTTTTGGTGAGTACGACCCTTTGCCCTTTCGATATCTGGGTAGTCCCCAGAAAAGTAGGCTCTTTTGTTTGTTGTCGCTGTGAGTATTTCAAAGGAAAAGTCGATGGGAAATATGTTTACTGCCGTCGTGGCGATAAAAAATTCCGCGATGGTACTTGAGTCGAAAGGAGACGAGCATGACAGAAGAAATAGACAAGCTTTTAGGACAGCTTTCTGTGTTGACCGGGGAGGCGATAGAAAACAAGTGGTCCCTTGAGAATTACCGGGAAGCATCCGAGCCGTTGATTGCATGTATCCGGGAGGCACTGGAAGGCAAAGGGGAAAAGCCTCAAGAGCTATCGCTGGATCAAAGGGTGGTATTTGCCAGGGTGATTGTGGGGGTGCTCCAAAAGATTGGAGAAATGACACACATAGAAGACGCCATCTTTGTTTTTGAACTGGCTGCAAAGATGGCGTTTCCACATCTCAACATCCGGGCGAGGTGATTACTCGGCGGCTTGCAGAGCCTTTTTGATTTCACCAGTCAGGTGGGCAAACTTTTGACCGATTTCATCAAGGGGTTTGTCGTCACGATACCAGGCTCCAAACCGCCTGACAGTATCTCTATCATCCAGCAGTTTGACAAAGATGTCTTTGGCTATAAGAGCCGCCAGTTCCGTTTGGTCTTTCATCATTTTCTCCTTTCTTTTTCTTTAGGTTATGGTTGGCACCGGAACCTTAGCACTTGAAAGGAGACCGCCGGAAGGAATTTCCTTCCGGCGGGTTTCACACCATCTGAGGATAAGAGAATATGACCACCACAGAAAAAGACGAAATCACCATCGAAGATCTGCCCGAAAAGTTTCGCGACGTGGCGGAACTGCTTGGGATGGAGAATGCCATGAAGCTGGTGGATTTCTGCGGTGGTGACCATGTGTATGTACCCAAGCGAAATATGATCTTAAAACCGTCCAAATATCGCGATATTTACGACGAATACAAATCATGCAAGGATACGGATGGGTATCGACGTTTGAGTCAAAAATATGACTTAACAGTGAACCGTATTCGTGAGATAGTCCGTGAAGAACATCGACGACGTTATCCACCCCCCGAACAAACCAACCTGTTTTAAATCCCTCAAAAACCGCACGACGTTTCTACAAAGTATATTACTCAAGCCCTTTATTATCCCTCCCCCGTATTTTTCCCTAATCTGATCCCGACATGAGCAGCGGTACCACCCTGAAAAAGCCGGGGGTCGTCCCCCATTGACATGGGCCCCCGGCTTTTTTTCCTCTGGTACCCGCCACCACTGACGGGAGAAGAGATGAGACAGATCAGAGAAATAATCCTCCATTGCAGCGATTCCACCTTCGGGTCTGCCGCCCTCATTGACGGCTGGCACCAGGAACGTGGGTGGGACTGCATCGGTTACCATTACGTTATCTGCAACGGCACCCAGACCAAGGGCGCCGACTACGACCCAGGGCTTGATGGCGCCGTCCAGTTCGGACGCCTCATCGAAACCATGGGCGCTCACACCAAAGGGCACAACGCCCACTCCATCGGTATCTGCCTCATCGGCATTCGCCACTTCACCGGCCCACAACTCACATCATTGCGGCGCTTGCTGCTTCAACTCATGGATCGGTACGGCCTGCTTTTGGAAGACGTCCACTGCCACCATGAGTACAACGCCGCCAAGACATGCCCGAACCTGACAGCTGAGCTGATCCGGGAGTTGGTGCGTGGTGGTGTGTATACACCTGAACCTGTACCCGAGGAGAGCTGAATGGAGATCGACCTGACCGGAATCGGGTCTGTGGCTAACGCAGCCAAGGCCATCGCGAATAAATTTCTACCGGACAAGATGAGCGAAGCAGACAAGGCCCAGGCACAGCTGGGGATTCAGGGACTGCTTACCGAACGGGACAACACGGTGGACAAGTCCAGGCGGGACATCATCGTGGCCGAGCTGAACCAGGGAGACAACTACACCAAGCGGGCCCGGCCCACCATCGTCTATGGGGGGCTGGTGTTTATCGGCCTGGTGCATGTGGTGTTCCCGATGCTCAAGGCTTTCTTTCAAATCGATACCCCTGAAATCTCTTTGCCCTCTGAGTTCTGGTGGACCTGGGGCGGGGTGACCGGCGCATACAGCCTGGGGCGGAGTGCTGAGAAGCGGGGCGTGAAGAACAAGCTGGTGGGTGCCATCACCGGGATGGGGGGAATTTAATGCCAGCTGCCAATGTCTTCAGCGCAATCCCCCTGCCACTCCTTTACGGCATCGTCTCCACACTCGGAACCGGAGGGCTTGTGATGATCCTCTGGTACCTCGACAGCAGGCGCTTCAGCTCCATGTTCATGCGCCAACAGGAGGCGCAGCACGAACACCAAGAATCTGTCGACAAGATCTTGAATCAGTACAAAGACGACGTGAACAAGGTCACCGGCTACTACGAGCGCAACGTGGAGTTGGTTGAGAGTTACGCCAAGCTGGCCGGAGAACTTGCCCAGATCATCCACCTCAACACCCAGGTGCAGACCCGCCTGGTGGATTCCATCAACCACAACATGTTCTGCCCGATCGTCCGAGAGGCCGGGCCACAGAGGGAGCGCTGATGAGCAGCAAAGAGATCTTACGAAACAAGGGACGGTTGGCGGAGGCTGAGATGAAGGAGAAGCATCTGAGGCTGAGATTGGAAGGGCTTGTGACAGCCATGCGGGACAACCTGGACCCCTTTGCCGGTGCTGAAAACCTGCCGCTGGACGTGGTGGCCGCCGAGGCTCTGGAGGCTGCGGAACTCCAGATCGAGCTGAAGGAAACACTTGGCACCATCGCCGCCCTCAAGCGGGCCCTGGGGAGATAACCATGGCCGAGGCGTACAGCTGGGAAACCAGAGACCAGGCCCAGGAATTTTACGTGATCGAGGGCCACACCTACGACGAGGTGGCGGGGCTGACAGGGGTCAGCGTGAGCCAGCTGAAGCGGTGGGGCAAGGATGAGAGGTGGAGCGACGCCCGCAAAGAGTACCGCCAGGAGTTGACCTCCATCAAGCGGAACAAGGTGAAGCTCCGGGCTGATTTGCTTACCAAGGCGGTGAACTCCCTGGACCCTCAAGTTGTGTATGCATTTGCAGCAGCTGAGAGTGCGGCGGCGCCGAAGGGGAAACAGGGTGAAGAGCCGAAGGTTGCGCCGGTTCCCATTGCCGATCGGGAGTTTGAAAGCATTGAAGAGCTGACCGAGGCCTTACTTGATGCGGTGAAACACAAGGCAAACGTTATGGTTTCTACACCGGGCGAGCTGAACCATTCCGGGGTCAAGGATCTGAACGACACCCTGACCCTGCTGAACAAAATGAAAGAGCAGTACGGCACGAAGAAGACGCAGAGAAAAACCGTGTCTAAGGCGAAGCTCAAAGAGATCAAGGAGCAGGTGAAGTTATGAGCAAAAGGCGTGGAAATGCCAAGTGTATTCCTGAAAGACCGGACCATACGCTTTTGCCATACCAGCATAGCTGGGCTGAAGATGAATCCCGCCTGAAGCTGATGGAGAAAAGTCGGCAGATCGGGATCAGCTGGGCCACTGCGTCTGCTGCTGTTGATCGAACAGGCGTTGAAGAGGCCACCGTGGATCAGTGGGTGTCGAGCCGAGATGACATTCAAGCCCGCCTCTTCCTGGAAGACTGCAAGATGTTTGCACAGCTGTACAACATGGCCTCTGAAGATCTCGGCTTGGCATTTGTGGACCCTGAAAGAAAGTCTTCGGCCTACGTTCTGGCTTTTACCAGTGGCTATCGCATTCACTCCATGAGCAGCAACCCCGATGCCCAGGCGGGCAAACGGGGCGGGCGTGTGCTGGATGAGTTCGCCCTGCACCCGGATCCGCGCAAGCTTTACTCCATCGCTTACCCCGGCATCACTTGGGGCGGGCAGCTGGAGATTGTCTCCACCCACCGTGGCAGCGCCAACTTCTTTAACGAGCTGGTGGAGGAGATCAAGCACAAGGGCAACCCCAAAGGCTTTTCCCTCCATACCGTCACCCTTCAGGACGCCCTGGACCAGGGGTTTCTGTTCAAGCTTCAGCAGAAGCTGCCGGAGGGTGATGAGCGCCTGGCCATGGACGAGGCAGCCTACTTCGATTTCATCCGGGCCGGATGCGCCACGGAGGAGCAGTTCCTCCAGGAGTACATGTGCCAGCCCGCCGACGATGAGGGCGCGTTCCTTACCTACGACATGATTGCCGCCTGCGAGTACCGGGCCACCGACAAATGGGAACTCACCGGCAATGAGAAGGAATTGTACTGCGGGGTGGACGTGGGCCGGTCCAATGACTTGACGGTGATCTGGGTGGTGGAGCGGGTGCTGGGGGCGTACTTCACGCGCCGGATCACCACCATGCAGAACAAGAGTTTCAGCGAACAGGAGCAGGTGCTGTACGAGACCCTGTCCCTGCCCGGTATGCGCCGGTGCTGCATCGACGCAACGGGCTTAGGCATGCAGTTTGCCGAACGCGCCGAAGAGCGGTTCGGGACCTATCGGGTGGAGGGGATCCGCTTCTCCGCACAGATGAAAGAAGAGCTGGCCTACCCCGTGCGATCGGCCTTTGAGGACCGGGCTGTGAAGATCCCCAGAGACGATGAAATCCGGGGCGACCTGCGGGGGATCCGCAAGGTGACCACCGCCGCCGGGAATATCCGCTTTGAGGCGGACCGAGGAGCGGGCGGCCACAGTGACCGGTTTTGGGCACTGGCGTTGGCGATACATGCGGCGGGGCAGCCTTCCGGGAAACCTGAATATGAAACCATCGAAGAGCAACGCTTCACCCAGGAAGGGACTTGGTAATGACTCTTTACGATCAGTTCAACCGACCCATTGAATCCACCAAGCCGCCCACGGATGACCGGGTGTTGTCTGTGGCTCCGCTTATGGAGAGCGCACGGGATTACGTGTCCTCGGGTTTAACGCCCAAGAAGCTGGCCGCGATCTTCCAGGAAGCCGACGGCGGCAACATGGGGCGGCAGTCCGAACTCTTTGACCAGATCGAGGAGAAGGACGCCCACATCCTGGCAGAGATTGCCAAGCGGAAGAACGTGATCCTGGACATGGATTTTTCTCTGACCCCTGCGTCGGACTCGCAGCGGGACCTGGACGTGGTGGAATTCATCCAGAAGTGGATGGACGACATGACCGACTGGCCGGAGACCATCACCAGCCTGCAAGACGCCATCGGCAAGGGCTACTCGGGCCTTGAAATCAACTGGGATGTGAGCAGCGGACAGGCCGTGCCGGAGGCGTTTGAGTACATCGAGCAGAAGCGGTTTCTTTTTAACGACGCCTCCGGCCTGTTGACACGTATTCCCAGGCTCATCACCGATGACGAGATGATGGGCATGGATATTCCGGCGTGGCGGGTGCTGTTCCATGACTACGGCGGGAAGAGCGGGCATCCCACGCGATCCGGGATCTTTAGGGTCTGCACTTGGATGTACTTGTTTAAGAACTATTCCATCAAGGACTGGATGACGTTCTGCGAGCTGTGCGGGATCCCCATTCGGTTGGGTGAGTATGATCCGGGCGCCAGCAAGGAGGACAAGGCGGCGTTGATCCGGGCCATCTCATCCATCGGCACGGCGGCCGCCGGGGTGATCAGCAAGAATACCAATATCCGTTTTGTGGAGAACAGCGGGACCGGCGTCCGCAGCGACATGTTTGAAAAGCTGGCCCGCTTCTGCAACGGCGAATGCTCCAAGGCGATTCTGGGGCAGACCTTGTCCGCCGACTCCGACGGCAAGGGGAGCTACGCCCTGGGTGCAGTGCACGACGGGATCCGCACCGACCTGATGAAAGCCGACGGCAGGGCCATTGCCCGGACCGTTCGGCACCAACTGCTTCGGCCCCTGGTGATGTTTAACTTCGGGGAAGACACGCCGGTTCCTGGATACAAGGCAACGTGGGATCAACCGGAAGATCTGAAAGCGAAGATCGATTGGGTGGGGCCGGTCATGGCAAAGGTGCCTGTGGGCAAGAAGTGGTTCTACTCGGAGTTTAATGTGCCCATCCCGGAAGAGGATGAAGAGACCATCGGCGGGGCCCCGGTACCCGGCCAACCCACTGCCCCCGTGGCAGCCAAAAGCGACTTGGAAACAGTGGTCGCGAAAATGGGCGCAAAAACGGACGATCCTACGCCGCGCGATACATTGGCGGCGTTAGCAGGTGATCGCTTTAATTTCGCCGATTCTGAGCCCCTGGTGAAACAAATTGCCGCAATGCTCGATGAGGCAGGGAGCCTGGAGGAATTCATGGCCATGCTGGAAGAGGCGGGCGGGGACCTGGACAAAGACGAGTTGGCCACGCGCATGGCCCGTGGTCTGGCCCTGGCGGATATGGCCGGGAGGTATGACGAGCGATGAGCGATAGCGCCTTGTTTATGAACCTCCCATTTCAGGAGGCCATTGACTTCTTCATGCTCAAGACAGGCACGCCCACGGAAACGTGGGATGTGCTGTGGGAGGAAGCACACCAGCGTGCGTTTACGATCGCGGGTGCCATGGAGGAGGAGCTGCTGGAGGGATTGCGCGGGGCGGTGGGTGAGGCGATCAGCCAGGGCACCACGCTGGCAGACTTTCGGAAACGCTTTGACAGCCTGGTTGATAAATTTGGCTGGGCCTACAACGGCGGCAGGGACTGGCGGACCCGAGTGATTTACGAGACCAACCTCTCCGTGGCCTACGCCAAGGGCCACTGGGATCAGATGACCAATCCCCATGTGGTCAAGGTGCGGCCCTTGCTTCGGTATGTGGGGTCATCATCTGCCAACCCCCGGACCGACCACGCAGAGTGGGCCAATCTGGTGCTGCCTCATGACCACGAATTTTGGAACACGCACGCACCTCCGAATGGCTGGGGCTGAAAGTGCGGTCTGGTGAGCGCGTCCGCTCGCGAGATTGAGAAGCTGAAGGCCCAGGGGATCGACATCAAAACCGAGGCCCCTGCCATCGACTACTACGACTGGACCAACCCCCGAACCGAGGAGGTGATCCAGGTGCCCCAGGGGATCGACCCCGGATGGGCATACAACCCCGGCAAGATGGGGTGGAGGGACGCGGCGTGACAGGTGCAGCAGTCCAGACCAACTACGATGACAGCCAGCTCCAGGAGCTGGTGCGCAAGGTGGGCCTCCGGGCCCGGACATGGCAGGCGCCCCTGGCCATCATCGGGGAAGTGGTCCGCACCTCGGTGATTCGGAACTTCGAAGAGGGCGGGCGGCCCGAGGCCTGGCAGGAGCTGTCAGAGACCACCCTCCTCACCAAGCGGAGCGGCAAGGTCCTGGTGGAACAGGGCTTTGCCGGGGGCCTCATGGGCAGTATCCACGCAGAGATTGTGGGAGCAGACACGGTGCTGGTGGGCACCGACAAGGTTTACGGGGCCATCCACCAGTGGGGCGGCATGGCAGGACCGGGCAGGAAGGTGAAGATACCGGGCCGTGAGTACCTGATGGTGCAGGACGAGGACTGGGTGGAGATCATAGAGACGTTGCAGGATTACTTGCTGGCGTAAGGCCAAAGGGGAAGGCGAATGAAAGATCGAATTATCATTGTGGTTAGCAAGATCGAAACCGAAGACGGCAAGGCACCTGAGTGGATTGTTTTGTTTACCAAAGGGAAAGGCAAGCTGGAGACCGGCGAGGAATACCTGGTGGATGAAGAGGCATTCCGGATGGTGTCAGCAAAGTTTGAAGCTCGCGGCATCGACATGGTGATCGACTACGAACACCAGACTCTCAAGGATGGTGAGGCCCCGGCAGCCGGTTGGATCAAGGAACTCAAGTGGGATGCGGCCAAGGGCATCATGGGCCGGGTGGAGTGGACGGAGAAGGGGGGCTCGTATGTGGCGGCCAAGGAGTACCGCTATCACAGCCCGGTTTTCGCCTATCGTCCGTCAGATAAACGGGTGGTGGTGCTGGCCCATGCGGCCTTGACCAACTGGCCCAAGACCAACAACCAGCGGCCTTTGTTGGCCGCTAAACTGGGGTTCGATGACGGCCCTGATGAGGAGACGGCAATGGATTTGAAAGTGTTGATTGCAAAGTTGGGGATGAAAGAGGACGCCACCGAAGAGGAGGTGCTGGCCAAGGTCGTCGAGCTGGCAGCGGGTGGCGGTGGCACCACGGAGGTGGTTGCCAAGGGTGTGCTTGATGCCCTGGGCCTGGAAGATGATGACGACGTGAGCACCGTGGTGGCTTCCATCCACGCGCTGAATCAGCAGACCACCACCATGGTGGCCAAGGCTGATTTTGACAAGCTTAAAGAGAAGCTGGACAAACGCGACGCCGTGGAGATGGTGGCCGCTGCCATGACCGCCGGGAAGGTCACAGCCGCTCAGAAGGGGTGGGCGGAGGACTATGCCGAGAGGGACCCCAAGGGGTTTGAAACCTTTGTGGCCAAGGCGGTGCAGGTGGTGCCGGTGGATAAGCTGCCGGGGAAGACGGAGGAGGCGGGGGCCGCTGGTGAGTTTGACGATACCACCCTGGCGGTTGCCGCCAGTATGGGCAACTCCAAAGAGGACCTGGAGAAGTACGCCGAGGGTTAAACCATGATTTCTTGGGGATAGAGAGCAACCCTTAAAGCAATGTTTTAAACGACAAGGAGAGGATGATGACAGATCGAAACACTGACAAGCGAAACGGCAACGACCTCAGCCTTGGGGTGGCGGCAAGCATCAAGGTAGAGGCGGGGCACATGGGGGCGGTGAACGCTTCCGGTTTCGCGGTGCCCGCATCGGACACCGCAGGGCTGAAGGTGATGGGGCGGATTGAGGAGACGGTGGACAACACCGCCGGAGCCAACGGTGACAATTCTGTGGGAATCCTGCGAAACCAGGCGTTCCACTGGGCCAACTCAGCAACCAACCCCCTTACTGTAGCTGACATCGGGGGGGACGCCTACGTGGAAGACTCCATCACTGTAACGAATGACGCCGGAGCCACCAGCAACATCGTGGCCGGAAAGATCCTGGGGGTCGATTCCAAGGGTGTCTGGGTCGAAGCGCGGTAGCGGATAACGCCAGCTGCCGGTGACGTATCAAACAAAAAACTCAAAGGAGATAAGCTGTGAAGAACATGATTAAGGGAATTTTCGTCGTGATTGGCTTGGCTCTGGTCTGCCTGCTGGGTGGGCCGGTCGAGGCAGGAGAGCTGGCCGGGGAGCTGGCCGGGGACGATTGGCTGGGAATCGGTGGAGGGTTTGCCATGCTCATTAACGCTCAGTCTCTCAATGCGTTGAGAACCAATATCCAGACGACCTTCAACAAGGGGCTGGGCACCGCACCAACCCAGCATGAGCAGATCTGCATGGTGGTAAACAGCACAGCCGAATCGGAGTCATATCCGTGGTTCGGGGATATCGGTGGGATGCGGGAATGGCTGGGTGACAGGGTGGTGCATGCCCTTGAAGGTCATGACTACACCATCAAAAACAAGAAGTTTGAGAAGACCATCGGAATCAAAGCTGACCATGTGGAGGATGACAAGTTCGGGCTGCATGTGCCGCGCATCCAGGAGCTGTCCCGGTTGGCCGCAACCCACCCCAGCCTGCTGGCCTTCCAATTACTGAAGAATGGGTTCAATGAGAAGTGCTTTGACGGCCAGTACTTCTTTGACACCGATCACCCCGTGGGCGATGGGTCCGTCTCCAACATGCAGGACGGAGCAGGGGATCCCTGGTTCCTGCTGGATCTTTCACGGGTCATCAAGCCCCTGATTCTCCAGATTCGCCGTAAGGCCCGCATCATCGCCATGCACAACCCCAACGATCCCAGCGTGTGGGAACGTGATGAGTTTCAGTATGGTGTGGATGACCGGAAAAACGTGGGATTTGGCCTGTGGCAGCTTGCCTGGGCATCCAAGGCCGATATGACCCACGACAACTTTGAAATCGGCGTGTCCGCCATGGGTTCTCTGAAGAACGACAACGGCGAACCCCTTGGCGTTGGCGCCACGCATCTTGTCCACATGCCTAAGCACGAAGGCAAGGCCCGTAGGATTTGCATCAGCGAGCTGAAGACTGATGGCTCCAGCAACGAGTGGAAGGGTGCCGTGGAAATGCTGAAGTCGCCCTGGTTGGCGTAACCCTTTAATCCTTTTCCTCCCGCCCTTCGGGGCGGGTATGGAGGACATATACATGATCGAGATTACAGCACGCAGTGATGGTTTCCGCCGGGCGGGCATGGCCCACTCTTCCACCACTAAGAAATACCCGGATGACTTCTTTACCCCTGAGCAGCTGGTGCAGTTGAAGGCTGAGCCTATGCTGGTTGTGGTGGAGGTGGAGGATGAACCTGAAGAGGAGCTGCAGATGGAAGAGCAGGAACCGGTTTCCGAGGAGATCGCCCTTGACCCGGAAGCACAGCTGATCGCCGCCGCGATGAAGGCTGTAGCCGAAGGCAACATCATCAACGGCGGAGCCCCTGCCGTTGACGCCATGGCCGAGATCCTGGGCCGTGAAGTGTCGGCGTCTGACCGGGACCTTGCCTGGGAGGCCATCAAGATCAGCCAGGCCGAGCAGAAGGCGGAGGCGTAACCCATGACCAGCTACTGCACCGTGGATGAGATCCGGGCGTTTATGGTTGAGGATGAGCTGATCCAGCTCACCGATGATGCCGGAACCGGCGAGGTGGTGATCGCCATCGTGATGCTGGCGGTGACGGCGGCGGCCACCGAGATCGACGGGTATCTGTCGGCGCGGTATGCGTTGCCCCTGCCTGAAGGCCAGGGTGGGCTGCTGAAAACCCTGAACAGGGACATGGCCATCCACCACCTTTACCTGCGCAAGCAGGGATCACCCGACCATGTGAAGGACCAGTACGAGCGGGCGGTGAAGCTGCTGGTGAAGATCGCCAAGGGTGAGATGGGGCTGGGGCCGGAAGACCCACAGCCTCCATCCGAAACGGACCTGCCTGAATTCGAATCCTCTCCGGTTGTGTTTGGCCGGGGCAACATGGCGGGGTGGTAACCATGCAGGCACTGATGGCCGCCATCAAAGAGGCGCTGAAGAACGACACCACCCTGAAGGGCTACGTGAAGGGGAATGTGTTTGTCAGCCCCACCACCCAGTACCTGCCCAAGGCAGGGGGCCGGTCGTACAACATCGGCATTGTGCCCGGATCCGAGCCCCGCACGGAGACGCCGGGCGATGTGGTTGATAGCCAACCTTCTGTGCGGATTGTCGCCTGGGTGGGGCTGAATGACCCGGACGACTCGGTGATGGGCAAGGGCAATTACCCCGGCATCCTCGCCATGACCGACGATATCAACGCGGTGCTGGAAACCAAAAGCTTTGCCGGGTGCGAGTGGGGATTCTGCAAGAGCTTCAGCGAGCCCAAGATCTACGGGGAGCATGGGCACCGGGGGAATTTCCTGGTGCAGCGGATTCTCACCTACACCTGGGAGCGGGAGGAAAAACGATGAAACACCGATTGATCCATGGCCCTGACTTTACCATGAGCGACGGCCCCCTTGCCGGGCGAACGTTCCGGCGGGGCGAATCTTACGACGAGGTACCGGCAAACATGGCCGATCGGTTTGAAACCATCGAGCCTGCCGAGACCAAGAAACCTAAGCGGGGAGGCAGCAAGAAATGAACTCCAACCGAATGACCCACAACCTGTTCGCGGCCAGCGCCGGGACCGGGGAGACGGGCATCAACACATTCCAGACTCTGGACACGACGATCCTCCTTGGTGCCTCCGACATCTTCAACCTGGAAGCCAGGCGGGAGAGCAACAGCGACGAGCTGAACGGCAAGGACGAGGCCGACACCATCTACGACAACGGGCGCAAGGGCGCCATGAGCCTGACCTTCGACAAGGCACAGCCCCAACACTTCGCGTTACTCCTGGCCTATGGCCTGGGGGCATGTACCACCACGGCGGCGGGTACCGGCAAGCTCCACACCATCACCCCCCGCGAAGAGGCCATCGACATCAACCGGGACTTGCCCACCTTTACGGGCGGGTATCGCTACGGCAAGAGCGTGCTTAAACGGCTCATCGCCAGCATGGCGGTGGATGGGGTGACGGCCAACTTTGCCGAAGACGACTGGGTAAAGATCAGCGCCCAGCTGAAGGCCACCGGCAAGGTGGAGGACAACGTGACGGAGGAGATCGTCACCGCTGCGGCCAACGCAACCACCCTTAATCTGGCCGCCAATGGGGTGCACGGCTCCTCCGCATCCGATCGCCTTGCCAACATCCACCGGCTTGCTGCCGAGACCAGCGAAGGCGTGTGGGATGATGTCGAGGTGACGGCGGTGAGTGCGGATTCGCCTGCGGTGCTGACCTTTACGGCCCCTGATGTGGCCACCGACGACATCAGCTACAAGGTGCTGTACGTCCCCACCGAGGCAGCGTGGTGCACCTTTCCGGCCCGCGTGCTGGAGTCTGCCCTGCGTGTCTCTGAGGTCCAGGTCAAGCTGGGCGGCAAGTGGGACGGCACAGAGATCAAGGGCGGCAAGGATATCTCCTCTGCCCTCAACTCCATTGAGTACAGCCTGGCCAACGCAGCAGAGGCGAAGTTTGGTTTCGGCGCTGGCGGGGCCTACGCATCGAACATCGAGCGCGGCCAGCGGCAGCAGTCCCTCAAATGCAACCAGGAGTTCCGCGACCTGGTGATGCAGCGGTACATGGACGCGGGCGAGTACTTCGCCGTGCGGATCCTGGCCGAGGGGGCCGAGTTCGACACGGGCCACAAGTACGGGGTGGAGATGATTTTCCCCCGCGTGGGGATCCTCAAACACGACATCAGCGCCAACGGCAAGAAGCTGGCCCAGGCGGGTGACTTGGCGGTGTTGCAGGATGATGTGCATGGGAGCGTGATTGCGAAGGTGAAGAACATGGTGGGCGGCTACGCGGGTTAGTGAGTGGTGAATGGTGAGTAGTGAATAGGGGAATGCCTCCGGCGGCCCTGCCGGGGGCCTGCCTTTTGAAAAGGCAGACAAACAGGATGGGGCGCTGCCCCGACAAACAGGAGGTGACCGTGGCACGACGACTTGGAGCTCAGGAAAATTTTCTCACATTGCATGACAATCTGTCGGACACAAAGATCCGGCTCTATTATCGGATGCCCACCACAAGCGAACGGCAGAGTTATACCAGCAGGCGCTTTGTCCGGAAGGGCAAGAAGATGATCGACAAGACTGAGGAGGTGCGGCTTGCTGACGGCAAAAAGATCCTCACCGGGATCCGTGAGGGGGATTTTGAGAAGCAGCAGGGGGACACTTGGGTGACCTTCAGCAGTGACGAGAAATCGAAGCTTTACGACCCGGACTGGAAGAATCGGGTGGAGAAGGACGGCGCGGATCTGATCATGCTGATGGCGGCGCAGGTGTTTGAAGGCTCGGCCCATGTGGCAGATTCGGACGACGAGGACGACGCCCAGGATGAGTCCGGGGAGGAAGAGAGCCAGGAGTAATCCAGATCCTGGAAGATGATTTGCAGGCGATGCGCAAGGGCCTGTGCAGTGATGCAGAGCACGCGGCCTGTGTGGAGGAAGTAGGGGAGGCGATGCTGGAGTGGCAGTGCGAAAACTGCCCGACGCGAAGGTGGCAGGATCTCCACCCTTACACCCATACACTCCTTCGATTGAGGCGGTTGCAGCAAGCCGGGTATCCGTTTGGTGCGGATGACTTGGAACTTGAAACGTGGATTGACCTGGGACGGGTGAACGAATGTCTGGGAACACAGGCGTAGTCAACATAGCGGTCAAGGTGAAAGACGACGGCGGAGCTAAAGTTATCCGCCTGGTGGGTGAAGAATCCCAGCAGGCGGGTCGCAAGGTTGACGAGTCGTTTAAGCGCGGTGGCCGAACCCTGGGCGATTTCAACAGCAAGGTGGATGAGGGCGCCTCGAAGGTCAAGAAGTTTGGGTCATCCTCAGAAAAGGCGGGCCGTCAGGTAGACGAGTCGTTCGACAAGGGGGGGCGTACCCTGGGCTCTTTCAATAAGCAACTGACCAGCGCCAAGGGCCTGTTCGCCACCCTGGGTATCGGTGCCGCCATCGCCTTGATGGTGCAGTTCGGGAATGTGACACTCGCCGCCGCATCCAACCTGGAGGAGGCCAGCTCCAAGTATGAGACCGTCTTTACGGGACACCAGCGCGAAGCTGACGTCTGGGTGAATACCCTGGTGGACGGCTACGCCATGAGTACCCGTGAGTCCCGCGAATACCTGGGGGCGGTGCAGGACCTGCTTGTGCCCATGGGGATGCAGAGTACGACAGCCGCGCAGCTCTCCAATGAGATTGTCAAGCTGTCTGCGGACCTTGGCAGCTTTAACAACAAAGAGACGGTCATGGTGATGGACGACTACCAAAGCGCATTGGTGGGAAACTATGAAACCATGAAGAAATACGGGGTGGTGCTGAACGCCACCACCGTCCAGGAACGGGCCCTGGCTGAAGGGTATGCCAAGACGAA
>Ga0209692_10003119_pt1 | contig 16513 bp, 14 predicted proteins | sample tdDd472_FD_187129 | JGI IMG/M metagenome (GOLD analysis project Ga0209692, IMG submission 187129) | Marine sediment microbial communities from the Atlantic coast under amendment with organic carbon and nitrate - tdDd47.2 (SPAdes)... | ecosystem: Environmental > Aquatic > Marine > Coastal >...
ATCCTCGTATCTTAAAGCGTCGATATCTGCTTTTGTCAGGTTCTCCATTTTTGAAGGTAACCATTGAGGCAACCGAATCGGTTCCCTGAAGGTTTGATATATCAAAGCAGACAATTTCTTCCGGCCTTTTTGAGAGGCCGAAAAATTTTTGCAGTTCATCAAGGCCCTCTTCAAGGTTGCGGAAAAATTTTGCCGCCTCGCGGTCAGCCATGAGGGCTTCGATGTTTCTGCTAATCAGGTTGAGAATACTCCGGTCTTCCGCTGTGGCGGGGCGGGCAATTTTTACCTTTCGTGCCGCCTTTTCAGACAGGTAGCCCTCGAGTATTTCCCGGTCGGCGATAGAGTAATCGGTTATGATGCGGTCAGGTACTTCACCCTCCTGGTAGTATTCGAGGAGAAAGGACCGTATGATATCTTTTTTTTCCGCCAGGTCAGCGTTTTCAAAAACATGGATCTTCCTTCCCCCCAATACTCCTTTTCTGAATTCGAAAAGTACCAGGAGTGCCTCTGAGCCCTGGATGTCTACATTAAGATAATCATGGTTCATACCGAAAGAGACTGCAACATTTTGAGTCTCAGTAGTTTTTTGGATATCAAATATAATGTCGCGTAACGCCGCAGCTTTTTCAAAGTTCATTGATTTGCTGTACTGCTCCATTCGCAGCTTCAGGTCTTCAAGGGCTGGCGTAACATCGCCTTCAAGAAAATGGACCGCGTTGAGAACAAGGCTGCGGTATTCTTCACGGTCAATTTCGCCGGTGCAGACGCCGCTGCACTTTTTCATCTGATGGTTGAGACAGGGGCGCTCTCCTTTTTTGAGGGGTAGTTCTCTTTTGCAGGTTTTCAGCTTAAAGATGCTGTTTGCGGTATTGACCATGCTCCGGGCTGCCCGGGCGTCGGTGAAGGGTCCGAAGTATTTACTTTTAGTGTTACGGACATTGCGAGTATAGATTACCCGGGGGTAATTCTCGCCAAGGGTCACGGCAATGTAGGGATAGCGCTTATCATCCTTGAGACGGATGTTGAAACGGGGTTTATGTTTCTTTATAAGCGTGTTCTCAAGGAGCAGGGCTTCCATCTCGGTATCTGTTACAATGTACTCGATGTCCTTGATGCGCTTTACGAGAACAGTGGTCTTGGGGTCGTGATCTTTTTTCTGGAAATACGATGAGACCCTTTTTTTGAGGGAAGTCGCCTTGCCGATGTATATAATTTTTTTGTCCCTGTCCTTCATCAGGTATACACCCGGTACCGAAGGAAGAGTTGAAAGAATTTGCTTTATGTTGTCATCAAGAGGCATTGTTTTCAATGAGGCGATTCACACGTTCTATATACTGGCCTGTCATTTCGTGGTCAGGATTAATATCTTGGGCTTTTAAGAACATGGCAAGTGAATCAGGATAGTTTTTTTGCTTGGCCCTGGTTACCCCGAGATTGAAGTAACTTCCGAAGCTGTTTTTCCGATGATTAATGATGAATTCAAAGCAGGTGACCGAGGCAGTGAGATTGTTCTGTTTGAGGAAAGTGACTCCCTGGCTAAAGAGATCATCAATAATGACATTGTTCTGGTCTTCGGGAGGAATGACTTCCTGCTCCATATCTTTTCCTTTCAAGTCTCGCATTTCTTCGATGAGTGTATTGAATGAACGAGCCAGTTCGTCAAGTTCACCATCGGCCACTCTGTTGATATTTATATCAAGATTGCCATCTGCCGCCATCTGCATGTAGCGGGAAAGATTCGATACAAGTGAAGAGTAGTTCCTGGTAAAAAGAAAAAGGAGTACCGCAAAGATTATAACCAGGATGGTACTTGAAAAAACCAGGATCTTTCGGTTTGAGCTGATAGCCCCGTTAAGCGATTCTATCGATGAACGCGCTGTTGCCGCGGAGATAAAAAACTGGAGAACCAGGTTTTTTTTTCCGACCCTGTAAGGCTGATATACTACCTGCCAGGTGAATTTGTTTTTGCTGTAAAGGGTCGGATCGGCGACACCGTAGAGTTGTCCCTTTTTCAGGTAGTCAATACTCTGCCTGTCCTGGATGGCGGTACCCTCAGATAGATCAATTTTAAGATTTTCAGAGAGGGGAAGTTTTTTCTTTAATGTGAAAAAATTATCATCGGAAGACTTTTTTAAAATCATCAGGTAAAGGAAGTCGGGCCTCTCAGCGGTCATGCGCTTTACCGCCTTCGAGAGTGCTGAAGGTGAGGGGGTGACTCCCTTGATGCGGAGGCGTTCCATAACGAGGCGGCTTTGTTCAATTATCAGCTCATGATGCCGTTCCATAACCCGGCTGCGGTACGCACTGGTAACTTCACCGGTAATGCGGTAAAACAAAATCGCTGTAACAAGAATCAGCAGTCCGAATATGACTGCCATTGCCAGGGGAAACCGGCCGGAAAATGAAATACCCGATGTTTTCAAAAATTCCTCCTGTCTAGGTGAATCAGTTGTTGTTTAAAATCTCACACTCGTCTTCGCTAAATACTTCATCAGCACTAAGAGTTGTATTGTAAAATATATATTCATAGTTAAAGTCTTCGTCATAATCATCCTTTCTACACACAGCATAAGCTGTATTTTCTGGGCAGCCGCCCGGAAAGAAAGTACCACTGCAGTTGACGCTTAAGTCTGATGAATTGGCATACCAGCTGTACCCGGTATAGTTTCTACAGTAACTGCTGCTTACCTGACATCCGGCCACACTACCAGCATCTGAACATGAGTAAATTAAAAAGGATGTACCTGTCAACAAAAAAGCAAGTAAGAATTTCATGAAATCTCCGATTAACGTTTTTAACGTTAGACCGGCAGGTGGGCTGAAAAGTTCCAATTTGCCAATTGAAGAGGTGTTGCATTTTTCGGGACAGAAAAACCATTTTTCTGTCCCGAAAAGAACACGGAGGAAAGTCGACTCAGCCCCGGCTGTTGGCCCATTTGTTGAGCTTATAGGTTTCGATTTTCAAGTAGAGAGGACGTATGATGGGGATAAACCGATCGAGGGCCATCATTGAACGAAAAAGGAAAGATGGGAAGATTGATTTTTTGTTTTTAATGATACCTTTGACTATAGACCGGGCAACATGTTCAGGTGACTGAACCGGCCAGGCGACCGGAGTGGTATCATCTGCAGCTACCTTAAAGAATTCTGTTTTTGTCGCGATGGGATATACCAGCGTCACTGATTTTTTATCTATAAGCTCAGTTCTGTAGGCAGTGGCAAATGAGTCGAGTGCGGCCTTTGTCGATGAATAAAGGGCATATCCGGGAAGAGCCCATTTTCCCATGGCAGATGCTGTCACAACTGTACGGTGCTCCCGGTCCCCATTGAGCTCTTTCATTTTTAATGCCGCGTAGACTGGAGCCATGAAATTCACCTGGTAAATTTTTTCAATGTGCTTCCAGTCCGCTTTGTGAATCTTCTCAAAATAGGCAAATCCCGCATTTGCGATAAACAGATCGACCTGTCCCATTTGCTTTGTCGCCTCTTTAAAGAGACGGTCTATGTTTTTCGGCTGGCTAACATCGCAGGCAATGGCCTGACAGTTTTTTCCCGTGTCAACCGCTTCAGGATCAAGGTCTCCTACAATTATTTCCGTATTGTATTTTTTTAATTCAGCAAGCACTGCTTTACCTATCCCTGAGGATGCGCCGGTCAGTATAATTTTTTTTCCATCTAGGTTCATTTGTTACCTCTCACTTTTTGTGTGGTGCTGCTAATTTAAATTATTTGTTTGTGAACAAATGCTACGGGGAATTCTATATTAAAGTTTTCAATAGCCGTAACGGCAATAGGCCGCTGAGAGCATATTTTTGGAAAATATTCTTCATTACATGAAATTGATTCAAGTTTTGCCATCCGGCCGCGTCCCTTGCCGTTAAACTGGGTAAAATAGATGTTTTCACTTTCATCAACTTTTTGAACAAGGGCACTGGAAATGTAGCGTGTGCTGATTCTGAAGTTGAAGGCTTTTTTCTTAAGAATGACATCAAAAAAGGGCACGCCGTCTTTGCTGACAATAATCTGCTCTCTGTTTCTACTCAGAGGAATCGTTTTAAAGTCAGCGTGTTCTTTCGGAATCCCCCAGTTCTTTCTGCCATTTGTAACGCTTTCCATGGTCGAAACGTAAATTTTGGTAATAGAATAAAACTTTTTATAAAGATATTTGAATTCACCCGGAATAAAAAGAAGTTCACGGTAAGGACCCGCGTCAGATTTATGATAGTCAACCAGCATGACGGTACCGAACCCTGAAAAGGGTTCATCGCTGAGGGGAATATTAAAAGCGGGATCGTCCCTGTATTCCTTTGGAAATTTATACAAAAATATATAACCGTTTCCTTCAAGGCTCCAGGGGGCGGGGAAAAGTTTTGTCACGGTGTGACTCCATCTGTTTTTATAAAGTATTTTAATCCTGTTCAATGTAATTATCATCACACTTGTTTTCAAGTAAAAAATTTGCATTTTGCAAAAAAATACTTGCAAATTGCAGTAATATTACTAGTTTGTGAATATGGTGATTATAAATGAGTAAAGCGAATAAAAACAGCCATCATAATGAAAATGAAATGGGTCGAGAAGAACTGGAAAATCTTCTTTTTGGTATTCTTCGAACCTTTTATCAGTTTGAGAGAATAGAAGTTTCTACCTTTGATCTCTCATATGATATGATCTATATCCTTAAGCTTCTCTGGCGGCTTCCTTCAATGAGAGTGACAGATATTGCCGATGAGATGAAGATAAAGGTTTTTTCCGCAACCAGACTTGTTGATCAGCTTGAAGGTCGAGGGCTGGTAAAGCGGGGAAGAGATAAAAATGACGGCCGGATTATACAGGTCTCCATAACGGCAAAGGGTAAAAGAATGGTCCAGAAAATTGAAGACCATGCCCTCAGGCTGATCGCCTCAAATATGGGTGATTACGGTCTCGATGAAATAAAGGTTATAGAGAAAACTATAAAAGATCTGAACAGTATCATGGGTATTGAAAAAAGTAAATATCTCGACATCTAAACAAATGAGGAGCTGGCTATGAAAACAAAATTCAAGGCTTATACGGGAAAAGTTCTCGATATTGATCTCACGACGGGAAAAATCGGCGCCTATGAAATAAGCGACCAGGATCGTGAGCTTTTTCTCGGGGGCAGATATCTGAGTACGAAAATACTCTGGGATCTCCTGAAGCCGGGAACCGATCCTCTCTCAGAAGAGAATGTATTAATTGTTATGACGTCCCCTCTCACTGGGACCAATGCCCCCTCATCGAGCCGATATGATATATCAGCACGATCACCCCTGACCGGGGCAATCGGACATTCCAACAGCGGCGGAAACTTCGGCATCTATCTTAAACGCGCCGGCTATGATGGCATCATTGTTCATGGTAAATCCGACAAACCGGTCTACCTTGACATCACCGATGAAAAAGTCGAAATTAAAGATGCCGCGAAAATATGGGGAATGAACACCCAGGACGCCCAGGAAGCAATGGGAAAGGGGGGGACCATGGCTATCGGCCCTGCGGGAGAGAAGCTGGTCAAGTTTGCCTCCGTTGTTTCCCAGGAGCGAAGCCATGGACGAACGGGTATGGGTGCGGTTATGGGATCTAAAAATCTTAAGGGAATGATAGCCAATGGTAAACAGAAACTTGAATTTCATGACAGGGATAAGTATAAGGAAGTTATTAAAAAATGGACAAAGCTTCTTTTGGGACATCCTGCCACAGGCGACCAGGCCCCCAAGCTCGGGACTGCAGGATTTTTAACTACCCTTTCTCTGCGTAATGCTCTTCCGACAAAAAACTTTTCCCAGGGAAGCTATGAACATGCCTGGGACATCGGTGGTGAACGCCTGGCTGAAGAATTTCTGGTAAAAAATTACGGCTGTCAGACCTGTCCCATTCGGTGCGGCCGTGTTGTAAACATAGACGGCAAAGATGTAAAGGGCCCTGAGTATGAAATACTCTGCCTCCTCGGTTCGAATATGCTGATCAATGACATGGAGGCTATTCTCAGGTGGAACCTTGAGCTTGATCATCTCGGTATGGATGCCATATCCATCGGTACCATTATGGGGTTTGCTGCTGAGCTGAACGAAAAAGGCCTCTGGAAAAGTGGTATTGAATTCGGTAAAAAAGAAAACATATCAGAGATACTTGAGATGATTGCTAATCGGGAAGGTATCGGCGATGATCTCGCTGAAGGCGTACGGGCCCTTTCTGAAAAATACGGCGGGAAGGATTTTGCTCCCCACGCAAAGGGACTTGAACTTGCGGCTTATGAGCCGAGGGCCTGTGTGGGGCACGGCCTCGGCTATGCCACTGCTACACGGGGAGGCTGTCACCTCGACGGAGGCTACATGGTTTACTTTGAGGTAACAGGGCCCCTGAATCTTAAGCCCTTTCATTACCGGTCAAAGCCTTCATGGGTGGCCCTCGACCAGGACCTTCTCGCGGTGATCAGTGCCGGAGGCAACTGTCTCTTTACGTCCTGGACCTTTGTTCCGAATTTTGTCTTTAAACTTCCAGGTAAAAAAATACTTTCACAGATAGTCACATCCGCTCTGACCCATACCTGGCCTCTTATCAGGGGAACCTACCGGCTGCCGAAATGGCTGCTGAAGATTCATCTTCCCATGCTGCCCCATACAAAGGCCCTCAATTACGCGACAGGTATGAAAATGGATTTCGGAAGATTTATGCAGGCGGGAGCCCGTGGCTACACAATGGAAAAACTTTTCAACCTGCGGGAAGGAATCGACAAGGAATATGATACTCTTGCAAAGCGTTTTACAAGCGAACCCCTTCTGAAAGATAAAAAAGAATCCGTGGTTCGTCTCGATAAAATGATACCGAAATACTACAAGCTTCGGGGCTGGGATAAAAATGGAATACCGAAAAAGAAAACCCTTAAGAAACTCGGTCTCGATATGCTGGATATGACTCAAGTGCCCGGATATAAGGAGTAAGCTTTTCTGCCTTTACCTGATGCATTAAAGAAAACAGGGAAAACTAAAAAAAAGAAAATACAAATCTATGAATAATCAACCAGGTAAATACTATGGAGGCTGTAAAGACTTTTACTCTTGACCTTACTGACGAAGAGCAGGAAATAATTGAAGGAAAAAAAGGACCGGTTCTCCAAAAGGCGATGGAAACTATTATTCGCTATGGTGAAGCCTTTGGAGCTACACACCTTGAACCGGTTACCGCTCCCGGGCACTGTGTGATGTCTGCCGGGGCTTCCATGCTGTCAGCGTACTATGACATGATCGATGAACTTGTTGAGGCAAACCTGAAAACAGAGATGCCTTTCACGGTAGATCCGAGGCCCTTTGATTTTGACATACCTCATTACAGCCTGTCGCGGAAAAAAAGCAGGATAAAAATATTTTCCATTCTTAATCTGTTTTTAAGCCGCAGGTTTGAGAAGCGAATTTTTAAATTTATCTACCGCCAGCAGAAATCTTACGAAGAGAAGCTTATGAAGCTCGGTCTCCGGGGAGGTGATGCATTTACCTGCGCCTGTTACCTTCCCGAAGTCGGTAATACTCCGAGACGCGGGGATATTCTTTCATGGGCTGAATCTTCAGCCGTTGTGTATGCCAATTCGGTTATCGGGGCGCGTACGAACCGCAACAGCGGGGGAATTGATCTCCTCTGTAATATTATGGGGCGGGTTCCCGTCTTTGGTCTTATGACGGACGAGGGGCGCCGGGCATCATGGCTTATTGAAGTTAAAACCGATAAGCTTCCCCCGGCGCAGGTTCTCGGGAGTGCCGTCGGTATGAAAGTGATGGAAGATACACCCTTCATTGCCGGTCTGTCAAAATTTTTCAAAGATTTAGATGAAAAGGAAGTTAGAGACTATCTGAAGGATATGGGGGCTGCTGCTGCATCGAACGGCGCGGTGGGTCTTTACCATGTTGAAGAAGTTACACCTGAAGCCATTACATCTGGAAGAGCTATGCTTCACGATGATTTTGAAATAATGATCGTCACCAATGAGGTCATTGAGGAAACTATAGCATCATACCCGATCATGTGGCATAAGCCGAATAGAAAAGCAGAACAGTGTCTTATCGGCTGTCCCCATCTTTCACTGGAACAGCTGAATCTCTGGTCTGATAATATTATAAATATCCTTGCTGAAAAAAAGCGTAAAAAATTGAAGGTAGAAACTATTCTTTCTGCGCCCCCTGCAGTACTGACTGAATTTAAAAAGAATGAAAAACTGGTGCAGTCACTTGAGTCCGCGGGAGTACAGCTGACTGCTCAATGCCCCCTGATGTACCTGAATAATCCATTGAGCGGGAATCGTCGTATTATTACACCATCAAACAAATTACGAACCTACACAAAAGCCCGATACTACAGGGATGAAGATATCCTTGATATCATCAGCGGATAAGGAGACTGTCATGAATAATATATTTAAAGGACGTGTTGTTATCAAAGGTGAAGCTAAGGGTGATGCACTTGTCACCCGGCAGGGGCTTAATACCCTCGCTACCTTTATGAGAACTATTCTTCTTAGGTCTTCAAAGGCTGTATCAGTAGATCAGAATAACCGGGATCTTTATAAAAAAGACCTTCAGGGCAAGATTCTCTGCCTGCCCAAAACTATAGGGTCTACCACTGCGGGACTTGTTTTCATGACTATTGCTGATACCGGTGCGGTTCCCTCTGCAATGCTTTTTTCAGAACGTATAGACAGCCTTGCTGCGGCAGGAGTAATCATGTCAGATATATGGGTTGGCAAAAAAATAATCACTGTTGATTCCCTCGGGAATGATTTTCTTGGGGCAGTAAAAACAGGAATGGATATTGCCGTTAAAGAAGACGGCACGGTTACGATTACTCAACCTGTAGAGTCTGTTTAATTTTTTCCAAAAGGCTTTCGCTTTTTTTTTGAAGTTTTTTCAATTCTGGAGGAATTTCTGTGTTTTTACTTCCCGGGCCAAGTAAAACTTTGCAGTTGTTTATCAATTTTTCGAGATCCTGGGCAAATTGTTTCTTTTCTTCATTAAATTGGAAATTTCTTGAAAGGATTACCTGTCTCAGATCAAGAACCTGGTCTTCAAGTGCGGAAGCATTGATGTTTGCCTGGAGATGAATGTTCACCCTGGCAATAAATTCTTCTCTGATAAAGGGCTTGGTGATATAATCAGAACCCCCTGACCGGTAAATGTTTAAAATTTCTTCAGTTCCCGAGAGTGCTGTCAAAAAAATAACCGGCAGGGTCCTTCGTTTTTCTTCTTTGCGTATTAATCGACAGAGTTCATCTCCCCTCATCCCCGGCATTTCAAAATCAGTAATGACGCAGTTTATGTTACTTTTTTCATTTTTAAAAATTTCGAAAGCTTCAGAGCCGCTGTCGGCAGAGAGAATCCTTTCTGCGATTCCCTTAAGGCAGTGGCGAATAAGAATCTGCACGCTCTTGTTGTCATCAGCAACAAGCACAGTAACATTATTTTCAGAGTCTACAGGATTCAGGACAGACTGTACTGCTTTGAGCAGTTCTCCTTTCTTGAACTGTTTGGAATAAAACTCTGTGGCTCCTGATTCAAATCCATGAAATCGTTTCTCTATAGAATCATGTCCAGTTAAAAATATAACAGGTGTCATATTGAGGGGAGGGGGGAGGTTTCTTATTCGTGAACAGACTGCAAAACCATCGAGTCCCATCATTTCTATATCAAGGGTTATCAGGTCAGGTTTAAACGAGGATATCATGGTAAGGGCTTTTTCACCGCTTTCTGCTTCTTTGATAATGAAATCATGGCGGGATAATTCTTGCCTTACGTTTAAACGAACTGCCCGACTGTCATCAACTATAAGGATTTTTTCCATGGTAATATCTGGTTTTTTTATTTAATAAGGAAGTATATCTTCTAACAAATAATAATTCAAGTATTGAATTCTGATCTTTGCAGGAAAAAACTTGACGCAGGGTATAAAAAAATGCAGGCTTAATCAGGGACGGAGGAAACCACTTAAGGAGAGTTTTATGTCTAAAAACTTTGTGCTGACCGGTGCCTCCTCGGGTATCGGAAAAGCTGTAGCCTTTGAAATGGCACGGCGCGGCTGGAACCTCGGTCTTTTAGGAAGACGACTCGAAGTTCTTGATGAAGTAAAAAAGGAAATACAAGTGGCATGTCCTGAGGTTAAAGTAGAAACAGCCTCTATGGATGTCCGTGATTACGGTAAAGTCAGAGATGCCGTGTTTTCTATAGCCGAAAAACTCGGGGGAATGGATGTCTTCTTTGCCAATGCAGGGGTTGCCCCGGGTGGAAAAATCGGCAGAAGCGATTTTGCTGCGGCGAGAGACAATATTGAGACCAACCTGACAGGGGCTATGGCAACTGTCGATGCAGCAACGGCCTTTTTTCTTGATAAAGGGAAGGGGCATATTGCCGGCACCTCATCAGTTGCTGCCCTTAGAGGACTCCCCAATGCATCGGCCTACAGTGCCTCAAAGGCGGGTTTCTTTGTGTATCTTGAAGCCCTGAGGGCTGAAACCTTCAGAAAAAATATTGACGTGACGGTTCTTTATCCAGGATATATTGATACACCCCTGAACAATATGATGAAGTCCCGGCCCTTTCTTATCTCTGTTGAGAAGGGGGCAAAAAAAATAGCTTCAATAATTGAAAAAAGGAAAAAACGCGCCTATGTACCCTCATGGCCCTGGGTTATTGTTGCCCCATTGATGAAGATTCTTCCGGTGCGGTTTTTAGCGGGATAAAAACGTGAAGCATCTTATTATTATTGCCGCGGGAGGAAGTATTGGTGCAACAGCACGATACCTTGTGAGCAAGTATATCAACGAATCGACGGGAGGTGCATTTCCTTTCGGAACATTGACGGTAAATCTTGCGGGGTCTTTTCTTCTCGGTTTCTTTTTTTATCTTTTTGACCAGGTACTGGTAGATGTAGAAATAAAGTCTTTTATTACTATAGGCTTTCTCGGCGCCTTTACAACATTTTCCACCTTCTCCCTTGAAAGCTTTAATCTTCTGAAAAGCGGAGAAGTAAAATACGGCCTGCTGAATATGGCTGCCAATAACTTTTTCGGGATACTCTGCGTTGTCCTGGGAGTCATTGTGTCGCGGGTAGTGATTCAGGCTGTAAAATAGGGAGCTGTATATGATATTACCTGAAGAATCCCTTTTGCTCAGAGTATACATTAGCGAGAATGATAAAGTCGCCGGCAGGCCTCTCTACGAGAAAATTGTTCTCAAGGCCCGTGAGTTGAACATGGCTGGAGCCACCGTCCTCAGGGGGCTTGCTGGATTCGGAGCACACAGTCGAATACATTCGGCGAAACTGCTGACCCTTTCTGAAGACCTTCCCCTGGTAATTGAAATTGTTGACAGGGAAGACCGCATTGAGACATTAATACCCTTTCTGGATGAGAATGTAAAAAGCGGGCTTGTAACTCTTGAAAAGGTTCAAATTATAAAATACCGCCATGAAAAAGATGATATTTAAGATACCTGTATTTTTGATTCTACTTATTTTTCTCCCGGTTCAACTAATGGGAGGAGAAACGGTCTATGTGGTAGATTTTAAAATCGGTTCTGTACATATTCGAAAACCGGGAGATAAAAGCTGGAAATCCCTCACAAAGGGAGACTCCTTCAGCGCCCCGGGTATCATTAAAACAGGTTCCCGGGGACACCTTGTCCTTCTGAAACAGGGGAAACAGTTTCTTGTGGGCCGCAACCGGATAGTTAACCTGAGAGAAATAGACTCAGCTCTCGGCCGCGGGAGTCTTTTTTCTGTAAAACAGAGACTCCGTCACGCCTTGACCGATCCGGTTAATCTTCGGCGTACAACTGTCAGCGCAGTTCGAGGGAAAAAAGCTTCTGCGGGCATGGGGCTCACATGGATGGACGACCTGAGCAAATCCCCGAAGAAGAAAAAAACTTCCTTCTTGAAAAATGCCCTTTCAGCGTATGAAAAGGAAGATTACAAAAAAGCGATAATAATTCTGAAAGACATTATTCCCGGGGCTGATGGTGACCTGCGCTCCAATGGCCGGCATCTTTTAATGCTCAGTTACTTTCAGGATGGACAGTACAGCCGGTCATTGCTGGTCGCTGAACTCCTTCTTGCGGGAACCTGGAAGAACTCATCAAAAAAAATTGATGCATATTTTATCGGCGCCATGGCGGCGGATTATTCATCGCAGAACGAAAGGGCTGTTTCCCTCATGGAGCAGTTTATCCGGTGGCATCCCCGCAGCTGCTTTGTTCCCGATGCGAAGGTACTGATGGGAGAGATCTATCATAAAAATGGACAGCGCAGTGAAGGTGAGCGCTGCTTTAAGGAAGTCCTTGAGAAGTATCCCGAGTCTGAAGCTGCTGCGGCGATAAAGAAACTTCAAAAAAAGAATTAAACCCCTTCTGCTGAATATGTACGGGGTTATCATTTGATATTTAGTCTTTAACTTCCTCTCCAATCCAGAGCGGGTTACTGCGCCTGCCGCTTTTATCTGACCTGATGCCCCCTGTATCATTGCTCTTTATAAGCCAGGAGTATTTTGTTTTCAGTGATGCGTCAAGGCGTACCGCTTCATTGTAGGCAGGGAGAACCTTCTCTGGTTTATTGAGATGCATGAAGATCAAAGCTATATTCATATGAATCCGGGCATTTCGGGGATTGATTTTTTTTGCCTTTCTGAAGGCTTTAAGGGCCGCTTTTTTGTTTCCCTGAAGCAGGTAAATATTGCCGCTGTTATTATGAGCGGCAACATAGCCGGGATGAAGGACAAGGGCTTTTTTGAAATAGATGTGGGCCCTCTCATATTTTTCAAAGCGCGCAAGGGTCACCCCGATACTGTTGAGTATCTTCGGGTTTGAGGGATCATTTTTGTGTTCCCTTCTGAGGTGGGTGAGACGTGCCTTTAGTTCTGTTTCTATGAGAGTGTTAATGTCCCGGTTGTAAATCCGGTTTATCATATCCAGGCCCGGGAGGCGGGGTTCCCAGGCCGTGTCATGCAGGGTTGCCGGGGAGAATGTTTTCCATGCCCTGAGGGTTTCGTGAACTTTTAATTCCCCGGTGGCGGAAAAACGGCGATACTCATCCGCTCCCTTTGCCCACGCCTTGATGAAGGAACTGCCGAGGAGGGTTGTTTCGATGGGAATCCAGATTGTGCCTCCCCGAATGACCAGGCGTTCTTTTTTTAATGAAACTGAAGCTGAATCAGAAGCGGCAACCCCGGTATTGAATATGAGAAAAATATGTCCCGGCACCGTAACCAGTGCTGTATCAATGCCAAGATTTTCAAGGAGCGCCGCCATCAGTACTGTCAGGTCATCACAGTCACCGGTACGATACCTGAGGGTTTCCCCGGGATACTGTATAAAGTCTATTTTATTTTTTACTGATGAATAGGTTTTAAAGGGGGTTTTCGGATCCTGAACATAGGTCATACCGTAGGTCCCCAGGGCAGCGAAGAGCTGCATGGCGGTTTGAAGCTGCTGGTTGATAAAGGTAAGCCTGCTGTTTCTGAATTTCTGGGCAATTGAGCGGGCGGTAACCTTAACGGCAGAGGCCCTCGGGGTGATAAATGCTGCAAGTTTTTCTGTTCTGTCCCAGGTCATGGCGTTACGGTTGAAAATGGTCAGTGACTTGCTGTTTGTGAGAGTCTTTTTAACGCCCCCGACTGTGTAATGTACCACTATTCTGACGCTGATGGGCGTGTCTTCAGAAATTGAAAGTATATTGTTATTGAAGACGGCAAATACCTTTAGTGATACTGAGTCACCGGGAGCAATATTTCTCCGGTGGCGGGTTTCCGTCGGATAATCCATGTAGCCCCGAATCTGTACCGAAGCGTGTATCCGTTCAATAACCGAGCCGGTGGTGTTTTTCACTGAAACGGTACCGATAGAATTTTCAGCATAATATTTGTAGAGGGCGCTGAAGACATCATTCAGAACGATTGTATTAACTACAGCGGGCCTTCCGGTTGAGGTAGTATCTGAACCGGCAAAGGATTTTTTTAAGGCTGCAAATTCTTTCTTTATACCTTCATCTTTCTTCCTGAGAACAAGGGCTGTTTCAAATGCCTTGACGGCCATGGCATAGTAGGGCCGGGCGCTTTCCGGACCGGTCTTGATGGCCCGATTAAACAGGGTTGTGAAGTACCGGGCCTCAGAAATCTTTCTGGCGTATTGTGATTCATGAATTCCTTTTTTTGCCCTTTTGCTCCGGGGCTTAAAGGTAAGAGCCTTGCGATATTCATAGATTGCCCGGTCATGGTGACCTGACTTTGCATAGTAACGGGCCCGGGCCATGCGGGCGGGGATGAAACCACTGTCAGTATGAAGGGCCATGTTCAGGTATACCTGTTTTAAGGGCTCCCGAAGCTGTCTTGACCGGTTAAAATACCCTCGGGCATTTTTCTTTGCCCCGGGAAGGCGGTGTCGGAGAAATGAAATAACCCGTTTGTTCTGCATATCCACAAGGAAAAGCCGGTTTCCCGCCCTGTCGATTGACATATCATAGGGCATGTTAAAAAACTTTCGCTTAACGCCCCGTATCTCTTTTTTTACCCACGCGAGGTTTCCTTTTTTATCAGTACCAATGATCAGAGATTTACTGATGTCCCGGGAATAAAAACGTCCCTGCGCATCCATGACGCCGCTGTTGAGAATCAGCTGTGACTGGCTGATGGCAAGGGGCTTTGTTTTTCTTTTGCCGCCCCGGCTGTCGAGGGTTATGATATAATATAAGCCGTCACGAGCAACCAGGAGGCCCCCTGCGCCGGGGATTCTGACCATACCCTGGATGCTTCCGGCCGCCCATGTCTGGTCAGGAAGAGAACTTCCCTTTGAATCAAAGACCAGGAGGCGGGAGTCGCTGTAATCGGGAATCAGCACATTTCCCGAGTCGGTAACGGTAAAGTCACGTACTGCACGGGCATTGAAAAAAAACTCCCGGATGAATTTTCCTTCAGGGGAAAAGGTAATTATTTTTTTTCCCAGGGAATCGAGAATGTAGAGGTTGCCTTTATTGTCGGTGTCAATGCCCGCGGGATACTGGTACTGTCCCTCTCCGGCCCCCCGGCTGCCGATTATTTTTAGCGGCTTCCCTGCGGGTGACATGATGGTAATCCGGTCAAAGCATGAGACGAAAAGTTTTTTACCGTTGTAGTGAACCGCATAGGGAACATTGTACTGGCTGCTCATTGCGCTGTGGCCAAAGTAGCTGAAATCTGCCGCGTATAAAAAGTCGCTTTTGTTGTGGAGAAAAAAGTTTTTTGATGCTGAAATGGTTATGTAAATTGAAGGCAGGGCCCGCCTGACCTGAAGAAGCATCTCTCTTTTGTTTCTTCCCGTGACTTTCAGGTATTGTACGTGCCGGCCCTTTCTGCCGTCAAAGAGCATCAGCGAGGCATTGAATGACCTGCCGGTTTCTGACCGGGAGATAAGACCGGAGAGTATCCATCGGGCCCCCGACAATGAGCTGATACGGCGAAGACGTTTTCTGTCCCGAAGAGAAACCCCGGGAAATCTGCAGGGCCGAAGTGCTGCCCCGGGTATGATTTTGATTCTGTTTTGTCCCAGGGCGGTTTTGGTAAGCTCTCCTGTAATTCTATCCATGGAAGCAGGAACGTCCCTGAGGCGGTCGAAACCGAGAAGGGCCAGGGTACGGTATGAATTTTTTGGTGAAGGAAGTTTATTCTTTTTCTTGAAAAAGTACCCGTTGGCGTCGGCAATGATATCGAGCATCGGCCCTGTTCTTTTTACTTCCTTTCTCAGGGTTGAAAAAGTTCCACTGATACGGAGAGTTTTTCTTTCACTGCGCCGCGCTGCGTCATTGAGCACTACGGATATTCTAAAGTCACCTCTTCGGTAAAAGCTGACCTTTCCTGAGAGTATCCAGCGGGAGGAGTGGCTTTTGGCAAGGTTCATGAGATCCTGTTCTTTGCTAAAGAGGTAGGGCACGCTTAAATCATGGATGTTAACTTCCTTACCCATAATCTTCTGGACTTCTTCTATGAAAAGTTTGTTGATTTTACGGATCTTTTCGGTATGATTTTCTTTTTGAGACTGAAAGCCGATGAAGAGAATATTTTTCGGGGAGATCGGGGGGCGCGGGTTTCGCCGGCGTCGCCGCGCGTCGCTGCTTGAGACGACGGTGGTAATGATCAAAAGAATGAGAAGAATGCGTCTCATAAGTGTTCCCCGGTATTAGAATATTAACGGTGTGAGTATATAAAGTATAGCTTAGAAAAAAGGGTGGAATAAATCAAGCAGTAATAGGGGCAGTGGGCATGCAAAATATCGACTGGGTAATTGTTGGTTTCTACGTGCTGAGCCTTATTATTATGAGTATCGCTATCGGCATGAGGCAAAAGAGCCAGGAGGATTATTACCTCGGGGGCCAGTCCATTCGCCCCTGGCAGGTGGGGCTTTCCATGGCAGCCAACCAGGTGAGCGCCATCAGCCTGATCGGTGCCCCCGCCTTTATCGCCTTAAAAAAGGGGGGGGGGCTTTCATGG
>Ga0209692_10003122_pt1 | contig 16511 bp, 13 predicted proteins | sample tdDd472_FD_187129 | JGI IMG/M metagenome (GOLD analysis project Ga0209692, IMG submission 187129) | Marine sediment microbial communities from the Atlantic coast under amendment with organic carbon and nitrate - tdDd47.2 (SPAdes)... | ecosystem: Environmental > Aquatic > Marine > Coastal >...
ACGATATCTTAGAAATAATTCCTTTCACGAAACTTCAGATTCCATCAATAATTATTTTTTATCGATAAAAGATTTTAAACTTAGTTCAGAAGTGGCCCCCCTGGAATTTGTAGAGGGTAAGATTAAAGCTATTTTACTCAATAAAAAAAGGTTGGAGTTTATAAAGCAGTTGGAGTCAGATTTATACGAAGAAGCTCTGAGAAGTAAAAGTATTAGCTTTTATTAAGTGAGAGAGCTGAGTTGGTCCGTAATTTCATTTTATTCGTAAACTTGAGCCTTTAAGCAAAGCCAATATGATGTATTTTCATGTCTTAAGATATCTAATAGCATGAAAAATTTATGTAGGTTTGCATTTGCCACAAAAAGATGAGCAAAAAAGGAGAGATAAGATATTTTGTTATCATCCATTTGGTACAATTAGAAAAGAATTTACAAAATAGTAAGCATGAAGAAATTCATTAAAATAAGCACATTAATTCTAACGGTAATATTATCAAGCCATACCTTATTAGCCCAAAATAATGTTATTGATGAAGTGATTGCTGTTGTTGGAGATAATGCTATTCTTAAATCAGATATAGAACACCAGTATGAGCAGGCACTTGTTGAAGGAGCTAATTTCTCTGGTGATCTAAAATGTCACTTATTTGAACAGCAGCTGATAAGTAAACTCCTTTTAAATCAGGCTAAATTAGATAGTGTTGAGGTGGGTGAGAACGAAGTAGTTAATCAAGTTGATCAACGAATTAATTATTTTATTTCTCAAATTGGAGATAAGGAGAAATTAGAAGAGTATTTTAATAAATCCTTGTTGCAAATTAAGCGCGATCAAATGGAAATGGTGCGTACGCAGATGCTAACGCAGCGTATGCAGCAAGAGATTACTAAGGATATTAAAGTAACCCCTTCCGATATACGCGCTTATTATCGTAACCTTCCACAGGATAGTCTTCCGATGGTACCTACTCAATTTGAGTTACAACAGATTGTTGCGTATCCTAAGATTGAACAAAATGAGGTTGATCGTGTGAAAACACAATTACGTGGTTTCCAGAAACAAATTAATGAAGGTCGTGATTTTGCTACTTTAGCCGTACTTTATTCTGAGGATAAAGAATCTGCAAAAAGGGGTGGTGAACTAGGTTGGATTCCTCGTTCCGGATTAGTACCTGAATTTGCGAGTGTTGCCTTTAACTTGCAGGATAAGAAGAAAGTATCAAAGATTGTTGAAACGGAATTTGGCTACCATATTATTCAGTTAATCGATCGTAAAGGCGAGCGTATTAATTGTAGACATATTCTGATTAAGCCTAAAGTAGGTGAGGAGGCTCGTAAAGAAGCAGATGCAAGTCTGGATACGATTCGTGGTTTAATCGTTGATGAAACCATGTCTTTTGAAGAGGCTGCCCTTCGTTTCTCAATGGATAAAGACTCCAGAACGAGTGGTGGTTTAATGGTTAATCCTAAAACAGGTACTTCTAAGTTTGAAATCGCCGATATACCAGTTGCGATTAATAAGCAAATTCAGAGCATGAAAGAAGGAGATATCTCTGAAGCATTTTTTATGTTAGACGAAAGAAAAGGGAAAGAGACGTTTAGTTTGATTAAGTTGAAACGAAAATCAGATCCTCACAAAGCCAATTTAAAAGATGATTACCAAATGTTGCAGGGAATGCTTGAAAATAGTAAGCAGCAGGAAACATTGGATAAGTGGATAAAGACCAAGCAGAAAGAGACCTATATTACGATAAGTGATAATTGGATCAATTGCGACTTTAAATACGATAGTTGGTTAAAGGAATAAATCTATATTAACTTTATATACAGCTCTGAGGTTAGTCTTCAGAGCTTTTTTTTGCCCTTTCGTTAATCCTTATTACTATTTCCTTACTGCAATACCAATAATAATATGAAACTTCTCTCATGGCTCGTTTCATGTGACAATTGGTATAATTGAAAAAGAATAGTGTGAAAAAGAATAACGTCCTGGGAAAAATGATTACATTTGAAATAATGCAACAGGATGAAGTGTGAAACGTGTAACCTATAAGTATAGTAACTCCCATTTAGAAGCTTTTTTTTGGTTAATTGCCCTCGTTTCACTTGCGCTATCTTCACCTGATAAAGCAACGCATTACACATTATGTATTTTTAAAAACCTGGGATTCGATTTTTGTCCGGGTTGTGGTCTAGGCCATGCAATTACCTACTTGTTTCATGGGCAGTTCATGGCATCGTGGCAATCACATCCCTTGGCCTTAATCGCAATTGTAGTTTTATTGTATCGCAGCTACAAATTGTTAAAAACCGATATCAACTTTATTACATAAATTACACGCTATGAATAAAATTTACACCTTATTGCCAGAAGTAGAGGGAGAAGAAGCTATTTTTTTAGATGCTTTATTGAAAGATATGAATGAAGAGCAAGCTCAGAACTTTATGATTATTTACCGTGGACGTCGCAAAGATCCGCAAACGATATTATTAACTGCCTTGCTTGGTTTTCTTGGTTTTGCAGGTATTCACCGTTTCTTCGTGAACCATATTGGAATGGGTATCTTATATTTCTTTACTGCCGGTTTGTGCTTTATCGGAACCATTGTTGACTTGGTTAATCATAAGAATCTCGCCTTTGAGTATAACCAACAAGTGGCCAGAGAGATCAAGATGTTGATCAGTTAAGTTGGAAAATATTTATATGTGTCTCTATTTCAAGAGTTATATCGAAATAGAGACACAAGTTATTGAAATGCTTTACTTTTAATAGACTTTTATATGGCTTAGCAAAGTGATGTTATCAAGTGATGAGTAATCGTACTGATATAAACCATCGGAGCCAATCAATAGAAGTATATTTCCTAATGGAATTACATCAAAGGCATTAAGATTTGCATAATGCGCAATGGAATTAGTCGTAATATTTAAGGGATCAGCTGCATTAAATATTTTCAGACCATCTTTCCCATCACATATAAAAAGAATATCATTCTCTATGCCTAATCCATAAGGTTCTGTCATTGGGTACTCTTTTACAAGAATCGGTTCTTCCGGTATCGAAATATTAATCACATCCAACTGGCTTTCAATAGCACCACAAAGGTTTCCTCCTCTTAAGGTCACATAGGCATAATCACCTTCAACAACCACCGGATCGCATGCTGTGGCATGTCTAAACTGAGAAATATATTCGGGGTGAGCAGGATTTTGTAAGCTGTAGATATACATACCACTTCGTGCACCAATAAAAAGTTTTTGTTGATAGGGGAAGAGTGTTTCGATTTGCCAGCTTATGAGGATCTGCTTTGTAAAAGTTGGATTAGTATTATCTGATACATCAAAAAGGTGAAGCGAGGCATTATCTATGGCATATAAGTAGTCATCATATAAGGTAAAGCGAGCCATTGATCCCCCTGTACCTATACCAGTACCATTTATTTTGGCAGAGCTAGCCATATCCATTGTAAAAAGTGTCGATTCCCACATAGGCATGCGTCTGTAATAATAGTCCTGTGCAGTTATTTCTTCGGTTCTTTCAGAAATAGCATAGCCGGTTATTACCCCTTTGCTTTCGTCTATGGCATCAATTACTCCATTCCTAAAGTCAGGTATGATATAGGGAAAAACGCCCTCATCACGATCCACTTCTATAATGTTATTCATATCACTTATATCAATAGTCACTAAATCAATATAGCTATCCACATATAGCATATTGCCTTTAATGGCCATGTCAATATTGCCTGGTATCGTAAGAAAGGTAAGCTGGTTGGGTTGAGAAGGATCTGAGTTATCGATAATATGGATTCCTTTTTGGTATTCATTAATAAAGATAAATTCATCTTTAAAATATATCTTGCCCGGTTGATGAATGGTTTGAGCACTTTTCATGGCAAAAGAAGAGCGTAGATCCTTGTAGCTCATATATTCGGGAGAATTAACCGTGTACGTTTCCTCAATTCGATCACTGCAGGAGTGTATTGATAAAAAAGCAATCGTTGCCATTAGCAGGTAGAGTCTTTTCATAACTTTAGGTTTTTAATGATTAGTACTGTTTCGTATCTAATAGATGCAACGGACTTTAAATGGTTGCGTCATAATTTCAAATGGAGAAACGCAACTATTTGAAATAAAGTCAGTCTAGTTAGTAAACTAAACAATACATTATATGAAAATCCAAATCCTACTCTTCCTCTTTTTTGCACCCCTGTGTGTATTGGCTCAGTCCACCATATCTTCATCAACGGAGACATCCAGTTCCTATTTGAAAGAAAAAGGTTATTTCAATTATTTATCTTTTGGCTCATTAATTGGTTCTCGGGGAGATGATCATACGCATATTACATCTTTATTAATGGAGCATAATTATCAGCTTAATAAAAATATTGCATTGGGTTTAGTTACCGGCCTCGAATGGTTTGATGCTATGGTTCTGCCCATTGGTCCTAATGTAAAAGGACTGCTACCAAGGCGACAGAATTCAAGCTTTTTTGCAGGTGGTTCAGGAGGGTATGCAATTGCTCTTGAGGATTTAGATACAGAGCATGAAGAGATTGATGCCAAAGGGGGACCATTCTTTAATGCTGAGCTGGGGTATATTCTTCCTTCAAAAAAACGATACAACATGTTTTTTGCACTGGGCTATCGCTATCATGAATTTATATCAATACGTAACGATTGGTTGCTTAATGAGGTAGAAACCAAGGTGATTCATAATCGCTTTTCTTTTAAAGTTGGTGTTCGCTTTTTTTAGTTTAGATCAATTCCAGAAAAAGTTTGGAGCGAATTTATAAAATAGATTCGCTCAACTCTTTATAAGCATAATATTCGCTTGCTTTGGGCACATTACCTAAACTTTCTTTACCACTTAACTTTTGAACGGTATGTGCCTTTAATTCATTATCAGGAAATGGAATAAGTAAATCTTCCAAGTCTTTTCTATCTGAATAATTGAGCCATTTATCTTCTATTGTAGTTGAGAGAATTAAGGGCATACGTGGCTCTTTTAATTTGGGATTATTGTGGATTTTAGCCATCAGAGGATTGGCTCTGGTTGTTACAATGCTACAACTGTTAACGCGTTCACCTGTCGTATGATTAAGCCATTCACTCCATAAACCGGCTAGCATTAATGGTTCGTCATCTTTTTTGCTGATGTAAAATGGGTAGGCCTTATTTTTATAATGGTGATACTCATAAAATCCTGCCACTGGTATTAAACACCGTCTATTCGTGGCCGCATCTTTAAAGGATGGTTTTGTAAATAATGTTTCACCACGCGCATTAAGGGTTTTATTCCAAATGTCGTTAGCCTGTTCTTCTGTCCTAATCCAGTGGGGAATTAAGCCCCAGCGTGACAGGATAGGATGGTAGGGGGCATTATTCGTGTAAATAATAATCTCAGGATGCTGATAGCCAGATACTGCATATTGATTCTCAAATCCTTTTAACTCTTCTTTGTATCGAATAATATCTTCTTCAACACCGTAGTGTCTGGCACGCTTAAGTGCTTTTTCAATAAGATATTTGGCCGTATAACACATGTTTATAAAACTGTTTTCTGATTTTGTTTGTTTATTATTTCTAACAAGGTATGCATAAGTAGGTAATTTGTATACAGCATTCTGTAATTTGTATACCTAACTTAGTTTCCTTCATTTTACTTTTGTATCAGTGATTATAAATAATTAGACCATGAAAAATATAGCGTTAATAACCGGAGCTTCAACGGGGATAGGAAGAGAATTAGCAAGAATACATGCTGCTAAAGGCGGCGATTTAATAATTGTAGCACGTCGTGAAGATAAACTTATGGAGCTCAAGAGTGAATTGGAACAGCAGTTTGCAGTTCAGGTCAAGTTGATTGTTAAAGATTTGGGTCATGCTGATGCTCCGCAAGAGATATACAAGGAGGTTGAAGAGGCAGGTTTATCCATTGCTTATTTAATTAATAATGCAGGTTTTGGTGGCTTGGGGAAGTTTCATGAGCAGGAAGCTGAACTACAAATAAATATGATCAATTTAAATATTTTGGCTTTAACCGTACTAACACGCTTGTTTTTACCTGATTTCATTAAGCAAAATAAGGGCAGGATTCTTAATGTTTCGTCAACAGCGAGCCTAATGCCTGGTCCATTGCAGGCTGTATATTTTGCCACCAAAGCCTACGTTACGTCTTTTAGTAATGCTTTATCTGGAGAGCTTCATAATACGAAAGTGACTATCACAAATCTAATGCCTGGCGCAACAGAAACTGAATTTGGCGGACGATCAGGTATGGATAAAACCGAAATGTTCAAGCAGACAGTAAGTGCTCGTAGTGTTGCCGAAGCTGGCTATAAGGGTATGTTAAAAGGAAAACTTGATGTAATATCAGGTCTGACAACATCTCAAAAAATAATGATGTCAATGCTTCCATTAATGCCTAAGAAGATGATACTAAAGCAAATTAGACAAATGCAAGAGGTCAAGTAGTTTTGCAGAAGCATACAAAAGCCAATATTCAGTTAATGAATATTGGCTTTTGTATTTCGTCAATCTGATAGAGAGCTCATTATTATTTAACTTTCTTAACAGGGAATTTATGCATTAATGCACCTATGTTTTTGGGTATTGTTTTTTGTCTCTTTTCAGGGTTTTCAGTAACAGTAGACTTTGCTATACCTTGCCAGATTTGTTCTTTCGATTCTCTATCGTAAACATCCATTACTAATGTTCCTTCCAGGTAGTCGGTCTCAGAATAGGTTGTCTCGGCATAGCCATAGCCCCAACCACCTCTGTATCTGCGGTAACCTCTATAACCCGTAGAATAGTAATCAGTATAGGCTGTTGTGCTGGTTTTTTGATCTACCACAATAAAGAGGCTGATTTCCATATCACCATTCTCTTCTACATAATTTAGTCCACGTGCTTTTAACTCGGTTCTAAATGAATCCTTAATTCGTTTTTTGTCAAACTCACTTAGTGATGCGTCACTATTTTTTTCCCAGCCTAAAAAGCTATAGGTATTAAATTTTGTAAAGTCAACCGTTTTGTCAATATCGGTAACAACTTTTACTGATGAGCAAGAAGTACTCAGTAGAGTCAGCATTACGATGCTTAAAAAGAATAATGTCGTCTTCATTTGTTTAATGATTAAGATGTGTTAAAGGTAGCAATATACACATTATTGTTTAAAATATATTTAGGCATACATGGTGAAGCATGAATGTTTAAAGTGGTAATTGAACAAATATCCCCACCGGTCAGGCGAAGTTATAGGGTAGTTTAATCTAATTTTATCCAGGAATTAATATATCAATATGAGAACATTTAACGCCTTTTTTGTAGCGAGTATTATTTTATTATTCGCATCATGTCAGTCCAAAAACACCATTGATCCTATTGACGTTATACCAGAGCCTTTGTCTGTAAATGTTATTGGTGGTTCTGCATTTGAGATTCTCAAATCAACGCCAATAATCATAAATGATTCAAGTATGCTTCCGGCAGCTTCTCTGTTGAAAGCTATATTAAAGTATGACCTGCCAGTTGTATGGCAAAAACAACAAGGGAAGCAACCAGCGTTTATATTTAAACTGGATAGCAAGCTTGATTCATTAAGTCGTGAGGGTTACCAAATTGATGTTAGCAAACAAAGTGTTGTGATATCTTCTGCAGGTCCCGAAGGTTTGTTCTATGGGGTAGAAACAATACGTCAGATGTTACCGCCTATAATAGCTAATGAATTTTCGCCTCTCCAACTACAAGCCTGTGAGATTATTGATCGTCCCCGTTTCTCATGGCGGGGGATGCACCTTGATGTATCGCGCCATTTTATGCCAAAAGAATTTATTAAGAAGTACATTGATTATTTAGCCATGCACAAGCTTAATGTTTTTCATTGGCATTTGGTTGATGGCATCGGGTGGCGTATCGAAATTAAGGCACATCCCGAACTCACAGATATTGGGGCATGGCGAAAGGTAAAACCAGACGTTCAACCATGGCAGGAGTTTGAAGTATGGCGCATAGGTGATGATGAACCAAAATATGGGGGCTATTATACACAGGATGATGTGCTCGAGATTGTTGCTTATGCAGCAGAACGCTTTATTACTGTAGTACCTGAGATTGAACTTCCGGGGCATTCAGAGGTTGTTTTTCAATGTTATCCGCATTTAGCTTGTAAAGATGCCAATGGTAAGCCTGTCAAAGGTAGTGGCGTGTATTGTGCCAGTAATCCAAAGGGCTATCAGTTATTAGAAAATGTATTGGACGAGGTGATGGAGTTGTTTCCATCTGAATATATCCACATTGGTGGCGACGAGGTAGATAAAAAGAATTGGAATCAGTGTCCCGATTGTAAGTATTTAATGAAGCAGAACGCCTATGATGGACATGAGTTACAAAGCCATTTCATTAATCATTTTGATACCTATTTAAAATCTAAGGGGCGGAAGCTTATAGGTTGGCACGAGATATTGGAGGGTGAACTAAGCCCATCAGCAACCATTATGTATTGGGGTGGAGAAGATGGTGTTGCCAACTGTTTAAAAGAAGGCCATCCTACAGTATTAACAACAGGTTCTCATTTGTATTTTGATCACTACCAGAGCCTGAGTAAGCAAGAACCTAAAGCATTTGGCGGGTATGCGCCATTAAAAAAAGTATATGATTATGAGCCGATACCAGCTGGTTTAGATTCCGATTTGTCGTCTTTAGTACTTGGTGTGCAAGCCAATGTATGGACTGAATATATGCCAACTGAGAAACAAGTGGAGTACATGTTGTTTCCGCGTTTAGCCGCATTATCTGAAGTATGCTGGCAAACGGAAGGCACCAAAGATTGGAGCCATTTCAGAAGCAAAATGGATGCTATGTTACAACGCTATAAAGCCATGGATATTAATTATGCCTATAGTGCTTTGCGTCCAGATATTTCCTTTGAATTAAATCGTGAAACGAAACAATTAAAGGTTAGTATTGAAGCAGAGTTACAGGCTGATGTTTATTACACTACGGATGGTAGTGAGCCAACTAAGGAAAGTGCAACATTATACGTGCAGCCATTTATGCTTAAGCAATCGGCAACGGTTAAAGCCATTGCGCTTAAGGATGGCGTAGTCACCGGGTTGACAGAAGTAAGAGAAGCGATACTGCATAAAGCAAGAGGGGCAGAAGTGATTCTTCATTCTGCGCCAATGGATAAATATGCTGCACAGGGAGCTTATACTCTTGTAGATGCTGATTTTGGTGGCGATAAGTGGGGAAGTAAAAAGTGGCTTGGTATTTTAAATAAGGATTTTGAGGCCACAATTGTTTTAAATGAAGCCAAGGATGTTAAGCAGCTTAAAATGAGTTGTATTGAAGAGACCGGTGCTGGTATTTATTTTCCATCAGCCATAGAGGTTTACGTGTCGAATGATGGAGAACGGTTTGAGCAGGTGGGGGCATGGACAAGTGATCGAATTGGAGAAATAGCGAAGACTTCAACCATCTCAAACGAGCACTTTGTTGTTGATTTTGATGTGGTAAATTGTAAATATCTTAAGGTAAAAGCCAGTTATCGACAGGTAAAAGATCAGGGCGTTTTTATCTTTGTTGATGAGCTGATTGTAGAGTAGAAAAAGTAGAATTTCATAAAAATAGCAGCTAATAAGAATTCGATCTTACAGCTGCTATTTTATCTTTATATCGTTTTACTTAAGCAATTCCACATCTGGCATCACAAAGGATTTATCCCAGAATGGTTCTGTTGGTCCGTAAAGACGTAACCAAATATATGGCTTCTTGCCTTCAGTAGGAATCCAGTTCGACTCTAACCCGGCCGGTGCTTCAGGTCCAAAGTATACATCCACACTACCATCGTTATTCATCTGCATATCAGGTGTGTTGAACAGGCCTAAGCCGGAGCGTCCCATTGGGTTATCGATAAAGGCCCAAGTGGCATCATCATAGACTGTAATTGACCAGAATTGCTTAGCAGGAATATCTTTAGGTATCGTTACTTTATAAAGCTTCCCTGCCTCTAATGCATTTCCTTCCGAATCGGCAATAGGAGCGAGGTAAATAGTTGCCGGGCGTTCTCCTAACTTTTGCGGATACAATGTAAAAAAACTCCAGGCTGCAGCACGCTTGTCAAGCTCAATTTGACTATCCGTAATAAAATCAAACCCATCCACATCATCGGTACGCATTACAAAGCTCCAGTTACGGTCTTGCCAGTACAATCCATCTTTATGGTGCTTATAAACCAACTTGTGCATGTAGTCATACGCATCTTTAGCTGCCATGTCAAAAATCTCTTTCATCCTGTCTGATGGATTAAATGGTTTACCAGGTTCAATACCAATGGTAGCCAACATACCCATCATCACTTTGTCTCTTTCCAATACCGGTTCTACACTAAAGATGGCATGGATGTCTTCCAGTGCACGGTAATCGTAGCGAGGTAGGGTCTGCAAAGGATGAGGAATACCATCTACAAATTTAGTGGGTCTATCACCCTCTGAAAGGTAATACATACCCATTTGCAGAGTATAAGCATACGCATCTTCATCGGTGGCATTTTTACCACGAATGGAACGGAATACCAATGAAATACGGTAGGTAGTGGACTGAACTACAAAATATCCTTCCGGAGTATCTCCTTCATACCCTGGAGGTATAAACAGGTATTTACCACCTTTTCCCTGATCCAGTCCAGATGGACCGACGCCTGCAATGGTTGATTGCCAGGCATCCACCACTTGCCCATACAAACTGGCTTTCTCGTTAACAGCTGGCACATCCAAAACAACAGGCCCATTTCTAAGGTCAGTAAATGCTGTGATGTAAGGTGTGGCGGTGTTGGCAGTGATAGCTTTATGAATGGACAAGGCCGGTTTCGAGTAGGCAATGACTACGTTATCCTCTACACCTGGCAATTCCAGGAAGCCCTCGCGTAAGCGATGGATGGCTGTAGCCGGCATGGCCCATACAACGGCTTCAAAAGCACGCTGGTAGGCTACTTGTTCTTCAAGAGAATTAAATTTTCGATTTTCGGCTTGTTGCTCTTGATCAGGTTGACAACTGCTTATCCCTATTATAAGGGATAATAGCCATAATGTGATCATTTTTGTTTTCATAACTGTGTATTTTAGGTTGCTTAATTAATATTTTTGTACATGACAAATTTGGTCAATAAAGCTGGCTTTGTAGATAGCAAAACGCCTAATCAGGGAAATTAGGTGAATCCCTTAATTAGGCGTCTGATAAAATGAGTCATTAAGCATCAGTTACCCGCGCTGATATCAGTAGGGGCATCTGTATGTTTAAACCTACTTGATCTTTTCCATTTGAGGAATCTGATACTTCAATTCAATCATTTCCTCATGCGGCTCATACATCCTTAAGATCAAATAATATCCACCTTTTGGAGCCGGTAACCAGTTGTCTGTATTCTCTGGTTTTTCGTTCTGAATCAAAATATCAAACGAGCCATCTTCATTTATTTGCAAACCTTTTGACTCACGACTGAATTTGTAACGGTCCAGTTCATTGTCGTAAAACAGCTTATTAGTAGCATCATATAAGGTCAGTGACCAGAATGAATTGACTGGTGGCTCTTCATCGAAATGAATACGGTACGAGTTCACGCCAGATACCGGCTGATTATCGCTATCAATGAATCGGATCGGATACATGGCTTCTTTTTCACCTTGTCCACCCAGGTAGGGGCCGGCCACCAATGATCGAAATCCATAATCATAGCCAAAGTCATCCAGTTTAGTCGCCACATTCCAACCATTAATAGTGGTTGTAGAAGAATACATGGAAGCCAGAATTGTTAATGGTGCCTCCACAGCCGCTTCCTTTAGTCCTTTCAACTGGAATGCGTTTAATGATGCTTCATCAAATTGGCCATCTTTGATACCAATGCGTTCGAACTGGCCTACTAATCCCTTATCTTCTTCCAAAACCGGATTTTGACTCATGGCAAACGCCAGGTAACGATAGAAACGCAGTGTATCGGTAACCGGATACTTCGGCATTTCAGGTAATGTGGTTGTTTTAGTGATTTTACCTTTGTCGGTGAACTCAGCAAGCGTTTTCAAGGTGAACTGATCCTGCAAAACATGTACTTTTGATACATCTTCCCCTTCCAACACATGCAGACGGCCCCACAACCACACCTTTGGTGTTTTTACATTGACCTTTTTATCTACCGCCTTAGGTAGTTTCCCATTCCATCCTGGAGGAATTAATGCGATGGTTTGTGCCTGTGTTCCCGTGTTACGTTTTCCAATGTATTCGGTCAGATTGTGGTACATGTCAAATACATTTACCACGTAATAACGTCCATCGGTATCCGGTGTCTCCAAGATATATGGCTCAGTAAGCTCTACCACGGCACTCATGTAATAAGTATCGTTGTTAGCAGTAGGCATGTCCTTATCTTTCGCTGTTGGTAAGCGTTTAGCCCAACCAATTTCATTAAGAGGCGCCCGGTAACTGGTAGCCGGTTTTGGATTAGGTACATCGATGTAATCGCGCATGGCCTGTTCCATTCTAACCATGGCGTAGCCCCATTCATAGGCCAGGGTGCCCACTGCTTTGGCATCAATGTATGTGCCTTTGGCAGCTATCTCAGCATTGGGTGCAATGCTGATGATGGGATCATCCTGTTGCGCGACCTGTTCAAAGATCGTCTCTTGCTTTTGATTGTCTGATTGAGTGGTCGTACAGCTCATGGCCAATACCCCCAATAGTGCGGATAATAATATAATACGTCTCATCATTCTAATTTTTTAAGTGGATAATTAGTTAAACTTTACACTACAAAAATGCAGGATAACGACTGTTTCTTTTAGTGTAAAAAACCTAATTAATTCATTTAGGTGAATCCCTTAGGGTCGGTATGAGTTTACTAAAAAAGGCAATCAGGTACCCTTGCTTAAATGGCCATGGTACCTGATTGCTAGTATTACTTATATGTTTTGATCATACTTAATCTGTCGGTCTACTTTCCAATTGATTCAGAATGGCAGCTGCACCAATACCTGAACCCTTTTGACGTGGCGGGTAATCTTGCATACTCTTAGCAAACGCCTTAATTGGAGAAGCTATTTGTGGAAGAATCCATGATTTTTCTTTCATCCATAAAAAGTGACCTGCTGTTTCCGGAGATCTTTCATAGGGATCCAATTTAATATCAATGATCATACCTGCAGGTATCTTTTCCGGCGCTTTCAACCATTCGTCTTTTACTGCAAGGTGGATTTTCCATTGATCCACACGAAGGGCATTTAAGTCATTTTCACCATAGTAAAAGAATTCACGACGTTTCGACTTTCCTTTACCGGTCAGCATATCCATTTGATTATAGCCATCAAGGTGAACCTTATACTCAGTCCCGTTTACTTTTTTACCTTTTAAAAGGTCTTCTTTTACATCTTCATCTCCAATGGCAGCCATTAAGGTAGGCACCCAATCTTCACCAGTCATAAACTCACCACTCCACTGACCTGCTTCAATCTTGTTGGGCCATTTAACCAACATTGGTACACGGAAACCGCCATCCCAAGTTGTTCCTTTTTCGCCACGGAAACTAGCTGCTCCAGCACTTGGCCAATGTGACAGGTTCACACCATTATCGGAGGTAAAGAGTACGATGGTATTATCTGCCTCGCCCATTTCTTCAAGCTTATTAAGCAATTCACCGACTAAGTAATCCATATGAAGAACACCATCTGAATATTTTCCATGACCACTTTTCCCGGCCCAATCTTCGCTTACAAAAATCTCCTGGTGCATTCTGGTAGGACAAAACCATAAAAAGAAGGGATCATCGCCTTCAGCTTTAACGCGATCTAACCAATCTTCTGAAATCTCTAATACTTCGTCATCAAAGGTCTCTTGTCGCTTGGCATATAAAGTACCTCTATCTTCAACCGTTTGCTTACCTACTTTACCCCAACGCGGATCAACTGTTTGATCATCCACATCCGTTGCTTTCGAATAGATGACATTACGCGGACGTCCCACATAATTCGGATCCTTTGGAAACTCAGGCTGTTCCGGCATATTCATCATATTTAAATGATACAGTACACCAAAAAACTCATCGAATCCGTGAACAGTTGGAAGATGCTCGTTACGATCACCCACGTGACTTTTTCCAAATTGGGCTGTGGCATATCCCTTATCTTTTAGTAAGGTAGCTAAAGTTACATCTTCCGCTTGCATACCCAGGTGTGAACCCGGCTGCCCGACAGAAGTCAACCCTGTACGGATGGGATACTGACCGGTAATAAATGCCGAGCGACCGGCTGTACAACTTGACTGAGCGTAGTAGTCACTTAACATCATTCCTTCATCGGCTATTCTGTCAATGTTGGGTGTAGTCACAGCCCCGAGTCCCCGGTGATAGGCAGAGATGTCCTGCGGTGCCAAATCGTCCGTCATGATGACTACGATATTGGGCTTTTGTGCGGAAGCCAGCATTGAAAAGCCGGTTACGCACACCAATAATAAAAGTCGTATTAAATTTTTCATCATTCAATATTTTAGATGGATTAATATGTAAACTTTATATGACAAATATGATAGTAATAAATAGTCTATAATAGCGTTCATCACCTATTGATAAAAAATAGGTGAATCCCTTATGAAAAGAAGCTAAAATTGTTGAATCGTATTGATGCTTAGAATTTTTCATTTAATCCCAGATAGAACCCACGTGCGCCATATTTACCCCAGGCGTAGTCAAGCGTTAAGTTAGTACGCGATTTTTTGTTAATCATGATTCTTAATCCGGCACCATAGCCCACATCAACATGCTGCAACAGGTTAATGTTATTTAAACGGTTACTGGCTGTAGTAGCATTTATAAATAATACACCACCCAATGTTTCTTTATTTTTTTGAAGGGGGAAACGGTATTCTGTTTCACCATACCAAAGATCTTCGCCTCGTAACCGTCCTTGTGTATAGGCACGTCCTGAGGTACCAAACTGATCCCATCCTACAGCCGGTAAATCGAGATAAGGTACATCACCTGAAGTCACAAACCAGCCATAGGTCCAAAAACCCAATAGATGACGAGGACGCTCCTGATCAAAATGAATATAATCCCGATATTCGGCCCATAAGAGACTAGATGATTGGTCACTACCTAAAAATTCAGGATTCACCCGCAAATTAAGAAATGCATATCGCCCAGAATAGGGATTAATCGCATTATCCCTGCTATCGAATAGTATATTGAAGGATACCCCGGAAGTGGTATAATTGTTTAATGAAAATCCTTTAGCCGTTTGATATAAATAGTGGCTGGTAAATACAGGAGGATCGGCTTCTATATCCAAAAGATTATCCTTTATATCAGAATGAATATCCAAATGGTATCCCATACCAAGAAACAAACGGGAGTCCTGATACCTTTTCAGCACCGTTTCATGAAAACGCAGGAAATTAAATTCCATCATCTGTCCGTTATCAATTTTTGCACTAAACTGGTCGTCATCCCATTCTATTCCGGTTCCAACAAGCTTATTGGAGTTAGGGCCGGTACCTAAACCATAAGTGGGTTGAGAGGTGATAAAATAGCGCCAATCCCCCATCAGGTTCCAGCTATCACCCTCCAGAAAAACATTGGTTTTAGCCGTCAGAATAAGCTGTTTGTTCGTTGTATAGATCACTGTTCCCAGGCCGGAGGAGATACTGGTGTTACTTTTATCACCCATGAACCAACTGGCACCGGGTGCTACCCCATACATCAGGCCATTGGTGGGGTTAATGGCAATGACCGGCAATGGAATAAAGGAAATTTTCTTTTCCTTTTTTTTCTTGTGCTATAATATTATTGAATAGTAATAAAAGCAAAAAACAACTCACCAGGTGTTTTATGTGAAAGCTTTTCATATTAGAATTAATTGGTTAATTATTCAAAAGTACAATTTTAGTATTTAATTAATTCATTTATGATGTCAAAAAACAAACCCTTGCACGGTAAGCACAAGGATTTGCAGATGTCGATATTGATTATATCAATGAAGAGTAATAAACCTTATAATGGATTAATCTCTGGATTCTCTGGTAGTGGCTGCTCTGCTGTTGGTGGCAGCGGCTGAATTTTTTCAGGCACTTCAGGTTGTGGATCATCATCGTTACTACACGATACTAAACTCATGGTGGCTACCATGGCCATTGCTGCGAATAAATACTTTAACGTCTTCATCTTTCTAATTTTTAAGTGGATAATTAAATATTACATTACAAAGATGAAGGATGATAGCTGCAATTTTATGAGGGCAATCCTTAATGGATAAAAATAGGTGTATCCCTTATATGTTTATTATGACGTGTGTACTTTTTATTCCGCTTACAATACAATTAGAATTCATTTTTTCAGATTCTTATACCTAAAGTATTATTCTTGTATCTTTTTTTAAGTAAATAAGTACAAGGCCTATATACAGACGACTTTAATTAATAGTTGTAATAAAATGAAAGTACTATCTCCAAGAAACTATTCGATACGTAAACGA
>Ga0209692_10003123_pt1 | contig 16510 bp, 10 predicted proteins | sample tdDd472_FD_187129 | JGI IMG/M metagenome (GOLD analysis project Ga0209692, IMG submission 187129) | Marine sediment microbial communities from the Atlantic coast under amendment with organic carbon and nitrate - tdDd47.2 (SPAdes)... | ecosystem: Environmental > Aquatic > Marine > Coastal >...
GCTGACCCAACAGTGCGTCAGGACTTTAAAGCCTTTGAAGAGCATTTGGTCCCGCGGGACTTTCCTTATCAACATGATGCCGAAGGTCCGGATGATATATCTAGATACAGTATATAAAAAATAATAAATACCAATAATTAATTTTTTTAATCACTATTTCACAATATATCTGTTTTATTACTATCTTATAAAGTATTATTCTCAATACCTTATTTTATGATTTAGTGATGGGATTGAAGTACTTACAAAAAACAGTACAAATTAACCGTGATGGCAGAAAAGTAAAAACAGCTGTTATTGCTAATCGTTCAACTGCCGCATTACATTTACCAGCAACAGCTTATTTAATAAATAAGTCCATGAAAGGTTTGAAGATTAAATCTGTGGAGAAATATGCTTCAATTATTCTATCCTTAATTGAAGAAGTTGAATTTGATCCAGAAATTGATAGCTTAGATGATCTTAATGATTCAACGATGTCTGCTTATCTTCAAAAGGTTCTATATGAAGAAAGAGGAATATCAGGAAATAGTTTAAACCAACATAAACAGACATTATCTAACTTTTTCTCCTTAGCATTTGATATGGGATACTTAAAGAAACCTAATCGGTTTACTTATCGTATAAGTGATGCAGCTGAATTAGCTCAAGCCAAAAGCCAAGGCAGAGAAAGATCATTAGATCCATACCGGCTATCTGAAAAATACATACCTGCAAAACAGTTCAATTTATTATTATCATTTGAAGCGTCTAAAAATCCATATGTAAGAGCAAGAAATGAAATTATTCTCCGTTTGGGGTATGAAGTTGGCCTCAGATCTTCTGAGGTTACTTCATTCGAAAACCTTTCAGTTGCAGCTATTAAGAAATCTATAAATGATTCAGAGGGAAAAAAGCTTAACGAATTGGAACTGGGTATTTTAGGTAAAGGTGGGAATGGAGGTAAACCAAGAACAGTAGTAATACCCCCAGCTTTAAAACGTAAAATTCAAAGATTTATAAAGGCGAATAAAAAACATCTGAAAACTCATTTAATTTGTAACTTAAATGGGAAAGAATTAGGTTCCTGTTACTCATCCACAATATTCAATCGTGCTAAAAAGAACTTAATTAGAAAACTTGATTTAGAAAAAGATATCAACCATCAGTCTAAAGCAAACGTGGAAAGGTGGATAGCTAATACAGGATGGACATTCCATGCATTGAGACACAGTTTTGCTACTAATTTAGCTATGGAGGTTATTAGCGGAAATAAAAAGCTACCAAAAGTCTATGTGCAAGAACGATTGGGACATGAGTACGCTAGAACAACATTAATTTATTGTCATTTCGCAGCAGTATTGACTGAAAATATAATTGTTCAGGACCAACTGTCTGAGGAAATAGAAAACACATTAAATAGACCAATAGATCGAGAATTAGTAAATGTGTGACAACAAAAAAAATAAGATTTCGATCACTGAGCACTCAAAAAATCATAATACTAAAGGCGTGATTACATTACCTAAACCCGATGACAAAATTTTATGGAGTTGGGGAAATAATATCACTCAAATTCCAAAAGCAAGGCTCAATGACCCTTTTATAACTGCACATGTTAAATATTTTAATTCACAATTCTTTTCTGAAGCTTGCACAGATCAATCTCGCTACATCAAAGCATTCAATATAATACTTACTGTTTTAGATGATAATGATTGGGAGTTTACTCCTCCTCAAATTTTTGGAGCAGTTGTTTCATATTTAAAATCTCAAGATCTTTCTGAAAAATCGATATACTTATATTACACAGCTGCAAGGACAGTTTGTCGTCGCGAAAACATAGGATCAGGAAGAGGAATTCAATCATACTCACATCTTTTATCTTTGGTTGAATATTCTTATGAAGAAGTAAAAATTTTAAGGGAAGCGGACTCGTTCGCCCCAATTTTAAATACCCCCATATATACCCCTTTTCCTGATTTAATTACTAAATTTGGTTTAGATTGTGATGGAGACGCGCTAATTAAAAGCATCAGATCTTTTTGTATTTACTATTTGTGTGAATGGAGCAAAGTAAGGTGTCAAATTTATGAAAAATATCCTGATGAAGTATGTGAGATATTAAAACACCCAAACAAAAGCCAGTGTTTGTTATCAAATGGTAGTAAAAAACATGAACTTACTGAATCTGGCCAACACATACCTACGTTAATTTTTAATATCATAAGAGGTATCAATAACCCAATTTTAAATGAATATTTCACTTCAGCCTACCTGAATGTATTTCCGGATAAAAATAAATTCGAACCTTCACAAATCATCAAGCAAAGTTACAGTTTTGATAGCTTTACTTCTAACGCAAATGAAACAGACTGGCTTCATGAAATCAATGAGCAATTTATAAGTAAAAGAACTGGCCGTTTAGTTTCAATGCATTGGGCATACGCAAGACTTAATAGAGTAGGTTATTTGAATGATTCGAAAAGTTATTCTGTTACTCCTGAGTGGTCTGGGTCACTTAAGTCAATTCCATCAATCAAGGATTTTTTAGGAGTAACCATCAGTGAAGAAATCTGTATGGCTTGGCTTTTAGCCACAGACCGTCATCAACCTACAAATCTTGCAAACTTGCTTTTAGACGACTTAAAAGTTACCGATAATTCAATATCTACAATTATTGACGTGTACAGCTTTAAAGCCCGCAGCGGTAACTCTGCAGGAACTTCATATTCTGAAATGGCAGGAGGTATTTACAAAAAAAACAGTAATATATTCAAAGCCATATCTGGCTATATTACATGCCTTGAAAAGGCATATGATATGAATGTTTTCAGCAAAACGAATAAAGATGGTGGGAGGCATTTATTTCCTACAATAAGAAAAGACGATAATAACGACAAAGCACCATCACTTCATTCTACGTTCTTTAAATTCAACAAAACTTCAATGTTAAATTGTGGCATTAAACTATGTTCAATGTCTGGCAGTGTATCCAACGAATACACACTTAAAGAAGAGCCAAATTCAAAACTATTTTTAGATTTAATAACCAAGTCTTACATTCTTGGAAGGGAAAACAGTGATTTCAACAATTCAATTGCTGTAAATACCGTTGCACGTCAAGCTGTAAATAATTCAAATGTATTTAATTATTCTTCTGAAGCGACTCCATTATCAGGGAACAGCAAAGCGGAAGTATCATCTGATGAATACGATGAAAAAATAGAAGTCGATGCAGCCAAACACAACCATTCTGTTGAGACGAAGTTAAATATTTATGCAGACCGGTTACCAAGCCACCTTGCAAAGTTAGTAAATTTCTCAGCGAGAGTTGGTGATGAAATAGTTAAACTCACATCAATGCTAAAAGGTTCATCTGAGATTTTAACTACCAGTCAATTGAGGGAGAGACTTGGAATCACAACAGTACTTGAAAATGAAATTTCTCAGATGAATGATGAAGTTAACTCTATTATGGAACAAGCTTTCCTTCAAGGCAGCACCCTTGATGATACTGGATTAATTTATAACGAAGATGGTAAAACTATAATACTTCGTCATCCTTTAACTATAGCAATGATTAAAGGAAAAATAGATGCAATTGACCAGCAAATTGAATTACTTGAATACAGCAATGATAATTTATTTAATGAGATAATATCTAAAAGAATGTTTTTAGCATTGGTTTTAGATGAAGCATTTAGCCCTACAGAAATCAGAGAGTCCAATAAGAAATATAAAGGCGTGACTTTCCCATTCAGCGATATATTAGTGTAAAAAATACAATGAAAAACTCAAAATCAAATAAAGTAGTCGCAACACGCATTCAAGATTACCCTGAGGAAAAGGAGTTTACTTCATTTCTTATAGATGATCAGTGGCTAGTCGTTGACCCAACTAATCCTGACAATTCCACAACATGCAATTTAAAATATTTGTTCGATGGCATGTCCATTGAATATGAAATAACTATGAAGTTGATTTTATTAATTCAACTTAAGTCTAATAAAAACAAGATTTATTCAAAGATTGAAGTATTAAAGTTCCATTTAAATAAAATCTCTATGTGTACACGTGTCATTAAGAAAATGGGCTTCGATTCACTAAAAGATATCAACGAAAAAAATGTCAACGAATTTTTTAACCATTTAATAAAAAAAATCGATGGCGATTTGTATGCTATGGGTACAATTAATTGCGTCGTTATAAAATATTTAACAGAATCAAGCCGAGCAAACAACAACTATCCGGATGGATCGACTATACAGATAACATGGGATGGTTTCTTAGATTCAGTAAAGCCTATGATTACGAAAGTGATGTCTTGGCCTGAATGGCAAGCAGGAGGAACCTTGGGTGGATTTCCAATTGAATATGCATTGGTCATTCTTGATGAGTCGTTGAAGATTATTAATAAAAAAGAGTCAACGAGAATTGCAAAAGCCCATCTTAATGGAATGGAAAACGCTCAAATCCAAGACTCTTCAATAAAAATGAATGACTTTCATCAAATATTGCAAGGACTTCATTTAAGAGAATGTGGGTATGATGGAACCGGTTTTTTTGTCGAAAATAATAGAAAGAATGCTTCAAAGTTAAAAATTTATCAGTCAGACCCTCTTGCTAAAAAACAGTGTAAGACTTTTATAATTGCAAAATGTATTTATGATAAATATTTAGAGCTGGGAGGTAGATCAAAGATCTTTAAAAATTTCCTAACCATAGTTAAACTTAACAAACTAATTCAAAATATTTTAAATGCTTGTACAGCTAATATACAAATATTATCAGGCATTCGCAGAAGTGAATTAGACTCATTAAAACGTTCATCGTTTAAAAAAGAACTTAATGGAGATTTATTTTTCACTTCATCAATTAAAAAAACAAACCACAGCATTGACACTGTTCGAATGATTTCTAATGTTGCATGGGATGCAGTTGAGCTTGCCAAAAGTCTGCATGTTAGTGGAAATTACCCAAACAATAATTCATCCTTAGATCGACTATTAAAAATAAATGTTCCATATAGGAAAACCCTTATATCTGGCAATACTTGGGGTGGTAATAACAAAAAGAATGAAACTGGACTTTCAAATTGGATGAATGCAATATTAGTCAAACGAGTAGCTGGTATAGACTTAAATTCATTCCCAAATGCGACCTCACATCGATTTAGGCACACCTGGGTAGAAATTGCATTACGAAGGTTTGACGGCAACGTTCCTGAAGCAATCAGGCAATACTTTAGGCACTCGTATGGCTCAAAAAACACCATGGCATATGTGAATGGAAAAGTTAAACAAGAGTTACCTCAACTTGAAAGAGATTATATCAGAGAGTTAATTGGTCGAGCTGCATCTGGGAAAGAGGAATTTTATGGGCCAATTGGTACTTACTTGCTTCAAAGAGTCAAAGAGCTAGACGTATTAACTGATGAGAATATTGAAGAACTGGCAAATGAATTTGATGTTTTAGAACCTCATGAATATGGCTATTGTATGATTCGTAAAGAACAAAAAACTCAAGCCAAATGCTATGATAAAAAAACAAATTCACCCAATTATAATGCAGCAAGATTTAAACACTGTGGCGCTTGTGTAGGCAATTTAAGAATGGCCAGCCATAAAGACTCTATTCTGAGGATTGGAATGAGAGAGCAAGAAGTTATTGAATCTAGAAAGTCTAAAGGATTAATGTTTCTAGCTGACCAATCACAAAAAATATTAAAGCTATGTGAATCGGCTATTAATCAAATGGATAACAAAATTCCAGTTAGTATTATTGATGAGGAGCTAAACAATGAGCATGTTTAATCTTCCAAATAAAAAAACAGAAATAAGCAGCACTCCTGAATGGGTAAATAACGACAATGAACAACGGGTATATAAAGCTATTTCTCATCGAATTGAAGAAATAGAAAGTCTTATCTCAAAAAGCGAATATCCACTAAAACCTTCTGAGTACAAAATTGCCAAGTCAGTTATCTGTAAAAATATTAAGTTAAGTGGTTCATATATAGCTAAGCATAAAGAACTTAATAATTGGGTGAATGGCCACCAACGACGATTAAAACGTTTGGCCTCTGAAATAGAGGCAAATGTTAAGAAGAAAACTTACACAGCCAAAAAACCTGAACAAATGAGAAAGGAAGAATTGGTTAAGGAGATAAAAAAACTACGCAATGATTTAAAGCAGCGTGACCAGGAGCTTTATGTCGAACAACTGAAGGAATTAATGAATTCTGGGTTAACTGAATCTCAGGTCATAACGCAGGAAAGAATTAAACGTCTTGAAGTAAAGATTAACCAGCTTCAAAAGACCAATGCTGAACTCGAAGCAAGTAATAAGACTTTGACTGATAACTTAGTTGAAGCAATTAAAAAAATAAAATCCAATGGGGTAAGTGAATTAAAAAGTGTCAAATAAGGAAAACTGCTTTCAAAATTTCCTTCAATCACTAAAACTTTAATCATCATATAAATTGTAGCAAAAATATGAATTCCACATCACACTAGGGGTTTACGAGTTTAGCCATGAGAAGCAATAATGAAACAAAAAATATCAACCTCAATTCGAAAAACAAACGAAAAAAATCTGACAGCCGAACAACTTACACAAACACTAGCATATGCTGGATTTATCCTAGTAGCATTCGAATTAGTTAAAAGTATGATAGTAAGCCCAATTAGAGCTTTCTATCAAGATATTACATTTTGCGAGGGAGTACCATTTAAGTCATTTAATGAAGACGTTTCATTCAGGCATAAAAACCAATTTGAAGCCTGTCTTCTTTATCTTCGTGATTTCATGAAAGTTATTGACTCAAAGGACATATCAACGATTCAATCTCTCAGAAAGCATAGAAATGAAATTGCGCATAATCTTCCTCAGACATTAAAAATTTTAGAAATTAAAGAAAATTTAAATTTATTAGAGGAAACAGATAAAGTGCTGTTTAAGTTGAGTAATTATCGAACTTATATGGAAATTGGCGCTGATCCTGATTTTCAAAATTTAGGTATAGAATGGGATACTATTAAAGGCCCTGAATATATCCTTTTCGAAGAAATTATTAATAATTTAAAACTAATGAAGTCGACTTAAATATGACAATCTCCAATAAAACAAGAAAAAATTTATGGGGTAAATCAGGCAACCGGTGTGCAATTTGCAAAACTGAACTTTTCTCTAAGAAAGATGCTGTTGACAACCTAAACATCGGAGAGGAGTGCCATATTATCAGCGAAAAGAAAAATGGACCAAGGTATGTTGAAGGCCTTACAAATTATGACAAATTTGAAAACCTGATTTTGCTATGCAGAAACCACCATATAGAAATTGACACTCTGATTAACACCTATACCGAAGAAGTTTTAAGATACATGAAAACAAACCATGAAAATTGGGTTAATGACACATTAAGCAACTCAGTGGGAGAGTTTAAATATGAAAAAGCAAGATTCATTCAGAGGATTGTATCCGGCAAACTATTGATGCAAATACTGACAGATTGCCACGGCTATCGAGTAGATTATGATGAACAAGAAAAATTAGAAGAAAATGAGTATATTGGAGGTGTACTGCAATCAATAAAAGATTACGGTGACTTGTTAGGTTCGGGGATGGAACAGTATGAAAAAATAAAAATAGCTACAGAACTAAAAATCATTTTAAAGGATATGGAAACCCATGGATATTTTCTATTCGCAGAAAGGAATTCAGAAACTATAGATATTGAAGGTATGAAACATGAGAATTGGCAAATTACGACAATAATTGTTAAAAATTCTGATAGTGAGGAAATTATTGTTATCTAACCTGTTGAGAGAAAAGTACAAACTCCAAGCAATTAAATTTTTTTGATTCCCATTAGATTCATCAATTAACTCAAATACAAACTATTTACATTTAACTTTGGTTTTTTTCAATTTCAAAGCTGAAATAAATAATTATGTGCAAGAACGAGCAAACGTTGCATAATAGATAAAAAATGAGCATAGTATACTATTAAGTGCTTACCCTTATTTATACCATACTTAAATTTACACTTAATACTGGTATCCAGAGCAACAGTTTGCCAGGATTGATAAAACAATGAAAAGGTGAATTTTGTTAAATATAACTGATAAATCTGAAGTATTAGACTACTCTGAAGGTTTAAATTTATTCAAAAAAGTAACACTCAAGGAGGCAGAGTTTAAGAATCTTGTTAAAGAACTCATTGGTATTCTACCCAGTTATTATATTGATCCGTTATCAATGGCTAGTACACTTGAACTCCTTGGCAAACCTGCTGCTGCTGCAAAGTTAAAAATTAAACTTCCTGAAGTTAAAAAGATTCGTTCTGGTGATATTGGAGAAATTCTTACTACCGACTATATAGATGAAAATACAAATTACACTGTCCCAATTAAAAAATTAAGATGGAAAGATCACCGTAATATGGCAATGCGCGGTGATGATGTAATAGGAATACATATAAATAAACACAACCATAAAATCAATTTTCTTAAAGCCGAGGCTAAAAGCTACAAGTCTTTAAATCGCAACGTTTTAAAGGAAGCAAGAGACGAACTTGACCTTGATGATGGTTTGCCTTCTCCACACGCTCTTGATTTTATAGCTGAACGACTCAGAGAGACGGGTAAACATGACATAGCAAATATGATTGAAAAAGCTCAGCTTGTTGATGGCATTAGCAACAAGCAAGTTGAACACTTACTTTTTACTTACACTGCATCGAATCCAGAAAGTCTTCAAAAAGAGGCATTTGAAAGCTATAAAGGAGCAATAAGGCAATCCTCCATTGGTTTTCAAGTTCGCAAACATCAAGAGCTTATTAAAAGCACCTATAAGGGAGTTTTAGATGGCCTCAACGATTGAGGAGATAGAAGAAATCATTCAAAAAGCAATTGCTACTAATTTTAGAGGGAGGCTACTTGATCGAGGATTGGCACGTTCAATGATTTGGGCAGAAGGCGAGTTACTTGAAGGTTCACCATCTTTTTCTAAAAACCTAAGTTACGACCTTCTCTCTTATGGTTACGCATTATTGTCACTTGCTATCCGTCTAACAGAATTAAATGGTAATAAAGATCTAGCTTGCACCGCATTTGAGAAATCAGCTGTTGCAATAACAAATGTAATACATAATGGAAGCTTAAATGATCCCCAAACAGATTTTCACAGGATATTAGCAGCATCTAGTTACCACTTAGGACGGTTTTCTGCAAAAGCGTTTTCATTACTTAATAACAATATTGAAAATGAAAACTTAAGCCAAATCGAGAAAATGTTATCTCTTCTTATACTGAGGAAATTTAATGAACTAGAGACTTCATTCTTTGAATGGAAAAAATCAGGTATTGCTTCTGATGACTCTTTAGCGCAAAGAATAGAATTAGAAATAAATATTCTTAATGGAAAGCTCGAAGCACAGGACAATCCCGATAATTTTGGGGTGGCATCAATTGAGATCCCAGTAGTTGATCTGGCAATAACGGATAACTATTATTCAGCTATATATGAGTTTATATTTTCACTTGAAACTGGAAATTCTTCATTGCTTAAAAATGCTATTCAAAGAATAGAAAAAAGCTTATCTGTTAGTGCAGAACTAAACCTTATTCCGCAATGGTGGGTTTTAAGAATTACCAAACATATATTTCAAGAATTATGGAATTCTAGCTTTCATGAAATTATCCCAAATACTCCTGATCAAAAACATAGTAAAAATTGGGAAGAGCTACGCTGGAAATTTATAACCTCATTATTTAAAAGAAATAAAGCAGAAATTGATTTTTGGCCATCTCAATTAGAGGGTGCCAGACGAGCAGTCAATGACTTAGATGACTTGGTAGTCGCCCTACCAACAAGTGCAGGGAAAACGCGTATTGCTGAACTTTGCATTCTTCGTTGTTTAGCTATTGGTAAACGAGTACTTTTTATTACACCTCTCAGGGCATTGTCGGCTCAAACAGAGTCATCACTTCGAAATACATTTTTACCCCTTGGAAAATCAGTTTCTTCATTATATGGAAGTATAGGGATTAGTGACTTCGAGGAAAGTGTCCTTAAGTCAAAAGATATTGTTGTGGGTACTCCTGAAAAGCTGGACTTTGCTATCAGAAATGATCCTTCGTTGATAGATGATGTTGGTCTTGTAGTTTTAGACGAAGGGCATATGATTGGCTTAAATGAACGAGAGATAAGTTATGAAGTGCAAATTCAGCGCTTGTTAAAACGCAATGATGCAGAACAAAGAAGAATTGTTTGTCTTTCTGCCATTCTACCTGAAGGCGACCAACTGAATGATTTTGTCGATTGGTTGAGGCGTGACAAAAAAGGCGAGGCGATAAAGTCTGATTGGAGACCAACAGAACTAAGATTTGGCGAAATTGTTTGGCAAACAAATACTGGGAGTATAAATTTTACTTTTGGAAAAGAGCAACCATTTATACCCAACTATATACAATCAAAAATTCCATCATTACCCAACCCTGGAATCAGAACCACACCATTTCCTAACAATAAAAAAGAATTAACATTGGCGGCCACTTGGAGGCTTATTGAAGATAATCATACGGTTTTAATATATTGTCCAGAAAAAAGATCTGTTAACAGTTTTGCAAAAGACATTGTTGATTTGTATAAGCGTGGTGCAATCAGTTCCGTGTTAACTGTTCCATCTAAGATACTCGAGCTTGCAATATCATTAGGCAATGAATGGCTTGGCGTTGGTCATCCAATTGTCGAATGCTTGGAACTAGGTATTGCTATTCATCACGGTTCACTTCCGACTCCTTTTAGGAAAGAAATAGAAAAGCTACTTAGGAAAGGTATTTTAAAAGTAACAGTTTCATCCCCTACTCTAGCTCAAGGACTTAATTTATCGGCCAATGTGCTTATTTTCTATTCATTAGATAGATTTGATTTCGTTTCAGGAAAACGCAAAACAATTGAAAATTCGGAGTTTAAAAATGTTATTGGACGAGCAGGCAGAGCTTTTGTTGATATTCATGGCTTAGTCCTCTGTCCGATATTTAATAATTATGCTTCAAACCTAACAAGGTGGCGTAAACTTGTAGACGATACAGAATTGAGAAATATGGAAAGTGGTTTGATGCTTCTTGTAACCAGTTTAATAATTCGAATGACTGATAGTATAGGAAGTACAGACACTAAGGACATAATTGAGTACATTTTAAACAATACAAAAGTATGGGATTTACCTGATGTCACTGATGAGAGTGCAGAACAAAGGGAAATTCAAAAAACCGAATGGAACAATCACATTGTAAGTCTTGATACTGCTCTTCTAAGTATTTTAGGTGAGGAAGATATTTCAATTGAACATATTCCTGATGTTCTTGATGAAGCTCTCCGTTCTTCTTTATGGAGTAGATCGATAAATCATTACACTGAAGATGTTAGTAGTGTTTTTAATTCATTGTTAAATCAACGAGCAAAATACATCTGGAACACTACAACTGCTCTCCAACGTAAAGGGTATTTCCTTGCAGGAGTTGGGTTAAATACAGGTCAGAAGCTTGATGCTATTTCTGAACAAGCAAATTTATTACTTATTAATGCTAATGAACTCATATCTGCAAATGAGCCAATATTAGCGATTAAAACGATAATACAACTTGCTAGATTAATTTTTGAGATACCACCATTTACCCCACGCACATTACCTAATGACTGGGAAGTTATCTTAACAGCTTGGTTAAACGGGGAAATTATTGCTGACCAACAATTTAATGACATTAATGATTCTCTGCTGTTTATTGAGGACGGATTAATCTACCGATTGCCTTGGGGTTTAGAAGCTATTAGAGTCCGAGCCCAAGCTAATAAAGAAAAAATAACAGATGAATCATTGATTGATGATTATGAAACTGGATTAGTTGTTCCAGCAATTGAAAATGGCTCATTAAGTAGGAGCGCTGCATTGTTAATGCAAGCTGGATTTAACTCAAGAATAGCAGCAATTTACGCGGTAAGTTCTACAAATGCTTCTTTTGTAACAGCTTCAGAATTAAAAAAATGGATAAATTCTCAAGAAATACGTAATCTAACATTACGTAATAATTGGCCAACGCCTGAAACTTCTAACTTGTGGAAGGAGTTTATAAAAGAATTTGAACCGAAGCCCGAGACAACTTGGAATTACTCTAAGTTAAAAATGTATGTCAATTGGACTCAAAAATATATCCCAATTTCAGGATCACTAGTAAAGCTCAGAAATTCTAACAAAGGTAATACTGAGGTCTTAAGTTCAAATGGTGAAACTATAGGCAACGTTAACTTCAGATTTAATTTACATGAAGACGGAATCTATTACTCTCAAATTCAAAATGATACTAGCTATATTGATGTGAAATACTGGGGGGTCGCAAATAATCCTTTTGACAAAAACATTTAATTGTAGTGGTATGGTAAGGCCTGAATAAAGTAGACACTTTTTATGTTATAAAATGTAACTTAACCATAAGAGGTAAAACGATGGGTTCAGGAATCCGTTATACAGAAGAATTTAAACAAGAAGCAGTTGGCCAGGTTGTCAATCATGGCTATAAAGTAGCAGAGGTTAGTGAACGCTTGGGCATATCGACTAAAAGCCTATATGACTGGATCAAGAAGCTCAGTAAACCATCCAATGTGAGGAATAAAGAATCTGACTTGCAAGCTGAAAATGCCAGGTTAAAACGTGAGCTTAAGCGCGTTGAGCAGGAGCGTGACATTTTAAAGGAAGCCGCGGTGTTCTTTGCCGGCGAGTCAAAGAACGTTACCCGCTGATTAAAGCAGCGTGACCAGGAGCTTTATGTCGAACAACTGAAGGAATTAATGAATTCTGGGTTAAATGAATCTCAAGTTATTACTCAAGAGAGAATAAAGAGGCTCGAGTTTAAAATCAATCAACTTCAAGAAACTAATGCCGAATTAGAAATCAATAATCAAATGTTATCTGATAACCTAATTGAAGCTATCCGACAATCAAATAAAAACTCTGCAAATCTGAAATCTGTAAAATAAAATTGTTAGACATCAAAAAAATTATTATGTTAGCTTATAATCAATTATGATTTTTCGCTTTTGGGGACAGTTAGTAAAGGGAAAATTACCTTTATATATAGCTATATTTATTTAAATTGGAATATAAAATCCATGGACAAAGAAAACCAAACACCACTTCAAGAGATTCTCAATACCTACCGTTCATCAAGCAAAACCGAGCGTGAAAAAGGTACTTACTTTGAAAAGCTCATAATTACCTTCTTTAAATATGAAGCTCGGTATAAAGGGCTTTACAGTGATGTTTGGACATACTCTGAGTGGGCCAAGCAACAAGGAATTTCAGGTAAGGACACTGGTATAGATTTAGTAGCTAAAACCAAAGGGACTGATGAGTATCATGCCATTCAATGTAAATTGTATGATGAAGGTGCCACAATTTATAAAAAGCACATAGACAGCTTTTTTACCGCCTCCGGCAAGAAGCCATTTTCAAATCGGCTTATTGTTACTACCACAAATAATTGGTCAGATAATGCGTTAGATGCGCTGGAAGATCAACGTCCACCGGTTTCTAAGATTGACCTTAAAGCGCTTGAAGAAAGCCAAATTGACTGGTCAAAATATAAACCTGATCAAGCGCCGGTTCTACTTACCGAACGAAGCGAACGAAGCCTTAGAAAGCACCAAGAGCGTGCATTTAATGATGTCGTAAAAGGTTTTGAAGAAGCTGATCGCGGTAAGATGATTATGGCGTGTGGTACTGGTAAAACCTATACAAGCTTGAAACTCGCTGAGGAATTAGCTGGGCCAGGTAAAAATGTATTGTTTCTGGTCCCCAGTCTTAATCTGCTTTCTCAAACGCTGACTGAATGGACTCAATTCAGTGAAACGCCCATCACCAGCTTTGCAGTTTGTTCCGACAGTGATGTCGGTAAGAAACAAAAAGGTGATGATCGAAACATGCTCATTCATGAGCTTGAATACCCATCGACCACAGAAGCAAGCAAGCTGGGTGAAGCCGTAAAACAAACCAAGTCCAATCCAGCGACTAAAGATACCATGACGGTTATCTTTTCTACTTATCACTCAATTGATGTTATCAGTAAAGCGCAAAAAGAATATGGGCTTGACGATTTTTCTTTAATTATTTGCGATGAGGCTCACCGAACAACCGGTGCAACATTTGAATCTGAGAGTGAAAGTAAGTTTGTAAAAGTTCATAACAATGATTTTATTCGTAGTGATAAGCGGTTGTACATGACAGCTACGCCTCGAATTTATGCAGATATCGCCAAGGCGACAGCTGAAACTGAAAACACTGAATTGTGCTCGATGGATGATGAGGTCTTATACGGTCGTAACTTTCATGTTATTAATTTCTCTGAGGCAGTTAGACTTAATCTTTTAACCGATTATAAAGTAGTCGTTTTAACCATTGATGAAGCCCATGTTAGCCGTCGAATACAAGGCTTACTTTCAGATGAAAACAACAGCCTAAAAGTAGATGATGCCGCCAAAATTATTGGTTGCTGGAAAGCACTAAGCAAACAAAGCGCCGGTGATGATTTTGCTCACAATGAAGAGCCCATGAAAAGAGCGGTGGCTTTTTGCCAGGTCATCGAACCAAACCAGAACGCTAAAACACATAAAGTCAGCTCAAAACAAATTGCCGGCATGTTCCAAGAAGTCATTGATGCATACCAGGAACAAGATGATAACAACATTGATCTTGCTTGTGAAACAGAACATGTCGATGGCAGCATGAATGCCAGCGTTAAGGAAAGTAAATTAAACTGGCTCAAAGCTGAACCACCTGAAAACACCTGTCGTATTTTAAGCAATGTTCGCTGTCTTTCAGAGGGGGTTGATGTGCCTGCCTTAGATGCTGTTTTATTCCTAACACCACGCAACTCTCAAGTCGATGTTGTGCAATCAGTTGGCCGTGTCATGCGTAATGCACCCGGCAAAAATATGGGATATGTCATCTTGCCTGTGGTCATACCGGCCGGTATGAGCCCGTCAGAGGCGTTAAACGACAATAAGGTGTACAAGGTCGTCTGGGACGTTTTACAGGCTCTACGGTCACATGACGACCAATTTGACGCCATGATTAATAAAATGGACATAATGGAACAGCGTCCATCTAAAATGGAAGTCGTCGCCATTACCGATAAAGTCACAAAGCCTAGCAAATCATCTTCCAAACCAAAGTCCAAAGGCAAATACAGCATAGGCCAAGAACAAGACAGAAAACACTTCACCAAAGACGATCAACAAAAAATGGAGTTTAGCGTTGGGGAAATTGAACGTGCACTCTATGCGAAAGTGGTTAAAAAGTGTGGAAATCGAATGCACTGGGAAGACTGGGCCAATGACATTGCTAAAATCGCAAAGACTCACATCACCCGCATTGACACAATTGTCAAGGATGCAGAGAGAAATCCTCAAGATGCAAAAGCCTTTAATAATTTTGCAGATGAACTGAGAGATGATTTAAACGATAGCATCACCGATGATGAGATCATAGAAATGTTGGCACAGCATTTAATCACCAAGCCGGTATTTGATGCTTTGTTTGAAGATTACAGTTTTGCCAGTAATAATCCAGTCTCAAAAGCCATGCAGAATGTGCTTGATCGACTTAACGAACATCATCTTGATAAAGAAGCCGATACACTTAATAAATTCTATTACAGCGTCCAAATGCGAGCCGAAGGCATTGATAACGCAGCCGGTAAACAAAAGATTGTGGTTGAGCTTTACGATAAGTTCTTTAGAAACGCATTTCCACACATGACAGAACGACTGGGGATTGTTTATACCCCGGTTGAGGTAGTTGATTTTATTATCCACAGTATTAACGACCTGCTTAAACAAGAATTTGATTTGTCCCTTGGTGATGAGGAGGTTCATATTATCGATCCATTTACCGGGACCGGAACATTCATAACAAGGCTATTACAAAGCGGCCTCATCACTAAAGAGCAGCTTGAGCATAAATATAAAAATGAAATCCATGCCAATGAAATTGTCCTACTTGCCTATTACATAGCCGCCATTAATATTGAGGCTGTCTATCACGGCATTATGGGCGGTGATTACAAGCCATTTGAAGGGATTTGTTTAACAGATACTTTTCAGATGTATGAACAAGATGACATGATCAGTGACCTACTCACTGATAACAGTGACCGTAGAAAGCGGCAAAAGAAGCTGGATATCCGCGTTATTATGGGTAATCCTCCATACTCTTCGGGTCAAAGATCAGCTAATGACAATAACGCTAATGTTGGTTATCCGGAGCTTGATGAAAGCATTAGTAATAGTTATGGCCGGAGATCTACTGCCACTTCGACTAAGAATTTAATGGACTCTTATATTCGTTCAATTCGATGGGCGTCTGATCGAATAGGTGTTAGTGGTGTAGTAGGTTTTGTTACAAATGCCGGTTTTCTTGAATCTAATTCAGCAGATGGTATGCGTAAATGCCTAGCCGATGAGTTTAGTT
>Ga0209692_10003124_pt1 | contig 16500 bp, 16 predicted proteins | sample tdDd472_FD_187129 | JGI IMG/M metagenome (GOLD analysis project Ga0209692, IMG submission 187129) | Marine sediment microbial communities from the Atlantic coast under amendment with organic carbon and nitrate - tdDd47.2 (SPAdes)... | ecosystem: Environmental > Aquatic > Marine > Coastal >...
TATGCTCGCCGTGGCCTGCCTGCCTGCGGCAATAAAGATACTTTTAGGGTACAGGTTTGATTTGTATCAAGGCTTTTCACCGTTTTGTCGCGCAAGGTAGAGCAAAAGATGCATGAGGACACGCCATGAGCGACACAACCGCATCCGGCACCGCGCCGGAAGACACCGATTTTCACCGTCTGGCGCATTTCCCGATCACCTTTTTCGCCATCGTGATGGGGTTGATGGGGCTGGTGCTGGCGCTTCACAGCGCGCATGAGGTTCTGCCCTGGGTCGAGCCCCTGGTCACGGTCGCACTGTTTTTCGGCGTTGCCGTCTTTGCGGTCATAGCGCTGTTTTACGTGGCGAAGATCCTGCGCCACCGCGATGCGGTGCTGTGGGAATGGAACCATCCGGTGCGACTGGCCTTCTTTCCGGCGATGTCGATCTCGCTGCTGCTGATGGCGGTCGCCTGCTATGCGAACTATCCGCAGGCCTCCCACGCACTCTGGGCGGTGGGGACAATCGCGCAGGGTGTGCTGACCGTCGCCGTGGTCTCCGGCTGGATCAGTCACCGGTCCTTCGAGGTCGGTCACCTGACGCCCGCTTGGTTCATCCCCGCCGTGGGCAACATCATCGTTCCCGTCGTCGGCGTGCGGCTGGGCTACCCGGAGATCTCCTGGCTGTTCTTCTCGGGCGGGCTGGTGTTCTGGATCGTGCTGCTGACGCTGGTGATGAACCGGATGGTCTTTCACAATCCGATTCCGGCCCGGCTGTTTCCGACGCTCCTGATCCTGATTGCGCCGCCGGCTGTCGGTTTCATCTCGTATATTCAACTTGTTGGGAAAATCGACCCCTTTGGGCACATCCTGATGAACACGACCTATGTCTTTGCCGCGCTGATCCTGGTCCAGGTGCCGAAGCTGCTCAAGCTGCCCTTCGCGTTGAGCTGGTGGGCGCTGTCCTTTCCGGTCGCCGCGCTGACCATCGCCTCCTTCGTCTATGCCCGCCTGACCGGGTCCGGAGTCTATCAGACCGTCGGTCTGATCGGTCTGACGGTCCTTGCGGTCATCATCGCGGGTCTGCTGGCGCGTACCGTGATTGCGATCGGCCGACACGAGATCTGTCAGCCGGAATAACGGCGCGGAACAAAAAACGCCGGGGCAGTGCCCCGGCGAGGAAGAGGTCCGTTTCCGGACGGGGATTCAGGTCAGCCTTGCCAGAACGTACGCCCGGCCTCTTTGCGGGCCTCGGCCGCGGTCAGGCCGATATCGGCGAGCATATGCGGCTCCAACTCGCTCAGCCGGTTGCGTGTACGGCGGCGCATGATCCAGACGCCCAGCACGGTCACCAGACGCACACCACGTGCGATCCGGCGCTGGCCAGAGGCGAGGGGGCTGGGATAACCGTTGTGCAGGACGCGTGACATTTGGGCACCTTTTGAATTGTATTGATACGAAGTGTGAGTCTCGATACAAGTATGGATACAATACGACCCTCCAAGGGGTCAAAGGAAAGATTGTCATGGATACAATATTGGCCGGCGCCCTCTCCGAAACCAAAGGGCCCAAATACAGGGCCGTCGCCGACCGCATCCGGGCGGGAATCGGGTCCGGGCAGCTTGCGGTGGGCGAAAGGCTGCTGCCGGTGCGCGAACTGGCCTATCAGTTGGGGATCACCCCCGGAACGGTCGCGCGCGCCTATACGTTGTTGACCGAAGAGGGTGTGCTTCAGGCCGAGGTGGGGCGCGGCACCTTTGTCGCCGGCCCCGAGCCCGAGGAGGTCTCGACGCTGGTGGCGGACGTGGCGCCGCACGGATCGGAAGGGGGCGACGGGCATCACGTCAACCTGTTCGCGCCGCATCTGCCGCAGGTGGGGCAGGCCGCACTGATCCGCAAGCTGCTGGCCGAGGTGGCGCAGGATCCGCCATCGGGGCTGATGCATTACCCCAGCCAGACCGCCGAACGCCCGGTCCGCGCGGCGGCGGCGGAGTGGCTGCAGGGAATGCCGATCGGCCCGGTGCGGGAGGACGATGTTGTGCTTGCAAACGGCGGGCAGAATGCGGTGGTTCTGATCCTGAGCGCGGTACTGCGGGGGCGGCGCCCGACGGTTCTGGTGGAGGAACTGGCCTATCCGGGGTTCCGCCGCGCGGCGGAACTGCTGCGCGCCGATGTGGTGCCGGTGGCGATGGATGAACACGGGCTTATTCCGGAGGCACTCGAGGCGGCGGCGCGCGGGCACGACGCGCAGATTGTCTGCACCTCGCCCGAGGCGCACAACCCGACCCTGCTGGCCACGCTGGAGCCGCGCCGGAGGGCGCTGGTGGCGGCGGCGCGGCGGGCCGATCTGCAGATCCTTGAGGATAACTGTTACGTCAGCGGCGCCCATGTGGCGGCAAGCTATCGGGTGCTGGCGCCGGAACGGACATGGTATGTCTCGTCGATTTCCAAGAGCGTGTCGCCGTCCCTGCGGCTGGGCTTCGGTCTGGCGCCCGAGGGGCAGGTGGGGCGGCTGCGGAGGGTGGCCGAGCAAAGCTTCTTCGGGCTCGCCACACCGATTTCCGACCTGGGGGCCAAGCTGCTGGTGCATCCTGATCTACCGGGGCTGGAGCAGAAGATGTTGCAGCGCATCGGCGAGTACGTGCAGGTCGCGGTCAATACGCTGGGGGTCTACAATCTGGCATGGCGCGCCGACCTGCCGTTCATGTGGCTGACCCTGCCACAGGGGTGGCGTGCCGGCGCCTTTTGCCAGGCCGCCGAGGCGCGCGGGGTAAGGGTGCGCTCGTCGGAGGATTTCACGTTGCGCAGCGCGCGTGTGCCGCACGCGGTACGCATGGCGGTCAATGCCGGTGTCAGCCTCGCCACCTTCGACAGCGCGATGACCCGCCTGCGCGACCTGCTGGACAACCCGCCGGAGCAGATCAGCGTGTGAGACGTGGGGTAAAATGATACCTATTTTTTAAACTATTGTTTTAACGTATTAAATTGGATCGTATTGCCGTTGACCTGCGCGCGGCGCTTCCATATACCCCGTCCATCGAATTCCGGCGGCGCCATCTGGCCCGTCGTTCACGACTAAACGGGACCGATCCGATGAAAACCTTTTCTGCGACCCCTGCAGAGATCGAGAAGAAATGGATCCTGATCGACGCCGAGGGCGTCGTTCTGGGCCGCCTTGCCTCGATCATCGCCACGCGTCTGCGTGGCAAGCACAAAGCCACCTTCACGCCGCACATGGACATGGGCGACAATGTCATCGTCATCAATGCCGACAAGGTGCAGATGACCGGCAAGAAGCGCGAAGAAAACTTCTACTGGCACACCGGGCATCCGGGCGGCATCAAGTCGCGCACCAAGCAGCAGATCCTCGAGGGTGCACACCCCGAGCGCGTTGTGATCCAGGCCGTCAAGCGCATGCTGCCGGGCAACCGCCTGTCGCGCCAGCTGATGACCAACCTGCGCATCTATGCCGGCACCGACCACCCGCACGAGGCCCAGAGCCCCGAAGTTCTGGATGTCAAATCCATGAACAAGAAAAACACCCGGAGCTGAAACAGATGGCTGATCAGATCAACACTCTCGAAGAGCTGAGCGCCGTCGCAGGCGTGGAACCCGTGGCCGAACAGGTCATCGTGCGCGAGTCCGTGCGTGACGAGTTCGGTCGCTCCTATGCCACCGGCAAGCGGAAAGATGCGGTTGCCCGCGTCTGGATCAAGCCGGGCTCCGGCAAGGTCATCGTGAACGGCAAGGAAATGAAAACCTATTTCGCCCGTCCGGTGCTGCAGATGATCCTGCGTCAACCGTTCACCGTGGCCGGTGTCGAGGACCAGTTCGACGTCATGGCGACGGTCAAGGGCGGTGGCCTGTCCGGCCAAGCCGGTGCGGTCAAGCATGGCATCTCCAAGGCGCTGCAGCTGTATGATCCGAGCCTGCGTGGCGCGTTGAAGGCTGCTGGCTTCCTGACCCGCGACAGCCGCGTGGTGGAACGGAAGAAATTCGGCAAGCGCAAGGCGCGCCGGAGCTTCCAGTTCTCCAAGCGTTAATCGCTGGCGATACCCAAACGAAAAGGCCGCGCGGTTGCGCGGCCTTTTTTGTGTCTGGTCCGCGCCTATGCGTCCGGTTCGATCAGCCCCAGCCCACGCAGGTAGATGCCGATTCCGGTCTCCAGCAGATCCTCGGGCGAAAACGGCGCGGTGGCCCCGGCGTTGCGGGCGTAAAGCTCGACCACGCCGTGGCTCAGCGCCCAGATATGGGCGCTGAACATCGAAGCGGGCGGGCGTTTGCTCTCCGGGATATGCTCGGAGAGATTGGCGGCGGCCTTTTCCAGAACGCCGCGCGCCCGGGCCGAGGCGGCGGCCAGCTCCGGCGTGCGGTTTACTGAGATGCCGCTTTCGAACATGGCGATGTAATGGCCGGGATGTTTGCGCGCAAAGGCGAGATAGGCCCGTCCGGTGGCCTCGAAGGCGGCAAGTGCCGAGGGCTGCCCCTTGTCAAAGGCGTATTGCATCAGGTCGGCGAACATCTCGAACCCCTGGCGCGCCGCCTCGGCGATCAGATCCTCGCGCCCGGCGAAATGGCGATAGACCGCCGCCGGGGTGACGCCCGCCGTCTTGGCCGCCTCCGACAGGGTAAAGCCGGTCGGCCCCTTCGCCTCGATCAGCTTGAGCGCGCCCTCTATCAGCGCCTGACGCAGGTTGCCGTGGTGATACCCGCGTTTAGCCATCCCAGATGTCCGGCCCGCCACAGACCGAAAGATCGGGTGTTCCCAGCGCCTTTGGGTCCTTGTGATCGTAGTCCAGGGCCAGCAGCACATGGCGGATCGCCTCGATCCGGGCCCGGCGCTTGTCGTCGGAGCGGATCACGGTCCAGGGCGCGCGTTCGGTATGGCTACGCGTGAGGGTCTCATTGATGGCCTCGGAATAAGCCTCCCAGCGCGACAGCCCTTTGACGTCGATCTCGCTGAGTTTCCAGTGTTTCAGCGGGTCGCGCTCGCGGTCGAGGAACCGGCGCAACTGCTCGGCCCGGCCGACGTTCAGCCAAAACTTGAACAGGTGAATCCCGTCATCGACCAGCGCCTGTTCGAACGGGCGCACCTGGCGAAAGAAGCGTTCGCGCTCACCCTCGGTGCAGAACCCGAAAACCTTTTCGACCACGCCGCGATTGTACCAACTGCGGTCAAAGAACACGATCTCGCCCGCGGTCGGCAAATGGTCGATGTAGCGCTGGAAATACCATTGGCCGCGCTCGGCCTCGGTGGGTTTGGGCAGGGCCACCACGCGGGCGCCGCGCGGGTTGAGGTATTCGCGGAACCGCTTGATCGTCCCGCCCTTGCCAGCGGCATCGCGCCCCTCGAACACGGCAACGATGCGCGCTCCGCTTTCCTTGGCCCAGGACTGCATCTTGACCAGTTCGATCTGCAACGCCTCCAGATCGCGCTCGTAGGTCTTCTTGCCCAGCCGTTCCGAGTGCGGATAGGCCGGGGTCAGGATATCGTCCTTGTCGGCCCGGCGGATCGTCTTGCCTATGTCATCGGGCGCCTCGTGATCAAAGAACCGGGTGATTGCGCCGTCAAACGGGAGGTCCATGCGCCTGCCTTTCAAATTCCAGTTTCTCTCTATATGTAATGTTAATCAGCTTAACGCAAACCCGCCGGATGCGGCGGGTCGCGGGCGCCGCGCCGTTCAGCCCCTCAGGTCAGAGGATTCCAGGCCGATCCTGTCGATGTCGAAGGGCGTGGTGGCGTAGATTTCGCTGATCCAGTTGCCATAGAGAAGATGCGCATGGCCGCGCCAGCGGTTCAGCGGCGTTCGCGACGGGTCGTCATCGGGATAGTAGTTGACCGGCACCTTGACGGCCGTGCCGGTCCTGGCGTCGCGGTCGTATTCCTGCTTGAGCGTGTCGCTGTCGTACTCGAAGTGGTTGAAGACATAGAGCGCGCGATGGCCTTGATCCTCGACCAGGCAGGGGCCGACCGCGTCGCTGCGCAGCAGGGTGGTCAGCGCGGGCCTGGCGTCCAGTTCCGGCTGCCGAATCTCGGTCCAGCGGCTGACCGGCACGACAAGGTCGTCGGAGAAGCCCCGCAGGAACGGCGAGGCCGGCGCAAGGTTGCGGTGGCGAAAACAGCCAAAGGCCTTGTGATCGAGCAGGTGTTTCTCGACCCCGTGGAAATGGTTGATCATCGCCATCGCGCCCCAGCAGACGCCAAAGGTGGAATGCACGTTGGTCTGGGTCCACTCGAACACCTCGCGCAATTCGTCCCAATAGGTGACATCGCCGAAATCCAGGTGTTCGATCGGGGCGCCGGTGATGATCAGCCCGTCGTATTTCTGGTCCTTCACCTCGTTGAACGGATGGTAGAACTCTTCCATGTGCTCGGACGAGGTGGTCTTGCTCTCGTGATCGGACATCCGGATCAGCGAGAACTCGATCTGCAGCGGCGTCGCGCCGATCAGCCGGGCGAACTGCGTCTCGGTCTGGATCTTCTTGGGCATGAGATTGAGAAGCCCGATCTTCAGCGGGCGGATATCCTGACGGGCCGCCTGTTCCTCGGACATGACCAGGACGCCCTCGCGTGTGAGGACATCGTAGGCGGGCAGGTCGGATGGGATTTTGATGGGCATGTCGAAGATCATTCCTTTTTCTCCCGCTAGATAATCCGAGCCTGCGGCGGTGCCAAGCCGTCCGTCCCGGGTTGCGGGTCTTGATATCGGTCTCTGCGCCGGGATTCACGGACCGCGTCCGAAAAAAGTACGGAAGCGACATCAGAAAGGTCGTTTTTGTTCGTTTTTCGCCGCCATGCCATGGAATCAAACGGTTTCGTGATCGCGCGCGCGTCAAGCCGCGCTCACCCGGACAACGGCTGCCGTTCCCGGGTGGCAATGGGGCAGGGGGCCGTCGCTTAGCCGCGCGCGGCAATCGCCCCGGCGATCAGTTCGTCGAAATCGCCCGCGTCGCGAAGCGCCGCGATCTGGTCGGCAGTGACCGTGAGACCCCAGTTTCGCGCCATCGCGGCATAGCGCGGCTGGCGATGCGCCATCGCCTGGGCATAGGTCCAGCGAATGAAGTCGTCCGGGTCGACCCGGGCCTCGTCAACGCCCTTCTGGTCGAGGTAGGCGGACCAGGCGGTGTCGAGGAATTCCGGCTGATAGGACATCGGCTTGGGCGCGCGGTCGAAGCGACGGATCAGCGCCTCGGTATGGGCGTCGTCCCCCTTGATCCAGACCATCAGCGTATGGCGGTCCAATTCGCTCAGCACCGGGTCCCTGGGATTCTCGGGATCGACCCATTCGCAGATCGAGCCGCCGGTGTCGCAGATGAAATTGGGATAGCCATAAAGGCGTTCGGCGCGGTCGATGAAATACTCGGTGTCCAGCAGCGCGTGGATCTCGGCCAGGCGGAACTGCTCCTGCCGGCGGCGGTATTCGATGATCGGCAGCCCGCCCCTGGCCGGGTCGCCGGGCTTGCCCAGGTAGGTCGAGACCGGGGTGAGATTGTCAAAACTGATGTTCGAGCCGATGTAGATCGAATCCGACAGCAGCAGATCGCGCAGGAAGGGCACCTTCATCGCCTCGGCCTTGGCGTTGTCGGTGATGTATTCGCCCATGTAGCGGGTGCCGATGCGGTAATCGATGCTGTAGTGGAACCAGTCGCCCGCCGCGCGCAGCATGTTGCTGACATGGGTCTTGCCGAGGCCCGACATGCCAAAGAACAGAACCCGCTTGCGCGGCGCCGCGCGCCAGTCGTCCGCCGAAGTGTAAAGCATGGTTCCTCGATCCCTTTTGCCCTTGCTAGCGGCGGGGCGCGGGGGGGTCAATCGCGGCGCCGTCCGATCCATCCGTTGAGAACCACAAGACCCAGAGCGAGCAGGGCGAATCCGGCGAAGGCCCGGGGTGTCAGTTCCTCGCCCAGCACCAGCGCGCCCAGCACGATTGCCACCGGCGGGATGATCAGCGTGACCAGCATCAGGTTCCCGGACCCGGCCATCCCCAGCACCCGGTAATAGAGCAGATAGGCCCCGGCCGTCGCGGCCAGCGCGTAATAGCCGATGGCGGCCCAGGTCACCGGTCGCAGCGCGAGCGTCACCGGGCCGTCGATCATCAGGGTGGCCGGCAGCAGGATCAGGGTGGAGCCGGTCAGCATCCCCGCCGCCGCCACCTGCGGCGCCAGCCCGCCCAGGCGTGCCCGCGCCCAAGCGCTTGCCAGCGCGTAGCTCAGTGTGCCGCCCAAGACGGCAAGCTGGGCGAGGCTGCGCGGGTCGAACTCGGTCAGCCTCCCGGCGCCGATCGCCAGGGTCACACCGGAAAAGCCAAGCCCGACGCCGATGGCCTTGCGCCAGGTCAGCCGTTCGTCGGCAAAGACCAGGGCGGCCACCAGCACCCCGAAGATTGCCGTGGTCGCGTTCAGGATCGCGGTCAGGCCGGATTCGATGTGGAGTTGGCCCCAGGTCATCAGGCCAAAGGGGATCACGTTGTTCATTAGCCCCATCACCAGGAACCCGGCCCAGACCTTCGGGTCACGCGGCACCGGCAGGCGCATCGCGATAACCACGACCCAGAGCACCAGCATGGCCCAGAATACCCGGTGCAGCACCGCAGTCAGCACCGGGATCTCGTCCAGTGCGATGCGCAGGGTCAGAAAGGACGCGCCCCAGATCAGGCCAAGCAGGAAAAGCTCGCCCCAGGCGCGGGGGGAAATGGATTTTTGTGCGTTCATGGCGCCAGTTACCCGCCCGCCGTCAAGTCAGACGACCCGGAACTTGCGGGTTTCGGCCAGGATGTTGAGATAGTTGCCAGCAAAGATTACCGCCGCACCGACAAAGACCCAGATCTCCAGCGGTTCAGCATAGAGGATCATGCCGACAATGGCGATGGTGGGCAGACGGACGAAGTCGATCGGCATCACCACCGTGGCCGGCGCGATCGAGAGCGCATTGGTGATGCAGAAATGGGCCAGGAGCCCGCCCAGCGCGATCACCACCAGCCAGGGCAGGGAGGTGGCATCGGGCAGCGCGACATCGCCGTCGAACCCGGCGGCCACGGCCCCGAAAACAAGCTGCAGCAGGGTCAGCCAGAACATGATGTTCGCCACGCTGTGGCGCCGCGTGAGTTTCTTGGTCAGCATGTTGGTGAAGGCAAAGAACAGGGCCGCGCCGGCCGCCGCCAACAGCCCGATGTTCAGCGTCTCGGCGCTGGGGCGGGCGACGATCAGGATGCCGGCAAACCCGATCAGCGCCGCCAAGACCCGGGTCGGGGTCAGCCGTTCGCCCAGCACCAGCGGCGACAGCACCACCACCCAGAGCGGCGCGGTAAACTCCAGCGCAAAGACCTGCGCCAGCGGGATCAGGGTGACCGCCAGCAACCAGAGATTCTGACCGGCGAAATGCACCAGGTTGCGCCCGGCCTGGGTGCCGAAGTCGCGGGTGTTGACCTGGCCCAGCTTGCCGGTCGCCGCCAGGATGACGACCACGATCACGAAGCCCAGAAAGCTGCGATACATCATGATCTCAAAGGTATCGTGGACGCCGCTGACCTCGCGGCCCGAGACCGCCATCGCCGAAAACGACACGATGGCCCCGGTCATCCAGAGTGCGGCGCGGCCGACTCGGGGCGGCGATGTATCCTGCATGTTACGACCTCTCCTCGGCGCGCACCGAACCGCCAAAGCCGGGGGAGGTCAAGCGGGTTTCATCCCGAGGTGGCAGGCGGTGCGGTCAGCCCGCCGCGTGCCTCACTCCCACTCGATGGTGCCCGGCGGTTTCGAGGTCACGTCATAGGTGACGCGGTTGATGCCCTTGACCTCGTTGATGATCCGGGTGGCAGTCTCGCCCAGGAACTCGTGGCTGAAGGGGTAATAATCGGCGGTCATGCCGTCGACGCTGGTGACCGCGCGCAGCGCGCAGGCGAAATCATAGGTGCGCCCGTCGCCCATCACGCCCACCGTGCGCACCGGCAGGATCGCGACGAAGGCCTGCCAGATCTCGTCGTAAAGACCGTGCTTGCGGATCTGGTCGATATAGACGGCGTCGGCCTTGCGCAGGATGTCCAGTTTCTCGCGGGTGATCTCGCCGGGGCAGCGGATCGCCAGACCGGGGCCGGGGAACGGGTGGCGCCCGATGAAGCTGGCCGGCAGGCCCAGCTCGTGGCCCAATGCGCGGACCTCGTCCTTGAAGAGCTCGCGCAGCGGTTCGACCAGTTTCAGCCCCATCTTCTCGGGCAGCCCGCCGACATTGTGGTGCGACTTGATGGTGACCGACGGCCCGCCGGAAAACGAAACCGATTCGATCACGTCGGGATAAAGTGTGCCCTGGGCCAGGAACTTGGCGCCGCCGACCTCGCCGGCATGTTTCTGGAACACGTCGATGAAGAGCTTGCCGATGGTCTTGCGCTTGATCTCGGGGTCGGAGACACCGTCGAGCGCGCCAAGAAACAGCTCCTGCTCGTCGGCATGGATCAGCGGCATGTTGTAATGGTCGCGGAACATGGTCACGACCTCTTCGGCCTCGCCCTGGCGCAACAACCCGTGATCGACAAAGACGCAGGTCAGCTGATCGCCGATCGCCTCGTGGATCAGCACCGCCGCGACCGAGCTGTCGACGCCGCCGGAGAGGCCGCAGATCACCTTGGCATCGCCGACCTGTTCGCGGATCTTGCGGATCGCCTCTTCGCGGTAGGCGTCCATGGTCCAGTCGCCGACAAACCCGGCGAGCCGCACGAAATTCTCGTAAAGCGTCTTGCCGTTCGGGGTGTGGTGGACCTCGGGGTGGAACTGCACCGCGAAGAAATTCCGCTCCAGATCGGCGGTGATGGCAAAGGGCGCGCCCGGCGAGGTGCCGTAGACCTCGAATCCCGGGGCCAGGGCCGAGACGTGATCGCCGTGGCTCATCCAGACCTGCTCGCGGTCCTCCAGGAACCAGCCGAACAGCAGTTCGGTTCGGGCCTCCGTGGGCGAGACATAGGCGCGGCCGAATTCGGCGGTGTGGGATTCGCCAGCCTCCACCTTGCCGCCCAGATCCTGCATCATGACCTGCTGGCCATAGCAGATGCCCAGGATCGGCACGCCCAGATCATAGATCGCCTTCGGCGGCCGGGGCGAGCCTTCGCGCGTCACCGAATCCGGCCCGCCGGAAAAGATCACGGCCTTTGGCGCGAAGGTGTCCAGAAAGCTCTCGGTCACCTTCTGATAGGGGTGGATTTCGCAATACACGTTCAGCTCGCGCAGGCGGCGCGCGATGAGCTGCGTTACCTGGCTGCCGAAATCGATGATGAGGAGGCGGTCATGCGATGTCTGGGTCATGCAGCGGTCGATAGCGCCGCTTCCCGGTTTCCGCAAGTGGCGCCCGCGCACCGTGGCACGCGGGCGCGCGGGGTGTCACCATTCGTAGCTGACGCCGAAGGTCAATTCGTTCTGCGACATGTCCAGCGTGACCGGCTGACCGAAGCCAGGGGTCAGGTTGGCGCCGCTCATCTTGGAGTCCAGCGCATGGGTGTAGGCGCCGGACAGTTCCCAGCCATTCGTCATCTTGTAGCTTGCGCCGATCGAGGCATGCCAGTTGATCGTCGCCGGGGCGAGAACGTTCAGCAAAACCTCGTTCGGCTCGATGAAATCGGTGGCATAGCTTACACCGCCGCGCAGGGTAAGTTGCGAGTTCGCCTGGTAGATGGCGGCGATGCGCACCACGTTCATGTCCTTCCAGCCGAAACCGGGGCCGTTGGCGGCGCCCAGCGGGGTGGCCAGCAGCGCACCGGAATTGGCGATGGCGGCGACATCGCTGTAGAAAATACGCTGAAACTCTGCCGACAGGGTCAGAGCGGAGTTCGACGCCGGCGTATAGGCCGCGCCAAGTGTCGCGGTGGCGGGAATATCGAAATCTCCCTGTTCGGCGTACAGGCCGGAATATTTGGTAAAGGGGTCCATCTCGATCTTGGTGCGGTAGGAGGCTCCGAGGGTCCATTCGGTACTCGGCTGCCACACCAGCCCCAGGTTGGCACCCCAGCCATGCGACCAGTCATCGCCATTGTTGGTCACGCCCGCAGGGTTGCTGGACAGGGGGATAAACGCCTCTAACCCGGTGGCGCTGAACCGTTGCGCCGCGAAGATCGGTGCGAAGCCCAGTGTCAGGCTCTCGTTCACTTCAAAGGAATAGCTGAGAGACATGAACACCTGCTCCAGGTTCACGCCCAGCGGAGAGGAGCCAGCGCCCAACCCAGCGAAGGGATTGCCGATGTACTCGGTGTTCATACCGCCGTTGCCATAGACCAGAAAGCCCAGCGTGCTGCGATCGTTGAGCCGGAAGTTCGCGCCGCCGCAGGGGATCACGAACATGTCGTTTTCGCTGCGATAGCTGCCCGGTGTCAGCGGCGCGGCGCCGCCGATGGTGAACCCGCGATCGGGGGCGAAAAGGCTGATGCAGCCCTCGGCGCCGTTGCCCACCTTGTTGCCAAGGGCCGGGTTCTGTGCCAGCCCGATGACCCCGTTGTCCACAGCGACGCCGGCTCCGGCCATCGCCTTGGATTCCGCGTTGTAACCGTTTGCGAAATAACCGTTCGTGGCATGGGCAGGTGCGCTGAAAGCAAATGCCGCCACAATTGACGCGAACCCGCCGACCGCGATGCGGTCAATCGTTTTTTTTGTTGTCATGTCCCTCTCCCTGAAACGGACCGGCAACTGGTCTGCGAGCCCGTCCTCTCGTTGTTTGCCCGAACGCCCGCGAGGGTATCCGGTGCGCTACAGTATGCAGCCTTCAGGCGTTTCGCATAGGATTTTTTAGATATATGGTGATTCATATGTTTTGTGTGGTGTCCGGGATGTCGCTTTTCCCCCGGATGCGCCGTTATCTTTGCGGGGCAGCGGATGCGGCTGCGCTATCAAACGGGTCAGAACAATCCGGCTGGTCGGGGGATGAAGACATGTCAGAGGCAGTTGCACGGCGCAGGGCGCGGGGTGGCGGTGGCGCCGCCCGGCGGGCAGAGCGGACAGCGGTGCGGATCGAGACGGCGAAGTTCATCGAACGCAACATCCCGAACTACGAGATCCTCACCGAAGAGGCGCTCGAGATCATCGAAGCCAACGCCGAAACGGTGCTCGAAGAGATTGGGGTGAATTTCGTCAACAATCCCGGCGCGCTGGAACTTTGGCGCGCAGCCGGTGCCGAGATCGAAGGCGAGAGGGTGCGCATCCCGCGCGGGTTGGCGCGCAAGCTGTGCGCGACCGCACCGTCACGCTACACCCAACACGCCCGCAACCCGGAAAAGTCGGTGGAGATCGGCGGCAAGACGCTGGTCTGCGCCCCGGTCTACGGCCCGCCTTTCGTGCGCGATGTCGCCGGCGGCCGTCGCTATGCCACGATGGAGGATTTCCGCAAGTTCGTGAAGCTGGGCTACATGTCGAAATGGTTGCACCATTCCGGCGGCACGGTATGCGAACCCACGGACATTCCGGTCAACAAGCGGCATCTGGACATGCTGCTGGCGCATATGACGCTGAGCGACAAGCCGTTCATGGGGTCGGTCACCGATCCGAGCCGGGCGCAGGACAGCGTCGAGATGTGCGAGATCCTGTTCGGCAAGGACTTCGTGCAGGAGAACACGGTGATGACCTCGCTCATCAACATCAACTCTCCGATGACTTTCGACGACGTGATGATGGGCGCGCTGGAGGTCTATGCCCGCAACAACCAGGCCTGCGTGATCTCGCCCTTCATCGTCGGAGGTGCGATGGCGCCGGTCTCGGTTGCGGGCACTCTGACCCAGGTCCTGGCCGAGGTCCTGGCCGGTATCGCCTACAGCCAGCTGGTCCGCCCCGGTGCGCCGGTGGTGTTCGGCGCCTTCGTTACCTCGATCGACATGAACAGCGGCGCGCCGACCTTTGGCACCCCGGAAGCCAGCCAGATCCTCTATGGCGCCGGCCAGTTGGCGCGGCGGCTGGGGCTACCGTTCCGGTCTGGCGGCGGGCTTTGCGCCTCGAAACTGCCCGATGCGCAAGCCGCCTACGAGACCGCGCATACCCTGAACGCGGCGCTGCTGGGCGGGGTCAACTTCATGCTGCACGCCTGCGGCTGGCTCGAAGGCGGGCTGGTCTCCTCGTTCGAGAAATTCGTGATGGACGCCGATCAGCTTGGCGTTCTGCACAAACTCGCCGCCGGGATCGCGATCGATGCGGACTCCCAGGCGATGGACGCGCTGCGCGAGGTGGGGCCGGGCGGCCACTACCTTGGTTGCGCGCATACCCAGGCCAATTTCAAAACCGCTTTCTGGCGCACCGATCTGCTGGACTACAAGCCGTTCGAAACCTGGGAGGAGCAAGGCGCACGCGACACCCAGGCGCTGGCATCGGCCCGGGTGGCGCATCTGCTCGACGTCTATCAGCAACCACCGCTCGACCCGGCGATAAGCGAGGCGTTGAACGCCTACGTCGCCGACAAGAAGAACTCGATGCCCGACGCCTTCATGTAACCGGGCATGTAACCGGGAAAAGTTTCGGCGCGTCGCACGGCACGCGCAGCAAGTGGGCCTCGCCGACCAGCGCGATCAGAACGTCCAGGTGCCGGACCAGCGAGTATCCGGCATCCTGGGCGTGCCGCAGATCCTCGATCTCGTCCTCGATCTCCATCAGACGCAGCAGCGCCGGCGCCGGATCGGGCAGGCGGCCATAGCCGAGCAGCCGGGGCAGATGCGCCGCGCGGCGATAGTCCCGGGCCCCGATCCGCGCCGCCCGCACCAATAGCCGGGGGCGCCGACGTCGGGCGATCAGGCTGTGGATATCTTGCATCGCGTTTCCTTTCCGTTTGGGGAGAAAGGTACGAGTTTCGCACAACTTTAGAGGGTGTTGCGGGGTTGCAGTGATCGCGCGCAGCTTTCACTTTTGTTTATCTTTTAGAAACAATGCTTTCCGTCCAGGCGATTTCTTAACCCCCGCGTAACCAAGGTTACCGACCCTTGTGGGCGACCTTGGGGACGAATTTCGGATAACTCGATTTGCCCTTGAGACGACCCGCTGGCGATAAGATGACGCATACCCCACTTCCGCTGGTTCCGGACTGGGTTCCGATCCCCGCGCAAAGGTATCTCGACCATACGGTCGCGGGCCGGCCGATCCGGGCGCTGGCGCGCTCTGCGGGGTGTCATGCCTCGACCGTCCTGCGTCAGATCCGCCGGATCGAAACGCGTCGGGACGATCCGCTGGTCGATGCGGCGCTGACCACCTTGGCCCGGGTCTATTCCGGGTCGGTAGAGACTCTCGCCGGGCAATCCCCAGCAAAGGAGACATCCGCGATGCGCCGGACACAGGATCCAGAAACACCGTCCGAGGGTGAGAGTTTTGACACAGACGCGTTGACCGTGCTGCGCCGGCTGTGCGAACCGGGATCGGTGCTTGCCGTCGCCGAGCAGATGGAAAAGGCGGTGGTCGTGCGCGGCGATGTCCAGGGCGAGGGAACGCGCACCGCCGTCGTCGATGTGGCCGTGGCGCAAGCGATGGCGTTGAACGACTGGATCGCCTGCGCCACACCGGGCCGGATCTGCCGGTATCGGATCACCGGGGTCGGGCGCAGTGCGTTGCAACGGATGCTGGCCGCGCAGGAAAACCGGGCGCGGACCCGGTCCGAAAGCGGGATGGCCGAGGCGCAGGCGCCCTACGCCGCGTCCGAGCGGGGCGGGCCGGCAAGCAACGAGGCCAACGCGCCAGGCGGACGCGGGTGCCATGCCGAAAGCCCCCTCTTTTTGCTGGCGCGGCGCAAGGACAGGGATGGGCAGCCGTTTCTCGACCCCGGGCTGGTGCGCGCCGGCGAGCGGTTGCGCGAGGATTTCGAACTCGCCCAGGTTGGCCCGCGGGTCACCCAGAACTGGGACAGGTTCCTCACCGGCCCTCGCCCCGGAGGCAAGGCCGAATCCTCGCCGATACGCGGACCCGGGGCCGCGCGCGAACGGGTGATCCGCGCGCTGGACGAACTGGGCCCCGGGCTCAGCGATGTCGCGCTGCGGTGCTGTTGCTACATGGAGGGTCTGGAGCAGGCCGAGAAACGGCTGGGATGGTCGGCCCGCTCCGGCAAGATCGTCCTGCGCATCGCATTGCAACGGCTCAAGGCCTATTACGACGGTTCTGCCGGCACCGATGCCCTGATCGGCTGAGGCGGGTCAGCGCGGCGGTTTCACATCGTCCTTGCCAAAGGCAATCCCGCGATCGGCCAGCCAGCCCGCGAACTGGGCGATCGTCGCCTCGAGCGAGCAGATGCTGGTCTGGCACACCGGGTCGCGACCGTATTCCTCACGCCGTTCCAGCTGCCGCTGGGGACAGAGGGAATTTCAGTCGATCATGTCCGATGCCCTTCGGGCGGAGAACGGGATAGCGCAATGATGGATGCGACCGGGGTGAAACAACGGGGCCCTGACCTGCGCGCAGGTGTCGCGCCATAATGGGAATTTTCGACAAACCGCTGGTGTGATAATGTTCGTCTATGAAATTCACCCTTCGGCAACTCACCTATTTCAAGGCGCTGACCGAACAACGCAATTTCGGCCGCGCCGCC
>Ga0209692_10003128_pt1 | contig 16475 bp, 9 predicted proteins | sample tdDd472_FD_187129 | JGI IMG/M metagenome (GOLD analysis project Ga0209692, IMG submission 187129) | Marine sediment microbial communities from the Atlantic coast under amendment with organic carbon and nitrate - tdDd47.2 (SPAdes)... | ecosystem: Environmental > Aquatic > Marine > Coastal >...
TGAGTTAGAAACGATGAACAGCCAGTTGGAAAAAATAAGTAATACAGATATTCCGGCGCTCGAAAAAGCATTGGCTAAAACGGGTGCGCCATGGATTGAAGGGCAAGCTTTGCCGAAAGAGAAATAGTCCTTCCTACACTTCAGAAGTTTTCTCTGGTGTGACCAGGGAAGCTTCTGAAGTGGGTTGGTCGATACTGTGGAAAATATTCTTCTTGGGCGTACCATTTTTGGATATAAATATTCCATATGATCATCCATTGCGGCGATTAGGTTTCACTTATTTGTGCGGTTTTTCAATCACTGAATTGTTCGTGAAAGCTTGGGGTTTACCTTCGGTGACCTACTTTTTTTCATTGCCAAAAAAAGTAGGCAAAAAACGCTAGGCAAAACGAAACTCGTCCCTTAAACAGTGTTTTGCCGAGCCACCCGCATATGGCGTAGCCTAGCGGCTACAATCGTAGTGGTTGGCTGTCGCCAAGGGCTTAGTAGCCCCGGAAGGTGCAGCTGTTGTAATATAAATTTAATGATTAACAATAATTTGTTTTTTTAAAGATCAGGAAGGTTTAAGGTGATGGGCATTATTCATTTTAGTGAAGAGTCAGCCCAAAATTCGTTAAAAACGGTACATTGTTTGAGCTTCTATAAGGCTAGATTTGAAGTACAGCTGCTCAGCAATCAAAGTCGACAAAAGTAGGAACTAATGATATAGCGAGTTTGTAACGTTTAGGATTTTGGGCTGACTCTTCGCGTTAAGAAATGAATACAGCCCTGACTTTTGCTTCTTTGTGTCAAGACAAAGAAGTCGCCGAAGGCACATTCAAAAGGGGGCTAGGTCCTATCCATTTTTGGTGAAGTAAATACTAGCCAATTATTGGCCTATCTACCAACCCACTTCTGAAGTCTTTTTCTATCTCTCCAAATTAAGCCAATCCGGCAATTGATCCACTCCCTGTTTCTTATAACGAGCTAACACACTTTCCAATACCTCGGGACCGTACTCAAACCAGTCCACCTGCCGTTTGATTTTCTGATGTTGATCAAAATAAAGCCAGATCGTAAATTCCATTCCCCAATCCGAATCGATCAATTCTCCGTAATAGTAAAAGGGATTCAGGTGACCCCGAGCCACGGCTGTACTATCCTCTACAATGATACTTTCTATAGCTAGATGCTCTTGCTCGGGGCTCAGCTTGTGAAAGCCAGTATCTGGCCAATTGTAAAACCGCTCGAATTGCCAGAGACTATCCAACTCGATGTGTAAGGCAATATCATGAAATTGGAGATCTGCTCTGTAAAAAGACAGGAGTTTGTCCCAGTCTTCCCTCTGGGAGAAGGTGGAAAAATAATCTTCTGCTGTTTGTCTGATGGAGGTTTCAAAATCTGTAGTTTCTTCCGGTGTAACCGGGGAAGTACAGTGGCTGAAGGAGATTAAAATACCTAATAAAAATACAAATCGTGACATAGCAATAAATGATGGATGGGTGATCGTTGATTAGGCAAGCTAAAGTTATTTACATACAGGATCGTTCGTGATTCACGGGGATAGGTTCGACTTTTCACACCGGCTGAGATGGGCCCTACTCAGAGCGCGCTAGAATGAAATCAGCCATTAACTGTAGGGTCTTTTCCTTAGCCTGCAAGTGAGGCATATGGCCGCAATTTTCTACCAGCACAGCCGTAGCATTTGCTCCCATATGACTAGCGATATCAAAAAGATGCTGCTGACTGGCATATGGATCATTTTCGCCTTGTAACAATAAAGTGGGCGCTTGAATTTGAGGGAGCAGACTATTGATTTCCCAATCTGCAAAGTGGGGCGAAAGCCAGGTATTTGCCCAAGCATAAAAAAGAGTATCGGTTTTATCACCATGATATTTCTGAAGTTTCTCTCGAAAAACTGTTTGCTCAAATTGTTCAATGGCCGCTTGTATTCCCCCAGCACCCGTCATTTCAACGTAGCTATGCGCCGCTGCTGTAATCACTGCTGTGGTCGGATAGTGCGCCGCATAAATCAATGCAATAGACCCACCATCGCTATGCCCGATAAGTATAGGCTGTTCAATCCCAAACTGTTTAATGATTAGCCTTAGGTCTACCAGGGCTTCCTCATGGAGATAATTTTTATCCCTTGGTTTTTCCATTGCATCCGACAAGCCGTGTCCTTTTCGGTCATATATTAAACCATTGTAGCCCAGGGTCTCACAAAGCAATGGAGGAAAATCTTTCCATAAGCTAACCGAACCTAGTGCTTCATGTAAGAAAATTAGGGTCGGGCCAGGAGGTGTTTTAACGACCTGCCACTGTTCTATCCATAGGTTTTTTCCGGCGATGATATGTTGTGTCGCGCTTTTCATTTTTAAACGAGTTCCTTGTCTTAACTTGTCCAAAGTATTACTATTTTGTTCAAAAATACAATCGCTATGTTCGTTTTTCGTGTAACTATCCTTTTCTGTAGTCTATTACTATTTGCCGGCCCGCTTGCGGCATCTGTTTTAGATATAAAAATAGATTCTAGAGAAGTTATTTTGGAGGGAAAGAAATGGGGAGATACTGGAGCCTATGAAATATTAAAGGGTACTGTTTATTATGGGTTTGATCCTGATAATGCGGCCAATCGGCGTATTGTTGATTTATACCTTGCTCCTCGTAACGAAGATGGCTTGGTACTGGCCCAGGGCGATTTGGTCGTAGTAAAACCGCTGGATGTGAGTAAGGGGAATGGGCTGGCAATGGTAGAAGTCAGTAATCGGGGCGGAAAATTTACACCTTCCTATTTTAACCAAGCTACCAAAAGCAGAGAACTCTTAGCCAACGACCCAGCCTATTGGGGAGATGGTTTGTTGCTGGAAGAAGGCATGACGATTATTTGGGTAGGCTGGCAATTTGATGTCCCTATTGATCCCAACACGCTGCGCCTTGAGGTACCAAAGGTGACTGAAAAAGATGGAAGCCCCATATTTGGCTGGGTACGTAGTGATTGGACGGTAGATCGCCCAGCCGCCGTCTTGGGCTTGGGACATCGGATGCAGACCGGTTATCCAGCGATAGAATTAGACAGTGATGAACATAAATTAACGGTGAGGTCGGGACGAGATGCCCCCCGACAATTGATTCCAAGATCAGATTGGGCCTTTGCTGTATTGGAGAATGATAAAGCTGTCACTAATGATAAACACATCTGGCTGAAAGAAGGCTTTCAGGCTGGGAAAATCTATGAATTGGTGTACAAAGCCAAAGATCCAGTTGTCGTCGGCTTGGGACTGGCGGCGATCAGAGACATCTTGTCTTATGCGAAGTACGATAGTAGTTGCCCTTTTTCCGTCAAACAAGGTATCGCGGCAGGTGTTTCTCAAACGGGCCGATTTTTGCGTACCTTTTTGTACCATGGCTTAAATGCCGATGAAGCTGGCCGCAAGGTATATGATGGCATGATGATCATCACCGCAGGAGGCGGACGCGGAAGTTTCAATCATCGCTTTGGGCAGCCTTCCCGCGATGCTCACCGCTATTCAGCCTTTTTTTACCCAACGGATATTTTTCCATTCACCAGCCAAGAATTAGCCGATCCTTATTCTGGCCAACTAGATGGTCTTTTTAATAGGATGCGAGTCAAGGAACATCTACCAAAGATATTTTACGTCAATACAGGCTACGAGTATTGGGGACGTGCAGCGGCCATGATCCACATCACGCCAGACGCTCAATCTGATGTCAAGCCGTTACCCAATGAACGCATTTATCACATTGCTTCTGGCCAACATTTTGTCGATGCTTTTCCACCGCGCTCCACTCAGGAAATCGGTACAAGTATCCCCACCTACCGTGGAAACCCACTACAGTTCAAGCCCAATTATCGCGCCCTTTTAATACGTCTAGGCAGTTGGGTAACCGACAATGAAACACCGCCAGATAGTAAATATCCGCTCATTGAGAATAAGACGCTGGTAAGGGTGGAACAAATGGCTTTTCCATCTTTAGCGGGGATTGAAAAACCGAGTGTGATTCACCATGCCTACCAAGTGGACTATGGCCCCCGCTGGGCATTGGACGGGATTGTAGATCATCAGCCGCCTAAATTGGGCTATGCTTATCCTACCTTAGTGCCACAGGTCGATGCTTGGGGTAATGAATTAGGAGGAATTCGAAATGTTGAATTGAGTGTGCCGCTAGCTACCCATACTGGCTGGAGTTTACGCAAGGGCATGCCGGGTAACCAACAAGAAATGACGGACTTCCGTGGGATGTATATTCCCTTCTCGAAAACGGAACAAGAAAAAATTAGTCGCAATGATCCTCGCCCCAGTATCAGTAGTCTTTATCCTACCGCAGAGCGTTACTTGACAAAAGTAGCAGCTGCAACGGAGAAGCTGAGCAAGGCGGGATACCTATTGGAGAGAGATCGTGATTATATCAAGCAAAGGGCAAAGGCGTACTGGGACTATATTCATGAGGGGCAGGAAAAAGCGCAAGCTACTCGCGGTCCACAAAAAGGAAGCTTAATTGTAATTGGTGGTGGGCGATTAGACGCCGAAATTTATGAGCAATTCAAAGCATTAGCGGGGGGTGAGAAGGCTAAGATTGTGATCATCCCTTCGGCTTCGGATGACCGGATGATTGATCGCGAAAATTTTGCAGCACGCGTAAAAGCACCCTTCGAAAAAGTGGGCTTAAAAGACATTACCATCCTGCATACTAGAAACCCCAAAGAAGCAAATACCGAAGCTTTTGTAAAGCCATTGTTAGAAGCCAGTGGCGTATGGTTTGTGGGAGGGCGGCAGTGGCGACTGGTCGATGCTTATGGCGGTACCCGAACCTTTGATGAGTTGAATAAAGTGTTGGGACGAGGCGGGGTGATTGCTGGCACCTCTGCGGGAGCAACGATCCAAGGTTCGTTTCTGGCGCGGGGCGATTCGAAGACGAATATGATTATGATGGGGGATCATCAAGAAGGCTTTGGCTATATCACCAATGTGGCTATCGATCAACATCTGCTGGCTCGTAATCGACAATTTGATTTATTCGAAATTTTGGATGAACATCCTCATCTACTAGGTATTGGACTAGATGAAGGGACCGCGATTGTGGTGCAAAAAGATGAAGCCGAAGTCATTGGTCGCTCTTATGTAGTTTTCTACGATGGAGGAAGCGGAGAGCGGACTTTCATTATGCTGAATAAGGGCGATCGATACAATTTAAAGACGAGAAAAGTGCTGGATTAAACGCTACTAAGCTAGCATCTTAAGAACATGTTTAAGTTTTGGCCTTTGTGGCGAAAATCGTTCATTTTTTGCTGAGACGAGGATCGTAAAGTGGATGATAGCAGCGCTATCAAGCCGCTTTGTGAGACGACGTATCAGCACAAAAGGGACATTTGCAGACCAATTACTAGAATTTAAACCTGTTCTAATAAACATTTTCTTAAATCTGTGTTAACAAGATAGCTTGTGATAGTTCTGTGATACTTAAGCGCTATTTTTGTAATAAAACATATAAGATGAAGAATTATTGGATATTATTGATGGTGATGGGATTAACGACCATGGCTTGCAGTCAGAAATCGGGAGGCGTGACAACTAAGAAGGTGCCCAAAAATGGAATTTTAACGATTGATGAATACCTAATGGGCAAAGACTATTCTGAATTTGCGATTGCTACTTTTGCCGGTGGTTGTTTCTGGTGTACCGAAGCTTCTTTTGAGCGAATCCAGGGCGTGAAATATGTGATTAGTGGTTATGCGGGGGGGGAAAAGCTCCGGCCTACTTATGAGGAAGTATGCTCAGGGACTACCGGGCATACAGAGGCTATTCAGATCTATTATGACCCTGCTGTAGTCAGTTTCAATACCTTACTGGAAGTCTTCTTCGTGGCGCATGACCCGACACAGTTGAACCGCCAGGGCCCAGACCGAGGTACGCAATATCGTTCCGCTATTTTTTACCATAATGATGAGCAAAAGCAAGCCGTCGATACCTTTGTAAAGGCGCAAGCTGCTAATTTCTCTCAACCTATTGTCACAGAAATAGCACCTTATGGTACGTACTGGGTAGCTGAAGAATACCACCAAGACTATTACGAGAGTCATCCTAACAATCCTTATATTGCTAATGTGAGTAAGCCCAAGGTAGAAAAAGTGAAGAAGGTATTTGCTGATATTTTGAAGCCTAAGTTTAAGAAATAATTGGGTTATACCGACACCTAGTATATGCGGTAATGCGGTCTAAATGGTCGCATTGCTGTATGTAGTATGTTGGTTATCAGTGTATTGCCACATAAGGTGTTCACATGTAAAAGTGTAACAGAAATGAGCAAGACCATATTGAAAAAGCGGAGATCGGAAGGAGGAAGCCTGCCTGGCGTTTGCCAGAACAGACAGGTTGGAAAACTAGCCTAGCCCAACCGAGATTCCACCTTCCGATTTCGCATTTCCGCCTTCACATGAGATTGCTGGTTGGGTATCGTACTCTACAGGAGATTTAGAAGACAGAAGCGAGCCTGCTGAGGCGGGGCTTCTGGCTTAAATCTAGCTCATCTATCCTCTGGCCTCTTCTTTCGTCCAGTAGTATGTGTACTTGTCTCATCCCTTTTGTCCTTGAACAGTCTGCATATTTCAGAAAGATGAGACATCACCGCCATCCACCACCCAAAGCTCGATAGATTTCAACTTTTGCCTGAAGCTGCTGGAGTTTGGTTTCTACCAATTCCATTTTTGCGTCCAGTACTTCTTCTTGTGTCAAAAGAACCTCCACATAATCGGCTTTAGCGTACCTAAATAAGCTATTGGCAATATTGACCGATTCACTTAAGATATCAACTTCTCTTTGCTTGGTCGCAAAGCTATTGGCATAATTGTCCAATTTAGTCAGTTGATTTAAGACATCGGTATAAGCATTCAGCACCGTTTGTTCATATTGATAGACCGCTTGAAACTGCTTGCTCGAAGCCATATTGTACCTTGCTCGAATGGCTTTTTTGTTGACTAAGGGAGCAGCCAGATCACCTGCCAAATTAAATAGAATAGATTCCGGTTTTAATAAAAACTCTGGCTTGAAGGCCTGAAAACCAGTGCCTGCCGAAATATCCAAACTGGGATAGAAATCAGCTCGCGCCACTTGCAAGTCCAACTTAGCGGCTTGCAGTTCGTATTCCGCCTGGCGAATATCGGGTCTGTTGTGTAATAAAAGAGCAGGAACTCCTGCTTGAATGCTGTCTATTTCCAGCTCCATGAAACCCAGGGTGTTTCGGTCAATCGTCGAAGGATACCGACCCACCAGAAAATTGATGCGATTCTCCGTTTCTACGATTTGCTGCCGGATGTCGTATTGTAGGTTCTGGGTTTTTAGCAATTGGGCTTCGAAGCGATTGACGGCCAATTGGTTAGCCTTTGCATTTTGTTTTTGAATTTTTACTTTCCGCAAGGCTTCCTCTTGAATGGAGGCATTATTGTTGATAATTTCTAGCAGATTGTCCAATGCCATGAGTTCGTAGTACGAATGGGCGATTTCTGCGACTAGATTTGAAATCAAAAAGTTTCTGCCCTCATTAGCGGCCAAATAGCGGAGTTGTGCAGCATCTCTGGCATTTCGAAGCTTCCGCCAAATGTCCACCTCCCAACTGGCCACCGCTCCAAATTGGAAATCTCCCAAAGGCTCAGGGAATTCTATTCCCTCCTCAATTTCCAAACTATGCTCTACCGCGCCCTCACGCGTGAACCGTCCGGGCTTTTCGGCTCCGAGACCGGCTCCGGCATGCACAGAAGGTCGGTATTCACCTGATTTTTCTAGTACTTCATTCTGGCTGACGATCAATTCTTGGAGTACAATATTCAACTCCTGATTGTTGTGTAAGGCGGTATCAATCAGTGCGATTATTTTGGGATCGTCAAAATAGGCGCGCCAATCTATTTCGGCTACGCTAGTATTCGAGCCCATTGCGCCTTTAAAGCTTTCAGGTACGTCTGTGTTTGCTTGCTTTAAGGCGATTTGGGGTGTATGGCAAGCCACCAATAGCGCCATTAAAACAAACATGAACAAAGGTGGATAATAATTTATGGATGGATTCATATTAATCTTTTTTGCGGTTTTGCATTTGCAGCAAGACATTCAATTTTGAAATCTTCTTCAATAAGGAAGCTTTGGTAGGCTCATTGACAAATGATTCTGATACAGGAATATGGGATTCTCCTTGTAGGAGTACTTTGCCGTCTACTAGCTTGGCCAAGGTGTAATAGAGGCCGGGTATAATGAGGACACCAAAGAGGGTTCCGACAAGCATGCCGCCGAGTGATGCCGATCCAATTGTTCGGTTTCCGATGGCACCAGCTCCGCTGGCCATGACCAATGGAATTAGCCCTGCAATGAAAGCAAAAGAAGTCATCAATATCGGCCTGAATCGCACCTTAGCTCCTTCTATGGCTGCGTCCAAAATAGTTGCCCCGGCATTGTGCTTTTGAATGGCAAACTCCACAATCAGAACAGCATTTTTGCCCAATAGCCCTACCAGCATGATCATACCAATTTGGGCATACACATCATTGGCTAAGCCCATCAATTTTAGCAGTAAAAAGGTTCCGAATATTCCGATAGGTAAGGAAAACAAAACGGCTAATGGCAGTACAAAACTTTCATACTGTGCCGCCAACACCAAGTAGACAAAAAAGACGACGACCAGGAAGATATAAATGGACTCATTCCCTCGTCGAGCTTCGTCGTAGGACAGCCCTTCCCAGGCAATATCAAAGCCCCTAGGCAAAGTGGCTTCAGCTACTTCTTTGATGGCTGCTATGGCATCTCCGGTCGTAAAGCCAGGAGCAGGTAAGCCTCTAATGGCTGCCGAGTTATAAAGATTGTAGCGCGTGATCTCATTAGGGCCCTGGGTCTTATTGAATGTCATGAAAGCCGAATAAGGCACCATTTCCCCTTCTTCATTTTTTACGAAATATTCATCCAAATCAGAAATGTATCGACGGTACTCGGGCGCTGCTTGGGTGTAGACTTTAAAAAAGCGACCGAATCGGATAAAGCCTTGCTCATAGGTGCTACCAATAAGAATATTCAAGTTTTCCATGGCAGCCCCGATTGATACCCCTTTTTGCATCGCCGCCTGGTTGTCGAATTCTAATTCAAATTGTGGGTAATTGGCTGCATAGAAGGTGAATAGCCCGCTTAGCTCTTTTCGCCCCTGTAATGCATGGAGGAAGTCCTGGTTGATTTGGTCAAATTCCTGATAATCCGTCGCATCAGTTTTGTCCAGCATCCGGAATGAAAATCCACCGGAGGAACCAAATCCCGGTACCGCAGGGGGCTCAAAATATTCGATGATCGCTCCCAAATCTCGGGTCTCTTCTTCCAGCTCTTCCATGATTTCACGGACATTCTTATCCCGTTCCGACCAGGGTTTTAGGTTGATAAGACAAGTACCCGCATTGGAGCCACGTCCTTCCGTCATGATCTCATATCCAGCTAAGGAGGTGACGGATTCCACCCCTTCTACCTCTTCTGCAATTTTTTGCAGTTGCCCAGCTACTTCATTGGTCTGTTCGAGTGTGGAGCCAGGAGGCGTTTGAACAATAGCATAAATGGTTCCTTGATCTTCATTAGGTACAAAACCAGCCGGTAGAATCTTATTGGTATATACGACACCGAAAACAAAGAGGCCGAGTAGGCCAAAGGTGACGATTCTGCGGGCCACAATGATGTTGAGTACTGCCACATATCCTCCAGTAAGTTTTTCGAATAGATGATTAAAACTATCGATGAATCGGTCAAACCAAGACTTTCTGCGTTTGCCATGATGGTTCTTGAGCAGCATCGCACAGAGTACAGGGGTCAACGTCAATGCGACTACCCCTGAGATCACGATTGAACTGGCCATGGTAATCGAAAACTGGCGATAAAAGACCCCAACTGGGCCACTCATAAAAGCTACCGGAACAAAAACGGAAGTCATCACCAGGGTAATGGCAATGATGGCTCCACTCAATTCTCCTAAGGCGACTTTGGTCGCTTTGTAAGGGGTGATGGAAGGATCTTCTTCCATTTTTGCATAGACACCCTCTACGACGACAATGGCATTGTCCACAACGATACCGATAGCTAGTACCAGAGCAAAAAGAGTGATCAGGTTGATCGACATCCCAAATAGCTGGATAACGAAAAAAGCTCCTACCAGGGATACGGGCACCGCAAGTATGGGAATGAGGGTAGCCCGCCAGTCTCCAAGAAAGAGAAATACAACCAACGCTACCAAAATAAACGCATCTCGAATGGTATGGGTCACTTGTTCGATGGAGGCATCCAAGAATTTTGATACATCATAACTGTACTGATAAGTAATCCCTGCCGGAAAATCACTTTCCAACTCCTTCATCTTGTCTTTTACAGCTTCGATTACCTTGCTACCATTACTCCCCAAAGTTTGCTTAAGGACAATGGAGGAAGAAGGCTTGCCATCCAAATTGGAATAGATGTCGAAAAACTCACTCCCCAATTCTACCTCAGCGATTTGTCCGAGTTTGACTTGTTGCCCTTCTTCCGTACTTTTCAGGATAATGCGCTCGTATTGCGCTGGAGTATTGTAGCGCCCCGCATAGGTGAGTACAAATTCTTTGGATTGCGCAGTGATGCCCGAACTTCTTCCTAAGCGCCCCGGACGACCAATTAAGCTTTGCTCTTCCAATGCTTTCATCACCTCCTCTGCGGAGATTTTGTAGGCACGCATACGGTCTGGTTTGAGCCAGATACGCATCGCATACTTACGCGCCCCAAGTATTTGTGCACGGGCAATACCATTTATCCGCTGAAGCTCCGGGACGATCTTAGTGTATGCATAATTGTAAAGAAACTTTTCATCAATACTGCCTCCTTCTTCGCCGGCAAGGTTGACATAAAGCAACATACTGGGTTGGATCGGTGTAATCTGCACCCCTTCTCGCTGTACCAGAGGGGGTAAATTCGGCATCACTTGATCCACCCGGGTTTTAACCTGCACAACGGCTTGGTTGGGGTCTGTCCCGGGTTCAAAAATTACCCGAATGGTTCCTTCACCTGCACTGGTGGCATCCGAAGCAATGTAACGCATGCCTTGTACCCCATTAATGGCCGTTTCCAGCGGGATGATGGTAGACTTTATCAATACATCTGCACTCGATCCGGGATAGGCTACAAATATGTTGACCGTGGTGGGCGCAATGGAAGGAAACTGAGAAATGGGCAACTGGAAAATGGCCAATAAACCCACAAATACGGTGATGATGGATATCACAATAGCCAACACCGGTCGCTTTAATATATTTTGAAACATAATAAAAGTTTTTTAGGTGATGGACTATTCTGCGTGGAGTTCCAAGTGGTCGTAGACCTCTTCCGGCGCTTTGTATTCAAACTCGATCTTATCGCCATTTTTTACTTTTCGCAATCCTTCGATCAAGAATTTATCATCTATACTTAGTCCTTCGGATATCACATATACATTATCCAATTCGGCGGCTATTTTAATTTCTCGGGAAGTTACCTGACCTTCATCATCCACTACGAAGACATATCGTTTTTCTAAAACTTCATAGGTCGCTTTTTGTGGAATAAGCAGGGCCTCTTTTAGTTGAATTGGCCAGAGGATATTGCCAGTCTGACCATGCCGCAGCAACCGCTTGGGATTTTGAAAAGTAGCCCTAAAGGGAATGGTGCCAGTGGCATTGTCAAATTCTGCCTCGATGGCTGTGACCTCTCCTTTGTGATCAAAAACCTGATTGTTTGCCAATTGCAGCTGTAATATGGCCGTCTCCGAAGGCTGCTCGGCATAGGCCAAGTAAACTGCTTCAGGGACATTGAAATAAACCCACATCTTGCTGTTGTCGGTAAGGGTTGTCAATTCCTCCCCTTCTTCGAGCAAAGAGCCTAGCCGGATATCTTCAAATCGACCGACTATGCCGCTGAAAGGTGCTCGTATTTTTGTGAATTGCAGGTGTGCCTCCATCAAAGCTAATTCTGCTTTGGCATTGTCAACCTGGGCATCGGCTTTTTGTAGTTCTGCTTGAGCGAGGGCAAGTTCATTGATCGACACGATATTGCTATCAGCTAGAGCCTTTATATTTTGATATTCAACCTTGGCCTTTTCCTTTTCTGCCTCGGCTTGAGCTAGCTCTGCCTGAGCCTTTTGAATTTCAGCCAGATAAATGGTGGGTTGAATTTCAAATAGGAGTTGGCCTTTATGGATTACCTGCCCCTCATCTACCAATACTTTTTGGAGGTATCCTTTTTCCAAAGCCTTCAGTTCGATACGTTGATAAGCTCGGATTTGGGAGACGTATTCATTGTAGTAGGATGTATCTTTTTTGATAGGGCTACTGATTTCTAAGACCCCTGTATGATGTCCACCCTCGTGAGATTCGCTGTGGCTTAAGGTCGTATTGTCGTCGTGCTGGCAGCTGATGAAGAGACATAGCGCCATCAGGCACGGTATAATGGAATTAAAATTCATTAGATTCTGATTGATAATTTTTGACACAAATAAGTTATTGCTCCTGTGGAGGCATCCTCGATGTCGTCGCAATAGATTCTCATCCTTCTGTGACAATTTTGCAGGCAAGTAAAAGGCTCAGGTGATCACAGGTGGCTGTATCTTTTGCTTTCGCTTGCCTTAGGAACACAAGAGTTGTCTGAGAAGAGAACCCTTCCTGTTGACTAACGCCAAAATGGAATTTCATCGACATTGCAGGCCGATGAGTAATGTTCTTTTCGGAATAGTGTAATCTACTCCAAAGCCTGACTTGGCTTCCGTGCTAGATAAATAGAAATGATTTCCAGGAATGGAAAAGGATGTAAAGCTTGATTAGCTTTTGGGTGGGGAATAAAGAGCCATCGGTTCTTTTACTAAGCGCCAGTGGAAGGGCGAGCGGTTGAGAAGGTTTTCTGTTTGAATAATGATGGTCATCATCTTCAGTGTCTTCTTCTACTTCAATTTCAAAACCTCTCCAAAACCCAAAAATCGTAGATAAATCAAAGTTGTGAATGTGTTCAGCTGCACTTTGATCAGCATCAACCGAATAAAGGATAGACTGAGATTGGATGCCTTGTGGAATTCCTTGCCCACTTAAAAACCCCAAAATAGTAAGGATTAAGGGGGGAAACACTACCCATCTGATTAATGCCATACTATAAAAAATCTTTTAAATCTCGGCCATTTTTAAATAACTTCGACGCAAATCTAAATAAAAACAATTAGCATTTGCAAATTTTTTTCCATCCGCCTCACCACTTGACTGTCAACTATAGCCTTACACATCTACCGCTATCTTTTCAACATTCTTATCGAAAAATAAGTTAGTTAGTAATGAAGAATAAATAATTTGGGCCAAGGAGCTAAATGTTTTTTCACCAGGCTAGGCGAGAAGAATGAGGATAGCCTAGCTACGTGAGTGATGAACAACGACGGCTGGTGGAAAAAGATAAGGCTAATTGGTCTTAGTTATTTATTTTTCATTACTTAGCAGGACTCAGGCCCCTTACGGCCAACCCTCCCTTTTTATACTTGGCTGGCTACCAAACTCATCCTCTTATATTCGCCTTCGTCCTTTCTATTCCGCCTTTCATCCATTTTTTTTAACCACTTCGGTCTATTTAGTGTTCTATTTTCGATATCTTAAGGGTAAATCTAGCACTAAAATAGGCAGAAGGATATGATTGAAGATAAACTAATGAATGTGGAAATGGGGACTTATGTTCCGCTGAGTTTCTTTATGGAGAACATGGGGAATATTTCTCAAATACCCTATGATACCACTTTTAGTTTTGCCCCCTTTTTTAAATTGCTCAAGAACAATGCACCTAAAGGGCATGGAGTTCTCGAAGATGTCATCAAGAACGCCCTGTCGGAGGTGGAAAAGGACTTAACTTCTGGGCAATGTCATATCCAGGATGATAATTTTAAAAGTCAGTTGGACAATGTGATGGGGCTCATGATGCCTTCCTTAATGTTTGGGGATAATCGCAGCATGATTATGCCTCCTTTTAAGAAGCAGTTTGTCTATAAAAGCCCCGCCCTCAAATCGTTTTTTGCCGCTGGGGAATGGGAAGTGAAGATTGTTGAAAAGACTTTTAATTCTAGCGCGAAGAACAATTCTATCGAGGCAGCAACCTTTATTCTCAATACCATATATGGAACCGATTTTCCATTGTTTCAGGGCACGGTTATTACTTTCCGGAGTAAAAAAACGGGACTTGAAAAACACTACCAATTGTCTCTTCGCTTTGACTTTATAGAGGTGGTGGAATTAAAACCCAGGCGTAAAATTTCAGCTCGTCAATTGGACCAATTATACAATAACTTAAACGATGAAGATTTATGGCTGGAATTGATCCCCCCGGAAAACTTTGCCTTCCGGGGTTTGGGAATTGGTACTTTTCATGATGTCACAGAAATTGAGATTATTTCTCAAATGAAAGGACTAGTGATGGATTCTGAAGAGGACATGGAACCGGATATTATGATGCCTTATCTGCGAGATCAATTGCGTTCCTATCTAAATGTGCCAGATTTGGAATTTGGCTTCCTAGGGGTTATTTTTCAAAAAATGTTAGGTGATAATAGCTTAAGTTTGACAAACTCCACTAGCCTAGATTCATTATCTTCTTACGAAAAAGAAGAGGGAAGGGGGGGAGCTTATAGTAAAATTGTAGAGGAGACAGAGGCGATGCTCTTTCAAGATCTGCAGCAAATCAAATCGCCATCCATTGGCGAGCAACTACTAATCGATAAAGGGTACACTAGCCTGATCTTGGTTCCGATGCGAGAAGCAGGGGGAAAACTGATTAATCTCTTCGAAGTAGCCACGAAAGCAGCCCGAGGATTCAACTCCTTAACGATGCTCAAGCTAAAAGAGATTTTTGATTTGTTGAGGTTAGGCAATGACCGTTATTATCAGGACATGAATAATCGGATTAGCCGGTTTGTCAAGCAGCAATTTACCTCCATTCACCCTAGCGTAGAATGGCGGTTTGAGCAAGTGGCAGCAGATCACGAAATACGCAGAACATTCCCGGATTTTGATGGAACAATTGCTCCGATTGTCTTCAAAGATGTCTACCCCCTATATGGGCAAGCAGATATCGTGAGTTCTTCCAATTTGCGTAATCGATTTATACAACTGGACCTCATCGAGAACCTGGAACGGGCGAGCCGCCTGATGCAAATTTGGCTGCAACACTTGGATTTTCACTTGCTCGAATCTTACCAATTTGAGGTAGAGGCTATCCTAGAGCGACTTCGTGAAACCTTTATGTCAAGTGATGAAACCCAAGTGGTAGATTTATTGACCAAAGAGATTCACCCACTTTTGCGAGAACTCCGAGAACAATATGCTTATTTGCCTGCTGAGCCCTATGATGAGTATATGCAAGGGATAGATGCCAACCTAGATGTTGTATATGATCAGCGGAAGCGCTATGAAGAAAGTGTCAGCCGACTTAATCAAGCAATCGGTAATTTTTTGGAAAAAGATGACGAGCGCATGCAAAAGATTTTGCCCCACTTCTTTGAAAAATACAAGACAGATGGGGTAGAATATAATATTTACCTTGGCCAATCACTACTAGAGAATAAGAAGTTTAGTGATTTCTACCTGAAAGACTTCCGCCTTTGGCAATTGGTAAATACCTGTGAGATCACGCGTTTGGTGGTGGAACAATCTAAAGAATTACCCGTTCCTTTGACTACGGCTCAATTGATATTCGTCTACAATTCTCCGCTTAGCATTCGATTCAGGATGGATGAGAAGCAATTTGATGTGGATGGTACTTATAATGTACGCTATGAAATTTTGAAAAAGCGGATCGACAAAGCCGTGATCAAAGGTCGCGCAGACCTTACTGCCGGTTACATCAAAACTATCGTCCGCGGAGGGCTGCTGGAAATGCCGCCGTTTCGGCCCACCGAAATTACCGATGGCGAGCTAGACGTAATCGCAGACTACATTCTCGCGCCCGGCTAGATGTTCAATGTCCAGACTTAAAAAGAATTTACCCAGGTAACTTTCTGAGGAACTGAATGGGCAGGCAGTGCGATCTAGATACGGATGAGTCCTTTGTACTCAAGGTCGTTCCTTCCTGGTTGATCCTGCATTACCTGGCGGCTTTTCTGATTCTTAGTGGCAGCTTCTATATGGCGTTCGAGGGTCTTACCTCAGGTATTGCGACAGAAAGCGGAGTAGAAATTACTGTTTATTCTCTACTAATGCTCGTTCTCGTTGCGGTACTGCCAAGAGTACGGGTCTATCACTCCGTATGGGTCGATCGAGAGGAACACACAATAACCCTCGATGGACCAGGCATTCATGATGAATTACCGATTCAGGCAGTCAATTTCGTCACTCACTTGGGGGGTGGGTGGAGATCCTTGCTTAGACCCATCCGGTTTTTCACCCTTGGAAAAACTTACCGGATCAGCGCAGTGACACCGGGTTTAGACCGGATGCTACGAATGAT
>Ga0209692_10003129_pt1 | contig 16475 bp, 13 predicted proteins | sample tdDd472_FD_187129 | JGI IMG/M metagenome (GOLD analysis project Ga0209692, IMG submission 187129) | Marine sediment microbial communities from the Atlantic coast under amendment with organic carbon and nitrate - tdDd47.2 (SPAdes)... | ecosystem: Environmental > Aquatic > Marine > Coastal >...
CATGCTGTGAAGTATGGATCCCCGCCTGCACGGGGTGGACGGAAGTTGTTGAATTTCTCGCGGCTTTTCTGAAGGCTGAGATCGCGGCAACGCAGTTCTGGATCCCAAATCAAGTTTGGGATGACGAATGTTGGTGGGTTGGTGTTGCCCGACAGGTCTTTCGGGACGCAAGGTGGGCGCGGCCCTTGGGCATCCTCTCCATACTCACTGCGTCATCCCAAACTCGATTTGGGATCCAATGGGGCATTTCCACGCGTCTGGACGACAGAAATATCCCTTGAATCCCAACACCTTCCGTCATCCCCGCGCAGGCGGGGATCCACGCATTTCCGCTTGCTCAGCTTCCCTGTCTACACCCAGACCTGATCCGGATCTGGCAGAGGAATGGCGGCCAGCAGCTCCTTGGTGTAGTCCGCCTGCGGATTGTCGAACAGCGTCCCGGTCTCCGCGTTCTCGACGATCTCGCCCTGACGCAGGACGATGATCCGGCCGCACAGGCGGCGGACCACCGACAGGTCGTGGCTGATGAAGGCGAGGGTCAGGCCGAGCTCGCGGACCAGCTCCTCGAGCAGGTTGAGAACCTGCGCCTGGCTGGAGACGTCGAGGCCCGAAACGATCTCGTCGGCGAGGATGAATTCAGGCCTCAGCGCGATCGCCCGGGCGATGCCGACCCGCTGGCGCTGGCCGCCGGACAATTCGTGCGGGTAGCGGCCGGCAAAGGCCCGGGGCAGGCCGACGAGATCGAGGGATTCGCGTACCCGATTGTCGATGCCGTCGTAACCTTGCAGTTTGAGCGGTCCGGCGATGATGCCGCCGATCCGGCGGCGCGGATTGAGCGAGGACATCGGGTCCTGGAAGATCATCTGGAACTTCCGCCGCAGAGGCCTGAGCCGGTTTTCCCCCAGATCGGTGATGTCGGTGCCGTCGAACAGGATGCGGCCCTCGCTCGGCTGCGTCAGCCGGATCAGGGTGCGGCCGAGCGTCGATTTGCCGGAACCGGAGCCGCCGACGATCCCCATGACGCTGCCGCGGGCGATCTCGAAGCTCAGGCCCTTGAGAATCTCGAGCCGCGGGGCGGCGCCGATCAGCGGCTTTCTCGCCATGTCGGGGACGGAGACCTTGAGGTCGCGAACCTTGTAGATCGGCTCAGCCATGGCCGTGCTCCCGGTCGTAAGCCGCGACCTCGGCCATGGTCTCGTCGATCACCGCTTGCGGCACCGGGTTGAGGCTGCCGGTGGGGTCGGTGTATTTCGGCGTCGCCGCGAGAAGCGAGCGCGAATAGGGATGGACGGGGCTCGCGAAGAACTCGCGCATCGATGCGTCCTCGACCACCTTGCCGGCGAACAGCACGGTGAGGTGGTTTCCGACCTTGGAGACGACGCCGAGATCGTGGGTGACGAACAGCAGCGCGGTGCCGTGTCGCCTCTGCATCTCGGCGATCAGCCGCAGGATCTGCTTCTGCACCGTCACGTCGAGGGCGGTGGTCGGCTCGTCGGCGATGATCAGCTTCGGCTCGGCGGCGAAGGCCGAAGCGATGAGGATGCGCTGGCGCATTCCGCCGGACAGCTCGTGCGGATACATCTTCAGCACCCGTTCCGCTTCCGGGATATGCACCTCGCCGAGAAGTTCGACGGCGCGGGCGTCGGCGTCGGCGCGCGTCCAGCCGAGGATGTCGACCAGACGATCGGTGATCTGCGGGCCGACCCGATGGGAAGGGTTGAGCGCGGTCAGCGGGTCCTGCGGGATCATCGCCGCCTTGGCGCCGATGGTCTTGCGCCGCTTCGCAGGCGGCATCGCCAGCAGGTTCTCGCCGTCGAGCCAGATCTCGCCGCCTGTGACGACAACCGCGCGCGGCAGGATGCCGAGCACCGCCTTGCCGATCATGCTCTTGCCGGCGCCGCTCTCGCCGACGAGGCAGCGGACCTCGCCCTGCGCCACGTCGAGGGAGACGCCGCGCAGCAGCGGCGGGCCGCGATGGATCGAGGCGTTGAGATCGCGGATGGACAGATAGCTCTTGGTCATCGGAGCACCGGATCGAAGCGGTCTTTCAGTCCTTCGCCCAACTGGCTGAAGGACAGCACCGTGAGAAACAGGGCGACCAGCGGGAAAACCAGCACCCACCAGGCCTGGTGCACCGAGATCCGCCCTTCCGCGATCATCCCGCCCCAGGTCGGATAATCGGTGGAGAGCGAAAGGTTGACGAAGCTGAGGATCGCCTCGACGATCACCGCGATGCCCATTTCCAGCGTCAGCAGCGCGCCGATGGTCGGCAGTACGTTGGGCAGGATTTCGGTCAGCATGGTCCTCAGCCGCGTGGAGCCCGCGACCCGCGCCGAATCCACGTAGTCCATCGCGCCCTGGGTCATGGCCTCGGCGCGGACGACGCGGGCGAAGCGGGTCCAGTCGATGACGACGATGGCGATGATGATCGACTCGAGCCCGGTGCCGAGCACCGCGATCAGCAGGATCGAGAACAGGACCGGCGGGAACGCCATCCAGATGTCGATCAGCCGCGAGATCAGGAGATCGGCCCAGCCGCGAAAATAGCCGGCGATCAGCCCCAGCGCCGAGCCGATCAGGCAGGTGAGGAGCCCGGCGACCAGCGCCACCGACAGGGCGACGCGGCTGCCGTAGATGATGCGCGACAGCACGTCCCGGCCGAGGCTGTCGGAGCCGAGCCAGTAGCCCGCTTCCGCGCCCTTCTCCCAGAACGGCGGCAGCCGCGAGGTGAACAGGTCCTGCGCCAGCGGATCCTTGGGCGCGAGGAAGGGCGCGAAGATCGCCAGCAGCACCAGCAAAGCGAGCCAGCCGCCGGAGAGCCACAGCCTGGCGCCGATGCGGCGTTTGACCTGGGAGCGTCCGTCAAGCATGGCGCAGCCTCGGGTTCAGGAGCGCGTAGGTCATGTCGACGGCGAGATTGACGATGGTGAAGATCAGCGCGAACAGGATGACGATCCCCTGGATCAGCGGCAGGTCGCGATTGATCACCGCGTCGATGGCCATGTTGCCCAGGCCCTCGTAGGAGAACAGCCGCTCGATGATCACCGTGCCGCCGATCAGGAAGGTGAACTGCACGCCGATCAGGGTCAGCGTCGGCAGGATGGCGTTCCTGAGCGCTTCCTTCAGGATCACGTGGTTCTCGCTATAACCCTTGGTGCGGCTCAGGGTGACGTAGTCGAGATGCAGGGTCTCCTTGAGCGACTGCTTGAGCAGTTGCGAGAGCACCGCGGCAAGCGGGATCGACAGCGCCAGCGCCGGCATGAACATGTGGGCGAGCAGGTCGCCGGTGACGTCGAGGCGCAGGCGCAGCAGGCTCTCGATCAGCAGGAAATTGGTCGAGAAGTTCAGGTCGAGCGACGGTGTGACGCGACCGGAAATGTGGAACACCGGCCACAGCACGCCGAACAGCAGGATCAGGAGAAGCCCCCAGAGGAAGTCGGGAACCGACAGCGAGATGCCGTTGACGATGTCGATGGCGCCTTCGGTCCGGGTCTGCCGGCGCCGGGTTCCGGTGAGGGCAAGGACGCCGCCGATCAGGACGGCGAACAGTAGCGCCATCAGCGACAGTTCCAGTGTCGCCGGCAGGCGGCCGAGCGCCAGGTCGAGGACCGGCTGGCGCAGGGAGATCGAGGTGCCGAAATCGCCTTTCAGCACGCCGCCGAGCCAGATGACGAACTGTTCGAAGATCGACTTGTCGAGGCCGTAGAGCGCGCTCAGGCGGTCGATATCGACCTGGGTGGCGTTCGGCGGCAGCATCATCACGATCGGATTGCCCGGCACGACGCGGATCACCACGAAGACGACAATGGCCGCGCCAAGCAGGGTGACGGCCATCGAAGCGAGGCGGACAAGGACGGTTTTGAGAAAAGGCATCAAGGTCGGGCCATGAAAAAGAGGCCGCCCGTGGGCGGCCTCCGTCAGGTCGGGATTACTTCGGCGACCAGAGATAGGGCAGGATCGCGCCCGAGGCGTGCTGGACGACATTCACCTTGTCGGAGTGAAGGATCGGCTGCACGTACTGGATCAACGGGATGACCAGCGCGTTCTCGGCGATGTAGCGGTCGACCTTCTTGTAGCCGTCGATGCGTTTTTTCTCGTCCTTCTCGCCCCAGAGCGGGCCGATCATTTCGATCAGGTCCTTGCCGTCCCAGACCGAGTGCGGCGTCGGGCCGAACATGGCGAAGCCGGTCGAGGTGGACGGATCGCCGATGGCGTTGCCCCAGTTGTAGAACGCGGCGGGAGCGAGCTGGTCGGCGGCGCGCAGCTCGAAATGCTTGGCGACCTCGTAGACCTCGATCTCCGCCTCGATGCCGACCCGGCGCCACAGGCCGACGATCGCCTGGACCATTTCGTAATCCTTGGGCTTGAAGCCCTTGGTGGTCTGGATCTTGAATCGGACCGGGTTGTCGGCGCTGAAGCCGGACTCGGCGAGCAGCTTCTTGGCCAGCTCCGGATCGTAGGCGACATGGGTCGACGAATCATAGGCCGCGTAGTCGGGGGTCTGGAGCGTGTCGATGGGCACGCCGTAGCCCGAAAGCAGTTTTTCGACGATCAGCTTCTTGTCGATCGCGTGGGCCGCGGCCTTGCGGACATTGGCGTCGAGCATCGGCCCGACGTCGTTGATGAAGATCATGCCGATGTCGGAGATCGGCAGATCGCTGCCGGAAATGCCGGATTTGGCCTTCAACCGGTCGTATTCCTCGTAGGGCATCTCGACCGCCACATGGGCGTTGCCGCTTTCGATTTCGGCGACGCGGCTGGCGGCGTCGGTGACGAACTTGATGGTCACCGTCTCGAATTTGGCCTTGCCCTTCCAGTAGTGCGGGTTGGCCTTCAGGCGCACGAAGGCGTTGCGCTCGAAGCGGTCGACCATGTAGGGGCCGGTGCCGATCGGCTTCTCCTCGAAGCCCTTGGCGCCGACTTTTTCGTAGTAGGCCTTCGGCATCACGTAGCCGGTCAGGAAATACATCCACTTGAAGATGGTCGGATCGTATTTGGGCATGTCGCCGGTGATGCGGTTGCCGTCGATCTTCATGTTCTTGATCGCCGCCCAGACGACGGAGACCGGATTGCCTGTCTTCGGGTCGCCGGCGCGCTGGATCGACCAGACCACGTCCTCGGGTGTAAAGTCGCTGCCGTCATGCCACTTGACGCCCTCGCGGACATCCATCCAGACGCCGGTCTTGTCGTCGTTGAAGCCCCATTTGGTGATCAGGCCGGGGGCGGGGCTGAGGTCGGTGTTCTGATGGATATACATGTCGAACACGGACTGGTAGATGCCCTGGATGGTCGGGTTGACCGCCGACAGGCCGACGGTGGGATCCCAACTCGGCAGGTTGACGCTGTTGGCTATGACGAGTTCGTCCATTCCGGCGGCGAAGGCGGGGACCGCGAGCTGGCTCGCGGCGACGGTGGCCGCCGACATCTTCAGCATGGTTCTGCGTGAAAGCGTTGTCATGATCGGTTCCTCTGCTGGTCGTCTCTGGTTCGGTTTGGTGGATCGGTTTCTGTTTTTCAGTCTCGTTGATCAGTTTCCGGCGAGCTTGCGGGCGAGCAGGTAGCCCGGTCCGGCTCCGGTGCCGGCGCCCGGCCACACCGCCGCGCCGGTCAGGTGGAGATTACGGATCGGGGTCGAGCCGTCCGAGTGGCCGCGCACAGGACGGAACATGAAATGCTGAGACAGGTGATGGCTGCCGCAAACCTGGTCGCCGCCGACGAGATTGGGATTGTCGGCCTCGAGCTCCCTCGGCGTGACGATGCGCTTGCCGAGGATCGACCCGCGCAAGCCCGGCGCATACTCCTCGACGATGTCGAGCGCCCGTTCGGCGAAGGGTTCGGCGGCTTCGGACCAGTCGGTGGCCGCGATCGTTCCGGCCGAGTCGCCGGCGATCTCGCCCGGCGCCATGCGCACCTGCAGCCACAGGACGTGTTTGCCGTCGGGCGCGCGGGAGGGGTCGACGACCGTCGGCTGGCCGCAGACGACGATCGGCCTTTCGGGCAGTAGCCCCGCCTTGGCCTGGGCATAGGTCCGCGCCATGCCGTCGAGATCGGGGGCGATATGCACATAGGCGTAGTCGCGGAGTTCCTCGCCCGCCTTCCAGGCCGGCAGGGCGTCCATGGCGAGGTGGATCATCATCGTTCCCGGCGCGTGGGCGAATTTCCTCAGGCCCGCATCGAAACCTTTGTCCGGGGTGCCACCGGTCAGCCTTTCGAGCGCGGCCGGGGCGAGGTTTGCGATCACGGCCGTGGAGGCGCGAAGTTCGCGGCCGTCGGCGGTCTTCACGCCCGAGGCGACGCCGTTGCGGTGGACGATCTCAGTTACCTCGGCGCCGCATTCGACGGTGCCGCCGCGGTCCTCGATCGCCTTGACCATCGCGGTGACGATGGTGTCGGCGCCGCCCTTGCCGAGCACCATACCGAAGGCCTGGTTGGCCATGCCCTCCAGATAGGGGAACAGCGCGCCGCCGGCGATGTCGGGGGCGAAATCGAGATGCATCCCCCAGGCTGCGAGCAGCGCTCTGAGCTTCGGCTCCTCGAAGGTCTCGGTCAGCCAGGCACGCGGGCTCATCACCAGGAAGCGGGCGAGGTCGAGAACTCCGCCCGTGCCGGATCGACGCCACTCCTTCCACAAGATGGATGCAAGTACACGTTTTTTCGTGGGACTGCCGAGCAGTGCGAACAGGGTCTCGGCCCGGGCCGGGAACTCCGCGACCAGGCTCCGCCAGGTTGCCGCGTCGGCGGAGCTGACAGCGCCGATGCGGGAAGCGGTGGCGTCGAGATCGGTGCCGACGCCGAGCCAGCTACCATCGGGAAAGACGCTGGCGAAACAATTCGAAGCAGGGGCAAAGTCGAGCCCATGGCCGGCGAGTTCGTCTCCATAGGCCTTGAAAAACCCGGAGCCGGCGAACAGGGACAGGTTCATCGCCGCCCAGTCGTGGCGATAGCCGGGCAGGGTGTATTCGCCGGTCTTCACCGCGCCGCCGGGCTCGGTATTGCGTTCCAGGACATGCACCCGCCATCCCATCGCGGCCAGATGGACCGCGCAGGCGAGGCTGTTGTGCCCCGCCCCGATAAGGATGGCGTCAGCCGGTTGCGTCATTCCATGGAACCTCCCGACAATATATTTGCAAATGCATTTATTTCTGTCTAGCATCAAATGAGAAATCATTCATGGCGCCGACCGCAAACGAAACAGGGAGAGCACGCGATGTCACAAGCCAGCCTTTTGAACGATCTGGGAGCGAAGCTGCTGACGGGGGAAGTCGAGGTCGTCGATTGCAGCGGCCTTCTCGGCCCGGATACGCCGCTTCTGAAGCTGCCGCCCGAATTCGGCGTCAACACGCCGAAGATCGAGGTCCACAAGATCTCGGAGTATGACGACAAGGGTCCGTTCTGGGCCTGGAACTGGCTGAAGATCGGCGAGCATTCCGGCACCCATTTCGACGCGCCGCATCACTGGATCACCGGCCGCGACTATCCCGACGGCTATACCGACACGCTGAACATCCAGCGCTGCGTCGCGCCGGTCAACGTCATCGACTGCTCCAAGGAAACCGAGGCCGATCCCGACTTCCTGCTGACCCCCGAGCACGTCAAGGCCTGGGAAGCCGAGCACGGCGAGATCAAGGCCGGCGAATGGGTGGTGATGCGCACCGACTGGGACAGCCGCGCCCACAGCGAGGAATTGTACCTGAACGCCGACGAGAACGGCCCGCACAGCCCCGGACCGACGCCCGAATGCATCGAGTACCTGCTGTCGAAGAAAATCGTCGGCTGGGGCACCCAGTGCATCGGCACCGATGCCGGTCAGGCCGGCGGCATGGAGCCGCCGTTCCCGGCGCACAATTTCCTGCACCGCGACGACTGCTTCGGCCTCGCCTCGCTCGCCAATCTCGACAAGTTGCCGGCCAAGGGCGCGATCCTGATCGCCGCGCCGCTCAAGCTCAAGGACGGCACCGGCAGCCCGATCCGCGCCCTGGCGCTGGTTCCCAAGGGCTGAGGCGCCTTGGCGGGCCAGCCCCATATCATCATCGGCTCGGGCATCAACGCGCTGGTCGCCGGCGCGTTGCTGGCCCGCAAGGGCGAGCCGGTGATGCTGCTGGAGCGCTCGGACAGGGCGGGCGGCTGTATGCGGACCGAGGAGATCACCCTCCCCGGTTTCCGCCATGACGTCATGGCCGCGACCTTCGTCCTGTTCATGACCTCGCCCGCCTATGGAGAACTGGCGGAGGATCTCGGCCGCCACGGGCTGGAATTCTGCCACACGCAGCATCCGACCGCCGTCGTGCGGCCGGATGGTTCGGCGCTGGTTCTCACCATGGACCGGATCGCCAATGTCGCCGCCTTCAACGCGCTTTCCGCCGGCGACGGCGACCGCCACGCCGCCGATGTCGGCGGCATCGAGGCCGACGCGGAATTCCTGTTCGCTCTGCTCGGCAGCCCGCTGTGGTCGTTCAAGACGGCGCGGCTTCTGGGCAAGCGGGCCTGGAAGCGCGGCCTTTCCGATCTCAAGGCCTGGTTCGGCGAGGCGCTGGTGCCGGCGCGCGGCTGGCTCGAGACCGGGTATGCGAGTCCCGAACTCCAGGCCCTGTGGGCGCCCTGGGTGCTGCATACCGGGCTGACGCCGGAAAGCACCTATTCGGGACAGATGGGCAAGGTCATCGCCTTCGCGCTCGAAGCCGCCGGCGCGCCGGTGGTCAAGGGCGGCGCCGGCAAGGCGGCCGAGGCGCTTCAAAGCCTGATCGAGGAGAAGGGCGGGTCGATCCGCACCGGCGTCGACGTCGCCCGCATCCTTGTCGAGGGCGGCCGGGCGACCGGGGTCGAGACCGCGGACGGCGAGCGCATTGACGGCGCCAGCGTCATCGCCTCGGTGACGCCGTCGCAGCTCTACGGACGGTTGCTGCCGTCGCCGACCGAAGCGGAAACGCGGGCCGTCAAATCCTTCCGCCACGGGCGCGGCGATTTCCAGCTCCACTACGCGCTCGACGGCGAGATCGAATGGAACAGCCCGGGCCTTAAGGACGTGGCGCTCATCCATCTTGCCGACGGCATCGACAGCGTGTCGAAATCGGCCAACGAGGCCGAACGCGGCATGCTGCCGGAGGCGCCGACGATCTGCGTCGGCCAGCCGCACCGGCTCGACGCCACCCGCTGCCCGGAAGGCAAGGCGATCCTGTGGCTGCAGATCCCGGACGCACCGCGCGTCATCAAGGGCGATGCCGCCGGGACCATCGAGACCGGCCCGGAGTGGACGGAAGCGATCCGCGAAGCCTTCGCCGACCGGATCGAGGCGATCCTCAAGCGGCACATCGGCAATCTCGACAAGATCAAGCTCGAACGGCGGGCCTATTCGCCGGCGGATCTCGAAGGCCTCAACATGAACCTGGTCGGCGGCGACCCCTATGGCGGGCTCTGCTCCATCGACCAGTTCTTCGTCTGGCGGCCGTTCGCCGGGTCGAGGAACGAGTCCACCCGCATCCGCAATCTCCACCATATCGGCGCCTCGACCCATCCGGGACCGGGCCTGGGGGGCGGATCGGGCTACAATCTGGCGAAGAGGCTGGGCGCATGAACGACGAGTCGCCCGGCCGGCTGCCGTTGCCAGCGAGCCTGGGGGAAATCGGGCTCAGCAATTTCGCGCCCTATCTGATGAACCGGATCATGGGGCGCTACAATGCCAGCCTGCGCGAGCAGATGGCGGCGCTGGGCCTGACGACGCCGAAGATGCGGGCGCTTGCCGTGCTGTCGGTGATCGACGGACTGCTGATCCGCGATCTCGCGGTCTACGCGGTGGTCGAGCAGTCGACGCTCAGCCGGGCGCTCGACGCTTTGGCCAATGACGGACTGGTGCGACGCGAGGTCGACGCCGAGGACGGGCGCGGCACGCGGGTCTTCCTCACCCGCGAGGGCCGTGTCGCCTACGAGACCCTGTGGCCGCACATGGCGGAAAGCTACGAGCGGATGTTCAAGGATATCGGCGACGACGAACGCCGCGCCTTCGTCGGCACGCTGCACAAGGTGCTGGAGAACATCCGGGTGCACGATTTCTGACGCTCGTAAGGCGAACGGAACGAACGAACCGGCGAAGAGGGCCGCCGGCATGGGAGTTGATCGGACATGGCTGAAAGAAGCTTCAAGAAAGAGGTCGAGCATCTTCGAAAGGGGGATGGCGACACCTTCACCGGCGAGGGCATCCTGGCGCTGACCAAGGCGCTGCTCGAAAACGGCGTCGGCTATGTCGGCGGCTACCAGGGCGCGCCGATCAGCCACCTGATGGACGTGCTTGCGGACGCCGAGGACCTGATGGCGGAACTCGGCGTGCGGTTCGAAGCCAACGCCTCTGAAGCCGCTGCCGCGGCGATGCTGGCGGCGAGCGTCCATTATCCGATCCGCGGCGCGGTGACCTTCAAGGGGCCCGTCGGCGTCAACGTGGCGTCGGACGCGCTCGCCAATCTCTCTTCCTCCGGCGTCAATGGCGGCGCGCTGATCATCGTCGGCGAGGATTACGGCGAGGGCTCCTCGATCATGCAGGAGCGCAGCCACCCCTTCGCGATGAAGTCGCAGTTCTGGCTGCTCGACCCGCGCCCCAACCTGCCCTCGATCGTCAAGGCGGTGGGCGACGGCTTCGAGCTGTCGGAAGCGTCCAACACGCCGGTGATGCTGATGGTCAGGATCCGCTCCTGTCACGTCACCGGCAGCTTCCCCACCCGCGACAACGTCAAGCCGCCGCTCAACGTGCGCGACGCGCTCAAGAACCCGAAAAAGGACTTCAACCGGGTGGTGCTGCCGCCGATGTCCTATGCCCAGGAGCAGGACAAGGTGAAGAACCGCTGGCCGGCGGCGCAGAAATTCATCCGCGAGAAAAAGCTCAACGAATTTTTCGGACCCAGGGACGGAAAGGTCGGCATCGTCTGCCAGGGCGGCATGTATAACGGCGTCGTCCGGGCGCTGCAGCGGCTCGGCCTCGCCGATATCGCCGGCGAAACCGACATCCCGCTCTATTGCCTGAATGTCACCTATCCGCTGATCGACGACGAGCTGCGCGAGTTCTGCGCCGGCAAGGACGCGGTGCTGGTGATCGAGGAAGGCCAGCCGGAATTCATCGAGCAGCAGTTCGGCTCGATGCTCTACCGCGCCGGCAGCACGGTGAAGCTGTGCGGCAAGGACGTGTTCCCGATGGCCGGCGAATATACCGGCCAGGTGATGATGGACGGCATCGTCGCCTTCATGAAGGAGCATGCGGCGCCGATGCTGCCCGGTCAGGTGCTGGCTCCGAACGCTCCGGCGCCGGAAATCCCCGACATTTCCAAGACCGTGCCGATCCGGCCGCCGAGCTTCTGCACCGGCTGTCCGGAGCGGCCGATCTTCGCGGCGATGAAGCTGGTCGAACAGGAACTCGGCCAGCACCAGATCACCGGCGATATCGGCTGTCACCTGTTCGCCAGTCTGCCGCCGTTCGAGATCGGCGGATCGACCATGGGCTACGGGCTCGGCCCGGCCTCGAATGCCGCCTTCGACGGCGGCGGCGAGCGGCGAGCGGTGTCGATGCTCGGCGACGGCGGTTTCTGGCACAACGGCCTGTCGAGCTCGATCGGCAACATGGTGTTCAACAAGTCGGACAGCCTGACCATCGTCGTCGACAACTACTACTCGGCGGCGACCGGCGGCCAGGACGTGCTGTCGAGCCGGGCGCAGAACAAGTCGAAAGCGACCAACAACCCGATTTCCAAAGCCGTGGAGGGCGTCGGGGTGAAATGGGTCCGTCAGATCGACCGCACCTACGACGTGCCGAAGATGCGCGAGACCATACGCGAGGCGCTGACCACCGACTATGACGGGCCGAAGGTGATCGTCGCCTCGTCCGAATGCATGCTCAACCGCCAGCGTCGCGAACGGCCGCTGCGCGTTGCTGCGATCAAGGAAGGCCGGCGGGTTGAAGCGCCGCGCTTCGGCGTCGACGAGGACGTGTGCACGGGCGACCACGCCTGCATCCGGCTGTCGGGCTGTCCGTCGCTGTCGCTGAAGAAACTCGACGATCCGCTACGCGACGATCCGATCGCCTCGATCGACCAGTCCTGCGTCGGCTGCGGCAATTGCGGCGAGGTCGCCGACGCCGCGATCCTGTGCCCGAGCTTCTACCGCGCCGACGTGGTCCACAATCCCGGCGGCTTCGAGAAATGGTGGGCGGGAATCCGCGCCAATGTGATCGGCTGGCTGCAAAGGCGGCGGTCGGCGAAGCGTCTCGATCTGGCGGAGGCGCTGTGATGAACGTGGTGGCCAAGGAACTCGAGGCGAAGGCGCCGGACGAGCGGCTCGAGGGCATTATCAAGCTTGCCATCCTCGCCGTCGGCGGCCAGGGCGGCGGTGTGCTCACCAACTGGATCGAGTCGCTCGCCCGCTCGCAGGGCTACGACTGCCAGGCGACCAGCGTCGCCGGCGTGGCGCAGCGCACAGGCGCGACGATCTACTATATCGAGATGGCGGAAGAATCCGACCGCACGCCGGTCTTCGCGCTGGCGCCGGCGGCGGGCGACGTCGACATCATGATCGCGGCCGAGATGATGGAAGCGGGCCGCTCGATCATGCGCGGCTTCGTCACCCCGGACCGGACGACCCTGATCGCCTCGACCCACAGACAGCTCGCGGTCTCCGAGAAGACGGTTCCCGGCGACGGTATCGCCCGCTCCGAGGAAGTGCGCGCGGCGGCGGAAGTGGCCGCCAAGCGGCTGATCATCGGCGACATGAACGAGGCGGCGATCGGCGCGGGGTCGGTGATCTCCGCCTCGCTTTTCGGCGCGCTCGCCGGGGCCGAGGTGCTGCCGTTCCCGCGCGAAGCGTTCGAGGAGGCGATCCGCTCGGGCGGCAAGGGTGTCGAGGCGAGCCTTCGCGCCTTCGAAGCCGGCTACGAGATCGCGAAGAACGGCGAGGCGAAGGCCGACGGACCGGAACCGGCCGCGCCCGAGCCGAAACGTGGCGCGCGCGGGCCGGAACGGCTGAAGCACCAGTGGGAAGCGCTGGCAGCGAAGGCCGGCGCGCTGCCCGAGCCGGTTTCCAAGATGGCGCTGAGGGGCCTGAGGAAGGTCGTCGATTTCCAGGACATCGCCTATGGCGAGGAATATCTCGAACGGCTCGGAACCGTAGTTGAGAAGGACGATGAGGGGCGCGGGTTTCTGGCAAGCCGCGAGGCGGCGAAATATATCGCCAACGCCATGGCCTATGACGACATCATCCGGGTCGCCGACATCAAGACCAGAGGCGGCCGTTCGGCGCGCATTCGCGGCGAGATGGGCGCGGGCGAGGGCAACCTGATGCAGGTGACCGAGTTCCTGCATCCGCGCGCCGAGGAAATCGCCTCGATGCTGCCGGCGAAATGGGGCGCCCGCATCGAGGCGAGCCCGCGCAAGATGGCGCGGCTCGATCGCTGGTTCAACAAAGGGCGGCGGATGCGTTCGGATACGATCCGCGCCTTCGTGATGCTGTATTTCCTCGGCGGCCTGCGCGGCTGGCGGCGCAAGACGCGGCGGCACCAGGTGGAGCAGGAGCATCTGTCCGCCTGGCTCGGCAAGGCGCTGGCGCTGCTGCCGGAGAAATACGATCTCGCGGTCGAGATCCTGCGCTGCCGGCGGCTGATCAAGGGCTATTCGGACACCCACGCGCGAGGCCTCACCAAATTCGACACCGTGATGCGGGCGGCGGATCTGGTGGCGGATCGCGAGGACGGCGCGGAATGGGTGGCGCGGCTCAGGGAAGCGGCGCTCAAGGACGAGAACGGCGACGCGCTCAAGGGCGCGGTGAAGACGATCGAATCCTTCGCCAAATAGGCCGGGGAAGGAATGCGGCGGGCGGTCCCCTGGCTCCGTTTCGGACCGCCCGCTGTGACTTATTCGGCGAGTTTGGAGACCGCGTCGTCGATGCGCTCGGGACCCATCGCCGTATAGCCGCCATCGACGGCGATATCGGTGCCGGTAATGAAGCCGGCATCGTCGGAGCACAGGAACAGGACCGCCGCGGCAACTTCCGAAGGGTCGCCGGTCCGCTCGAGGATATGGAACGGTTTCGCGACCTCGTCCGCCTTTTGGCGCTTGTCGCCGGTCAGTTCGACCATGATGTTCGACCAGGTCCAGCCCGGCGACACGGTGTTGACGCGGATGCCGTAGGGCTGGAGCTGCATCGCCGCGTTGCGGGTGCCTTGCAGGATCGCCGCCTTGGCGGCGGAATAGGTCATCCGGCCGGGCTGGGCCCGCTTGCCGGAGATCGAGGCGAAATTGACGATGGCGCCGCCGCCGCGCTTCTGGATGTGCGGGGCGACCATGTTCGAGAACACCATGCCGCTGACGAGATTGATGTTGAGCGAGGCGAGCCAGTCGTCCCGCGAGGTGGCGATGCCGCCATCGAGATAGGTGCTGGCGAGGTTGACCAGGTAGTCGACGCCGCCGAACGTCTCCTCGGCATGGGCGATGCAGGCGCGGAGCGCGTCGTCATCGGTGACGTCGGTCTCCTTGAAGCTGACCGACCCGCCCAGCTCGGCGGCGATGCGCTCTCCCGGCTCGACGGCGATATCCGCCATCACCACCTTGGCCCCCTCCTTCGCGAACGCCCGCACCACGCCTTCGCCGATCAGTGTCGAGGCGCCGGTGACGATGGCGACCTTGCCTTCAAACTTTCCCATTGCCGGGCTCCCTTCCGTGCATTCCGTCCTGGTGAGTGTCCTTCGGTCAGCGACCGCCCGGACCGGGCGCGCGGGCCAATGGGCAACCCGACACCATCGTCGGTTGCCGGTCGAGGGATTTCTCGGAATGCCGCCGATCGTCCGCGCAATCGGGACAGATTCCGCATTATCCGGACAGAGGGAGCGGCGACGGTGGCGGCGAGACGTTTTATATTTGAAAGAAGCCGGAAAAGGGCGGCGACAAGTCCTTGGGGAAAACGCGGAAAATAGAGGGTTTCCGCACTGGCAAGAGCCGGCATTCCGTCCGAGGCCGCGCTCTGAAGTGGAGGGTCGGACATCATGCACTGGAATCTCAATGGCGTGAGGCTGGAAGCGAGCCAGGACCTCGTCGCCAACAACCTGCTCGTTCACGGCAACGATCTCGACGAGGCGCGGGACGCGGTCTCGCGGATCTTCGTCGACCACCGGCTCGACAGCAAGGTCAGCCGCCCGGACCGACCGGTCCGGGTCACCTGCCACGGCTTCGACGCGCTGAAGCTGTGCTATTTCGACTACGGCCGCGAGATCCTGATCGCGCCCGACCAGCTTCAGGATTTCTATCTGCTGATGCTGCCGCTGAGCGGAACCTTCCGCATTCGTACCGGGGAGGCCGACCTGACCGTCGGCGTCGGTGCCGGGGCGCTGCTGCCGGCGGAGCGCGACTTCCACATGCACTGGAGCGAGGACGCGACGCAGATGATCGTCAGGATCGACAAGCGCCGGGTCTGGGACTGTCTCGAGCGGCTGCTCGGTCAGCGGCTGACGCGGGCGCCCGACTTCGCCCTGAAGGTGAACTGGACCGACGACCGGATGACGCCGCTCAGGAACGCAGTCTGCTCGCTCGCGGCGATGGCCGGCCAGCCGCTGGGACCGGGCACCGACAAGATCCACGCGGCGCTGGAAGATACGTTCCTGTTGTCACTGCTCTACCTGCAGGAGCACGGTTACAGCCGGGCGCTGGCCGACGGGCGGCTTTCGACCGCCTGTCCGTCGCTGGTGCGCCGGGCGGAGGCGTTCATCGAGGAGAACCTGTGCGAACCGTTCTCCATCGACGACCTCGTGCGCGCCTCGGGCGGTTCGGCGCGGTCGCTGTTCGAGAGCTTCAACCGCTTCCGCGACATGTCGCCGATGCGCTATGTGCGCTTCCGCAGGCTCAACAGGGTGCGCGAGGAGTTGATGCAGGCCGACGGGGAGACAAGGGTCGGCACCGTGGCGCTGACCTACGGCTTCCAGCATATGGGCCGGTTCGCCGGCGAATATTCGAAGCTCTTCGGCGAGGCGCCCTCGGCGACGCTGGTCAAGTCGCGCGGGCGCGACAACTGATTGTCGTTTTCTCCAAGTGCGGTTTCCCGTGAGCGCAGTTTCGGGATATTGCTTGCGGGAACGGGATCGCGGCGGCGGGCGCCTCATCGGATGATGGCGATCGGCGAGACACTCCATGGAGGACCGATGGCAAACGAACTGGATCCGCGCGATCTGAGGACCGCGTTCGGGAAATTCGCCACCGGGGTGACGGTGATCACCTCGAAGAACGGCCCGGACGTGCACGGCATGACCGCCAATTCCTTCACCTCGGTCTCTATCGACCCGCCGATCCTGCTCGTCTGCGTCTCAAACAAGGCGCGGACGCAGAACGTCATCAAGGAAGCCGGCCGGTTCGGGGTCAGCGTGCTCGCCTCCGACCAGGTCTCGGTCTCAAACCATTTCGCCGGCAAGCCGGAATTCGAGGAGGTGGTGTTCGCCAGCCTCGGCGGCGTGCCGACGATCA
>Ga0209692_10003133_pt1 | contig 16460 bp, 1 predicted proteins | sample tdDd472_FD_187129 | JGI IMG/M metagenome (GOLD analysis project Ga0209692, IMG submission 187129) | Marine sediment microbial communities from the Atlantic coast under amendment with organic carbon and nitrate - tdDd47.2 (SPAdes)... | ecosystem: Environmental > Aquatic > Marine > Coastal >...
GACCAGCACATCGAGTTGGGCATCTTCAAGGATTTGTTCCAGACGCTGCTGCGGGTAGTCCGGGTCGAGCGGCACATAGGCGCCGCCGGCTTTCTCAATGGCGTGCAGGGTAATGACCAGCTCTGCCGAGCGCTCCAGCAACACGCCGACCAGACTTTCGGGACCAACACCTCTGCCCATCAGTACATGGGCTAACTGATTGGCGCGGGTGTTGAACTCCTCGTAGGTGATGCTTTCGCCGTCATATTCAATGGCCACCGCACCCGGCGTGCGCGCCACCTGTGATTCGGTCAGCGTCTGCAGCGTATGTTCCGGATAGTCTATCTCTGTCGAATTCCAGTCGACCAGCAGTTGCCGGCGTTCTGCTTCACTTAGGATGGCTAGCTCGTTAACGCGACAATCCGGATTCCCGGCGATGCCTTCCAGCAGTTGCTCGAAGTGAGCGAGCATGCGCTCTATCGTTTTGTGTTCGAACAGGTCTTTGTTGTATTCAAATTCAACGGCAATACCGTGGTCGGTTTCTACGGTAGCGATAGTGAGATCAAACTTTGCCGTGCCGTAGTCAAAGCCCAGCCCTGTAGCCTCCAGCCCTGCAAACGTGCCGCCGTCACCGGGAGCATTCTGCAGCATGAACAGCACCTGAAAGATCGGTGCATGGCTTAGGTTGCGATCCGGTTGCAGTTCTTCAACCAGTCGCTCAAACGGCAACGCCTGGTGATCGTAAGCTTCGAGGGCGGTATCTCTGGTGCGGCCGAGCAGCTCACGGAATGTCGGGTTGCCGGAGACGTCGGTGCGCATGACGAGGTTGTTAATAAAGAAGCCGATCAGGCCTTCGAGCTCTGTGCGCTCTCTGCCGGCAATCGGTGTGCCCACAACAATGTCTGTCTGATTGGTGTAGCGCGCCAGCAAAATATCGGCGGCTGCGAGCAACAACATAAAGAGCGTCGCTTTCTCGCTCTGCGCAATAGAATTCAGCTTGTAGCTGAGGGTGCGTGAAAACTGCTGCTGAACGCGACCACCGCGGTTGGTGGGCACAGCCGGGCGCTGATTGTCGGTAGGCAGTTCCAGCATGGCCGGTGCGCCGGACAGCTGTTTGCGCCAATAGCCAAGCTGTCGCTCGAGTTCCTCGCCTTGCAGGTATTGGCGCTGCCAGTATGCGTAGTCAGAGTACTGTAGCGGCAGGTCAGCCAGCTTGGCGGGTTCCCCGCCGGTGTGTTCGGAGTACAGGGCAACGAGTTCACTGCTGATGATGTTCAGCGACCAGGCGTCGGAAATAATGTGATGCATCAGTAGCATCAGGACATGCTCCTGTTCGCTAACGCGGACCAGATGCATGCGTATTAGCGGGCCCTTGGCTATGTCGAAAGGCACGGCATTCAGGGTTTCGAGTTGCTCCTGAAGCTTCTCGTCATCGGCTCCGCTCAGATCAATAGTGTCGAGCCGTGCGGTATGTTTAACCGCGATATTAATGATGGGCTCTTCGTCATCTGTCGTTGCAAAGGTGGTCCGCAGAGCTTCATGACGAGCGATCAGGTCATTAAATGCCGCTTCAAGTGCACTGCTGTCGAGCTCGCCTTTGAGCCGCATGACCAGGGGAATGTTGTAAACGGTTTTGCCGGGTTCGAGCCGGTCGAGAAACCACAAGCGTTGCTGCGAAAACGACAACAGTGGTTCGGCATTGGACGGCATTTTGCCAACCGGCGGCAGGCTGGTGCTTTCGCCGCGGCCCGTATCGAGCAGTTCCAGCAGTTCGTCCTTGTAGCGCTTCAGTTCCGCCTGAATCTCGACGGTCATGACACCTTTCGGCGCTTTGATGCGCAGCTCACCGCTCTCGGTGCGTATCTGAATACCGAGTTTATGCAGACGGGTGATGAGCGCGGCTGCACTCATATCTGGAATTCCTCCATCTCATCGTCATCAGGCTGATCGTCAGATGTGGTGCCCGTAGTTATCTGCAGAGCGGAAATTTGTTCACCCAGTGATGCGACGGTGGAATTGCGGAATACATATTTTAAGGGTAGTTCAATGCCAAAGGTATCCCTGATGCGCGATATCAGCTGTGTCGCAAGCAGTGAATGTCCGCCCAGGTCGAAAAAGTCGTCATGAATGCCTGTGCGCTCAACACTGAGTATCTCCTGCCAGAGTCCGGCAAGGGTTTCTTCAACCGGGTTGCGCGGCGGCTCGTACTTGTCGGCATCACCCTGCCACTCGGGTGCAGGCAAATCGCGGCGGCTGATCTTGCCGCTGGGCGTAACCGGCATATCGTCGAGCAAAACGATAAGCGCCGGCACCATGTACTCCGGGAGCGCTGCCGACAGTGAGTTGCGCAAAGCGGCCGGGTCAGGCGCAGAGCCGGGCTCGGCGGTAATGTAGCCGACCAGGCGTTTGTCGCCGGGGGTGTCCTCACGCAACATGACCGCTGCGAGCCTTACCCCGGGCTCACGGGCTATCCGCGCTTCAATCTCGCCGGGCTCGATGCGGAAACCGCGGTATTTCACCTGGTCATCGCAACGGCCGAGGTAACTGATGTTGCCGTCGGGCAGCCAGCGCGCAAGGTCGCCGCTGCGGTAGCTGATTGCGTCCGGTTGCAGCGGATCGGCAACGAACTTCTCCGCTGTCAGCTCCGGCTGGTTGAGGTAGCCGGTGCCGGTTTGAGCGCCGCTGATAAACAGTTCGCCCGGCACGCCGATCGGGCATGGATTCTGTTGCTCATCGAGAATCAATAAACGGGTGTTGGGTACCGGCTTACCGATAGGTGGTAGCGGACTCCAGTTGGCAGCGCTTCCGGCAAAACTGTAGACCGACACAACATGGGCTTCGGAAGGCCCGTACTCGTTATGAAAACCGATATGCGGGTGTTTCCCGAACAGCTTGCGAATTAGCGGTGTGACCTGCAGCTGCTCACCGGACGTACACATCTGTTCCAAACTGAAAGTCAGGTCATCGCGTTCCGCCATGATCTCGGCGGTAGGTTGCAGTGCTGCGAACGGCATCCACATGCGCTGGATACTTTGTTCGGCAATAAAGCGAACCAGTGCCGGCAAGTCCTGACGAAGTTCCTGATCGATTAGTACCAGCGTGCCGCCGGTAGCCCACGTCGAAAATATTTCCTGATGGTGCACATCGAAACTGAGTGATGCGTACTGCAGCGTGCGCGCGGCATGCTCAAAGCCGGGGCGGCGAATTTGCCAGTTGATCAGATTGCTTAACGACCGTTGCGGCAACACGGCGCCTTTTGGTTGGCCGGTCGAGCCGGACGTATAAATGCCGTACAGCGGGTCGTCTGCTGCGGGCAGGACTACCGGATTGCTATCGTTGCCGGCAGACCAGTCGAACTGATCGAGCAGAACCGTCTTCGTGGAGGTGGCCGGTAGCTTCGCAGCCACGCTACTGTGAGTCAGCAGCAGTGGCAGGCCGCTGTTCTCGATCATGTAATGGAGGCGTTCCTGCGGATAATCGGGGTCCAGCGGTACGTACGCGGCACCGGTTTTCAGGATCGCCAACAGACCTATAAGTGCCTCGGCTGAGCGCGGCGCGCATAGGCCGATAAATGATCCGGGGGCGGCGCCCTGTTGAATTAGTTGATGCGCCAGATGGTTTGCCGCCCGATTCAGCTCGCGGTAACTGAAGCTTTGCGCGCCGAACTCCAGTGCAATCGCATCCGGGGTCTTTTCTGCCTGTGCAGTTGCCATGGCCTGTGGTGTAGCCATAGCAGGGTAGTCGACAGCGGTGTCGTTAAAACGCTCCACCACTGTGTTGCGTTCGGCTTCGCTGATAATTCTCAGGTCACCGATGACTGCCGACGGGCTGCTGACAATACTGTTAAGCAGTGTTTCAAAATGATCGAGCATCCGCGCAGCAGTGCTGTCGACGAACAGGTCACTGTTGTACTGAATGCCGACTTGCAGGCCGTAACGCGTTTCGCGCGCCTCCATGAGCAAGTCGAACTTGGTAATGCCCATTTCAAAATTTACGCTTTCGGTTGCCAGGTCTTTGAAGCGGGCATCGCCTTCCGGTGTGTTCTGCAAGACGAACATCGTCTGGAATATCGGGCTGTGGCTCATGTCCCGTTCGGGCCGCAGTTCTTCCACCAGCTTCTCGAACGGCAGGTCCTGATGATCGTAAGCGGCGAGCGTGTTGCGTTTTACTTGTGAGAGCAGTTCCGTGAAGGCGGGGTTGTCTGACAGGTCGGAGTGCAGTGCCAATGTATTGCTGAAGAAGCCGATCAGCCCCTCAAGCTCCGGCCGTTGCCGCCCGGCTATTGGCGTGCCCACCACAATGCTGGTCTGACGCGAGTAGCGTGCCAATAGCACGTTGAACGCAGCCAGCAGCGTCATGAACAGTGTCGAGCGCTGTTCCTGCACGAGTTGGCTGATACCGTCGCTGACTTCTTTCGACAGCACGCGCAGCACGCTGCCGCCACGATAGCTCTGTTCCGGAGGGCGGGGCTTATCGGTAGGTAATTCGAGTACCGGGTCGGCATCGGCCAGTTGGTCGCGCCAGAAACTTAACTGCGTTTCGAGTACGTCGTCTTTGAACCACGACTGTTGCCATTCGGCGTAGTCTGCGTAATGCAGAGGCAGCTCCGGCAGGTCGGCGGGTTTGCCACTGACCGCACTGTTGTAGAAGGTGGCGAAGTCGTTATACAACACCGACAGCGACCAGCCATCCGAAACAATGTGGTGTGTACCAAGTAGCAGGATGTAATCATCGTCGCCGCATTCAAGCAGATGCGCGCGCAGCAGTGGCGCGTCGGTCAAATCGAATGGCAATTGCGACAGGCGGGTCAGTTCAGCAAACAGCGCCGTTTGCGCCATTCCGCGGGCGTCAATGCGTTCAAGTGTTACGTCAGCCTCGGCTAATACTTCTTGCAGCGGGGTTGCACCGTTAGCAACAAAGCGGGTGCGCAGGCTTTCGTGACGTTGCAGCAGTGCTGCAATCGCCTGCTCCAGTGCGGCGATGTTCAGCTGCCCTTTAAAGCGTGTTGCAATCGGGAAGTTGTAGGCCGGGTTGCCGGGGTCGAGTTGCTCCAGAAACCACAGACGCTGTTGCGAAAACGACAGGGCAGCGCTGCTGCGATCTGTTCGCAGAGGTATCGCTTCCTGGCGATGCTGCTGGCCGCTTTGTTCGACGAACCGGGAGAAGCCCGCAATCGTCGGCTCCTCAAACAGATGAATAAGCGGAACTTCTGCCTGTAATACCGAACGAATGCGTGCGATCACCTGAGTGGCCAGCAGCGAGTGGCCGCCCATGTCGAAAAAGTCGTCATGAATACCCACTTGTCGCTCGCCGTCGGCGTCAATGTGAAGCACTTCCGACCAGATGCTAACCAGTGCTTCTTCCACCGGGGTGCGCGGCGCCACGTATATCTGGCCTTCTTCACGTTCCCATTCCGGTTCGGGCAGCTGAGCGCGTGCCACTTTGCCGCTGGGAGTTAGCGGCATTTCATCGAGTACCACGAAATGCGTCGGCACCATGTAATCGGGTAGCCGGGTCTTCAGCCAGTCACGAATCGCGCTGCTTTCCGGCAGGTGCTCGCCGGCAGCATAAGCGACCAGCTTTTTGTCGGCGCCCTGACCAAGAAGTTTCACGGCGGCGAGCTGAACTTCAGGCATCGCTGTTATCAGCGCTTCGATTTCACCGGGTTCGATACGGAAGCCGCGGAACTTCACCTGTTCGTCGGCGCGACCCAGAAACTCGATCTCGCCGTTGTCTTTGTAACGGGCCCGGTCACCGGTACGGTACATCCGTTCACCCGCGACAAAGGGGTCCGGTAGCATTTTCTCAGCCGTCAATTCGGGGCGATTCAGGTAGCCTTCGGCGACTTGCACGCCCGCAAGGTAGAGCTCGCCGGACACACCCAGCGGTACCGGTTGTGCGGTGCTATCGAGAATGTAGCAGCGGGTGTTAGCTACGGGATAACCGATGCTTGGCAGGTCGGGCCAGTCAGCAGCAGCATCCGGCAGGGTCAATGCAGTTACGACATGAGTTTCGGACGGCCCGTACTGATTATGGAGTCGTGCACCGCCACGGCCCAGCGCCTTGCGCATGGAGCCGGTGACTTGCAGTTGCTCGCCGGCGGAAACAACATCCTGTAACGCCAGCGGCAGGTCATCGCGTTCGGCCAGTACATCCGCTAACGGTGCCAGCGCTGCATACGGCATATACATGCGTTCAATTTTTTTGGAGCTGATAAACGCGGCCAGTGCGGCAAGGTCTTTGCGCAGCTCTTCCGAAATTAATACCAGCGTGCCGCCTTGTGCCCAGGTCGTAAACAGCTCCTGAAACGAAACGTCGAAGCTTAACGATGCAAACTGCAAGGTGCGTGCCGGAGAGTCGAGGCCAGCCTGTGTTGCCTGCCAGCGGATCAGGTTGCCTAAGCCACGGTGGGACAGGCTGACGCCTTTGGGTTGGCCCGTCGAGCCCGAGGTGTAAATGGTATACAGCACGTCATCGGGCGAGGCGTCTGCCGCCGGTGTTTCGTCCGGGCCGGCAGTAAAGTCAAAAGCATCCAGTCGCATGACCTGTGCGGATTCGGGTACTGAGATATCGCAGTTGGTCAGCACGACAGGGCAGGCAGCATCGCGCAACATGTAGGCGATACGTTCGGCGGGGTAGTTTGGGTCTACCGGCACATAGCCTGCGCCGCTTTTCAGCACGGCCAGCACGGCGACGGCCATCTCAACCGAACGCTCGCAGCTAATGGCTACCCGGGTGCCACGGCCGACGCCGGAGGCAGTCAGGGCGTTGGCAAGCCGGTTGGCACGCTGTTCGAGTTCACTGTAGCTCAGTGATTCCTGCAAGCCCTCTATAGCAATGGCAGTGGGCGTCTTTGCGGCTTGTGCGGCGATCATTGCCGGAACGGTAGTAGCGTCACCGAAATCGACAGCGGTTTGATTGAAACCGCTAAGCAGTTGCTGTTTGTCGGAGTCCTGCAGCAGCGGCAAGTTGTTGAGCGGTGTGTCCGGGTTGGCTGCGATTCCGTCGAGCAGTGTTTCGAAGTAGGTCAGCAAGCGCTCTATCGTTGCCGCATTGAACAGGTCGGTGTTGTATTCAATCGTATTCAGCAAGCGGCCCGGCGATTCACTGACGAACAGGCTGAGGTCAAACTTGGCAGAGTCGGTCTTAACGCTGATGCCTTCCGCACGCAGTGATTCGAACGGCGTGGTTTCTGCAGCGGCATGTTCCAGCACGAACAACGCCTGAAATACCGGTGAGTAACTCATCAACCGTTCCGGGTGCAGCTCTTCTACCAGTTTTTCGAAAGGCAGATCCTGATTACCGTAGGCTTCTATAGCTGCAGTTTTTACCTGCGCCAGCAGTCCGCGGAATGATGGGTTGTCGCTTAAGTCGGCCCGCATCGCCAGCGTATTTACGAAGAAGCCAATTAAAGGTTCCAGTTCGCTGCGGCTGCGGCCGGCAATCGGGGTGCCGACAATCACGTCTTCGGTGGCAGTCAGTCGGCCAAGGAATGTCTGGTAAGCCGCCAGCAACAGGATGAACAGCGTGCAGCCCTCCTGTTGTGCGAGTTCGCGCAGGCGCGCCGCTGTTTGTTCATTAAGGCTCCGGCTGAGCACAGCACCGTTGGAGCTCTGAATACGCGGCCGCGGGTGGTCGAGGGGTAACTCGAGTACCGGGGGCGCCTCACTGAGGCGTTCTTTCCAGTAGTTCAGCTGGGTATCGACGGCATCGCTTTCCAGCCACTGTTGTTGCCATTCGGCAAAGTCACCGTATTGAATGTCGAGTTCCGGCAGTTCGGCAGCTGAGCCTTTGCAGCGGGCTTCGTAGAGGGTGACCAGTTCTTTGTAGAGTATGCCCAGCGACCAGGCGTCGGCGATGATGTGGTGGATCACGAGCAGCAACACCGCTTCGTTATCACTCTGGCGTATCAGATGAACCCGCAGCAACGGCCCTTGTGACAAATCAAAACCTTGCTTCGCCAATTGTGCGAGCTGATGTTCGCCGCCATCGCCATCCAGAACCTGTAGCGGCAGTTCGCCGCTTTCTTCGACTATCTGCACCGGTTCTTCCTCTTCGAGTTCGAAGCAGGTGCGCAAAGACTCGTGCCGTGCCACGAGATCGCTAAGAGCCTGTTGCAGGGCAGAGGTATCTACTTTACCGGTCAGTCTGCTGGCACTGGAAATGTTGTAGGCGGAACTTCCCGGCTCCAACTGATCAAGGAACCACAGGCGACGCTGACCGAAAGACGTCGGAAAAACGAAAGCTTCGCTTTCGTCAGTGGCGTCCCCCGTGCTGTCAGTTTGATTGTTGTTTATGTCGCTCATAGCAAAATCTTCGGGTTGCAAGGCGCTACTCGCCCGCTACCGAATCTTTAACCCTTATTCCTTGTCCGGGTCGGTTTTGGGCCGGCGCCGTTTGGTTCTCCGCGCAGACCGGTCAACCCGTTTAATTGTCGGGGTTTCCGGAGTGTTGTCACGGGATTTGTTAACAGTTTCAGCCAGTTCGGCAATCGTTGGTGCGGCAAACATGGCATCCAGCGGGATATCGATGTTCAGCGCATCGCGTAAGCGCGTTACGGCGCGCATTGCCACCAGCGAATGACCGCCTAAGGAGAAGAAGTCATCACGTATACCGACTTGTTCCACACCCAGTAGCTCGCTCCAGATTCCGGCGAGTGTTTCTTCAAACTCGTCGCGGGGGGCAATGTATTCAACTTGCTGTACTTCCACATCGGGTGCAGGCAGGGCGCGTCGTTCGATTTTGCCGTTCGGGCTCAATGGCACTTCATCAATGGCAAGCCACACACCCGGCACCATGTAGTCGGGCAGCAGGCCGCTGATGCCTGCAACAACGGCATCACTGTCGAGTTCGGCGCCATCGCGCATAACCACGTAGCCCACCAGTTGCTGCAGCCCCGGCGTATCTTCGCGCAGCATCACGATGGCTTGTTCAATGCCGGGCAGTTCGGCAACCACCGCTTCGATCTCGCCCAACTCGATGCGGAAGCCGCGGAGTTTGACCTGATTGTCGATCCGGCCGAGGAACTCCAGTGCGCCGTCTTCACGGTAGCGCACCAGATCACCGGTGCGGTAGACGCGGAAGCCGTCAGCAAACGGATCATTGATAAATCGTTCAGCTGTAAGCTCCGGTCGATTCACGTAGCCGCGGGCCACCTGAATGCCTGATATCCACAGTTCGCCCGGCACACCCGGAGGTGTGCGATGGCCGGCCTGGTCAACAACATACAAGCGTGTGTTGGCAACCGGGTGACCGATGGGCACAACGCGTTCGGTGCTATCGCGGCGACACGCCCAGTAGGTCACGTCGATGGCGGCCTCGGTCGGGCCGTAAAGGTTATGCAGCCCGGCCGTTTCATATTGCGCGAAGAAGCGGGTTTGCAACTCATACGGCAGTGCTTCACCACTGCAGATCACGCGCTTCAGTGTTGTGCAGCCTGCAGACGCCGCATCCTGAACAAAGACCTGCAGCATCGACGGCACAAAGTGCAGCGTGGTTACTGCATGCTCTTTAATAAGCGCAGCCAGATAACCGGAATCACGATGGCCGCCGGGTTTGGCGACGACCAGTTCGGCGCCGGCAATAAACGGCCAGAAGAATTCCCATACCGACACGTCGAAACTGAACGGTGTTTTCTGCAGTACCCGGTCACTGGCATCGAGGCCGTACTCATCCTGCATCCATAACAGACGGTTGGCGATGCCGTGGTGCTCGTTCAGTACGCCTTTAGGCCGGCCGGTCGAGCCGGACGTAAAGATCACATAAGCCGCCTGCGTCGGTTCAACGTTAACGTGAGGTTTGCCTGCGGGCAGGCTGCTGACTTCGGCGGCAATATCCTCAATATTGATCCGCGCCATGCCCGGCAGAATGTCACCGAGGTGTTGCTGGCTCAGCAGCAGGCTTAACTGCGCGTCTTCGGCCATGTGTTCGAGACGCTGTGCCGGGTATTCCGGGTCCATTGGCACATAGGCGCCACCGGCTTTGACAATCGCATGCAGCGTGACGACCAGCTCGACGGAGCGTTCCATGCAAACACCGACGAGGCTTTCGGCGCCGACGCCTTGATCGACAAGGAAGTGCGCCAACTGGTTACTGCGGGCATCGAGTTCGGCATAACTCAATGTTTCGCTGTCGTAGCGTAATGCGGGTGCATCCGGCGTCAGTTCTGCCTGACGGTAGAGCAGTGAGGGCAGTGTGTTTGCACCTTCGTAGTCGCGGGCAGTGTTGTTCCAGTTGTCGAGCTGCTGCTGCTCGAGTGTCGTCAGCATAGGAATGTCGGCGATCTTTGCGTCCGGCTGCGACGGAATATTCTGCAACAGCAGTTGCAGATGTTCGGCAAGCTTCGTCATGGTGGCTTCGCTGAACAGGTTGCGATCATAGATAAAGCGCAAGTACAGCGTATCCATCATCGCTACGTTCAACGTTAGCGGGAAGTTGGTGCGGTCATAGCCCTGACTCGATTTGATCTCGATACTGCCGGCATCACTACCGCTGCCCATCGTCTGAATGTCGGGGTAGTTTTCGAATGCCAACAGGGTTTCAAACAGTGGTTTGCCGCGTGGCACGTCGCTCCAGCCCTGCACATCTACCAGTGACGCATACTCGTACTGCTGGATGTTCAACTGTTGATCCTGAATACCGCGCAGCCAGTCGATCAGGCTCTGTTGCTCGTCGATAGCAACGCGCACGGGCAGGGTGTTAAGGAACAGGCCAATCATCGACTCGATGCCGGAAAGTGTGGCGGGGCGACCGGCCGTGGTCGCGCCGAACACGACGTCTTCTTCGCCGCTGTAGCGTGACAGCAATAACGCCCATGCGCCTTGCGTAACGCTGTTAATAGTGAGGCGGTGTTGCTGAGCGAAATCCTTCAGTGTTGCGCCAAAGTCGGCGGGCAGTTGGACAACAGCTTCCTGATAGTCGGCCAGTGGTGCCTGGGCCGCATCGATTACGTTAGCGCCCGGCAACGGTGTCGGTGCGATAAAGCCCTGCAGGTTGGTTTTCCAGAAGTGTTCGGCAGCGTCACCGTCCTGAGTTTGCAGCCAGCCAATGTAGTCGCTGAACGGGCGGGTTTTAATGAGCTCAGGCGCATTCCCGGCAGCCAGAGATTCGTACACATTGAACATCTGACGGATGACCAGCGGTACCGACCAGCCGTCCATCACCATGTGATGGAAGCTCCAGATCATATGCCAGCGCGTGTCTTCAAGGCGCACGAGGGTGACTCTGGTAAGCGGTGCTTTGTTCAGGTCGAAGGCGCGGCTGCGGTCATTGTCGACCAGTGCGTTTAGCCGGGTGCCACGCTCGGCCTCATTCAGTTCACGCCAGTCTTCGAGCGTTACCGGAACGTCCACTGACGGATAAACAACCTGCAGCGGATCCTTCAGATTGTTCCAGTGGATTGCTGTTCGCAGGCTGCTGTGCAGGTTTATCGTCAGGTTCCATGCTTCGACAAACTTGTCGACGTCGATGACGCCTTCGAGATCCCAGTTGAAGCTGGCGAAATACACGTCGGTATGACTATCAAGCAGGCTGTGGAACAGCATGCCTTGTTGCAGCGGCGTCAGCGGGTAAATATCTTCGATATCCGCCCGTGCCGCTGTCAGTGTATCGATGGCAGCCTGATCCAGCGTCGCCAGCGGGAAGTCGGCGGGCTGTAGCTGCGCCGTTGCAGTGCTGTCGAGCGTGGTGATCAGTGCCTGCAATTCAGCTTCGATAGCCGCTGAGAAGCGCTCAACCGTGCTGTCCTCAAACACTTGGCTACTGAAGCCGATGTTAATGTGCAAACAGTCTTCACTGATCAGGCTGTTGATATCGACCAGATGCGTGCGCTCGTTCTGTGGTGCGTGCTCGAGGCCGCGGTAGTCATTACACGGCTTGAACAAACTGTCGGCCGCATCGGTCTGACCGATCTTGTCTACCTGGCCGAGATAGTTGAAACCAATCTGACCGGTCGGCACGAGGTCGGCAAGACCGCTCGCCGGGTTCAGGTAGCGCAGCGCGCCATAGCCCAACCCCTTGCCGGGAACCTTCTGCAGTTGCTGACGCACGCTGCCGAGTGCTGCGGCCGGGTCTTCATCACCGAGTTGCAGCAACACAGGGTAAAGGGTCGTAAACCAACCGACGGTGCGTGACACATCGGCATCATCGAAGATGTCCTCGCGACCGTGGCCTTCAAGTTCAATCAAAACATTGTTGCTACCGGACCACTGCTTCAGGGCACGTCCGACCGCGGTAAGCAGCAGGTCATTCGCCTGCACGCGGAAGCGCGAGGCAACCTCGCGGAACAATTGCCGTGTTTCGCTTTCGTTCAGCGATACGCTCAGCGTCTTGCTGTGGCCGACAATGTTGTCGCCATCAGCATGGTCTGCAGGCAATGCGGCAACGTCAGACCATGGCAGTGCCTGCCAGTAGCCCAGTTCATCCTGCAGTGCTTCACTGGTGGCGTAATCTGCGATTTTTTCGGACCAGGCTTTGAACGCCGTGGTCTTCCTCGGGAAAGCAACCGGCTTGCCTGCACCCAGCCGGTTGTAAGCAGTCTCGAGATCTGTGATCAGTACCGGCCATGACACCCAGTCGACTGCAAGGTGATGCACGGTTAGCAGCAACCGCTGCGCCTGCCCGGCAGAGGGGTTAATCAGAGCGGCTTTCAGCAACGGGCCTTTGCCAATGTTCAGGCGCGTCTGCACCCGGTCGAGAACCTGGTCTGTCTTGCCGCTGTTGATCTCGGTGACCAGTTGCGCGTCTTCGAACGGGGCAATGCTTTGCTGCCAGCCGTCGGCGGACTGTGCGTAACGCATTCGCAGCGCATCGTGATGGTCGGTCACCAGATGCAGAGCCTGCTCGAGAATGACAGCATTCAGCGGTTGCGTCGTCTCGAACAACAGTGATTGGTTGAAGTGTTCCGGCTGCGCAAAATTGCGGCTGAAGAACCACTCCTGAATAGGGGTCAGCGACGGTGTGCCGAGCACGCGGCCCTGATCGGCCGCGATTACGGGGGTGTCGATTTCAATCGCAGCAGCCAGTTCGGCAATCGTCTGGTGCTGGAACAGCTGGCGTGGTGCCAGTGTGACGCCTTCCTGTGCGGCTCTCGCAATAATCTGAATACTCAGAATGGAGTCGCCGCCCAGTTCGAAGAAGTTGTCGTAAATGCCGACACGTTCAACACCGAGCAATGTGGCCCAGATGCCTGCCAGTATTTCTTCATTGCGGTTACGCGGGGTCACAAACTCGGTATCGATTTGCAGCTTGCCGCTGTCGAGCCCCGGCAATGCCTTGCGATCGACCTTGCCGTTCGGTGTCAGCGGGAATTCGTCGAGCACGACAAAGCTGGCCGGCACCATGAAGTCCGGCAGTGACTGCTGCAAGTGATTGCGCAGGTCATTCAGCGTGGGTTGTTTGCCCTCGGCAACCAGATACGCCACTAACTGCCGGTCGCTTAAGTTTTCACCGCGTGCAAGCACGACGCATTCGCGCACACCGGGGTGTTCGGCGAGCGTGGTTTCAATCTCACCCAGTTCGATACGGAAGCCGCGGACCTTAACCTGATGATCGATGCGGCCGAGGAACTCGAGCTGACCGTCGCGGTTAAAGCGCACGAGGTCGCCGGTGCGATAAATGCGGGTGCCCGGCAGACACGGATGCTCGATGAACTTCTCGGCCGTCAGTTCCGGGCGATTCAGGTAGCCGCGGGCAAGGCCTGCGCCACCCAAGCATAATTCGCCGGCAACGCCGACAGGCACTGGCTGATCGTGCTCGTTGAGGATGTATACCTCGGCGTTTGGCACTGCGCCGCCGATCGTAGGAGTGCGGCCCGGTGCGCATTCTTCATACGTTGCCCAGACCGTTGTTTCGGTCGGACCGTACAGATTGAAGAAGCGACACTCATCATTGCTCCAGCGGTCCACCAGTTCCTGCGGACAGGCTTCGCCGGCAACAGTGATTACACGCAAATCAGGCAGTTCGGCGTCCGGCAGCTGCATCAATGCCGATGGCGGCAGTGTTACCGCCGTTACCCGACGGTTCTGCAGCAACGTAAGTAGTGGTGTGCCCGGGGCGAGTTCGTCTTTCGTGCCAAGTACCATCTCGGCACCCACGCCCAGCCCCATGACGAGTTCAAATATCGAGGCGTCAAAACTTATCGATGCGAACTGCAACATGCGATCGCTATTGTTTAGCCCGAAGACGCGCGCCTGTGCCCGCATCAGGTTGCACGCGCCCTGGTGTTGCAGCATGACGCCCTTCGGATTGCCGGTGGAACCCGAGGTGTAGATGACGTAGGCGAGATTCTCCGCTTTAGAACGTTCTTCCGGATTGCCGCGGGACTCGCGGCTTAACTCGCCCGCTGCGGTATCCAGTTCCAGCAATTGGGCATTGTGCGCCGGTAAGCGCTCACTCAAATCATTGGTGGTGATAATGACCTTCGCTTGCGAGTCGTCGAGCATGTAGGCAATACGGTCGGACGGGTACTCAGGGTCCAGCGGCACGTAGGCGCCACCGGATTTGAATACCGCCAGAATCGCAGCAACCATATCGACCGAGCGTTCCAGGCAGATGCCGACCAGCTGCTCATTGCCAACGCCCCTGGCGATCAGGTGATGCGCGATCTGATTGGCACGACCGTTCAGGTCGGCGTAGCTGACACGTTCGTCACCGAAGCTCACAGCAATGGCGTCCGGCGTTTCGGCAGCCCGCTCGGCAATCAGCTCATGAATGGTCGCAGCGTCCCGGTAACGGCTTTTCGGCGGGTTCCATTCGGTGAACTGCACGTCGAGTTCGACTTCATACATGAGCGGCAGCTGCGCTACGGGAGTTTCCGGCGCGGCGACGACCGCCTCCAGTAACTGGCTGAAGTGCGAACGCAGCTGGCGTATCGTAACTTCGTCGAACAGTGCGGTGTTGTATTCGAAATAAGTGCTCAGGCCGTCGCCGGATTCCTGCAGCGAAACGGTCAGATCGAATTTGGCCGTGCCGTAGTCCATCTCGAAGTTGGTGGCTTCGAGTTCTTCGAAGTGTTCACCGGTCCACGGCTGGTTCTGCATGACGAACATCACCTGGAACAACGGCGAATGGCTCATGTCCCGCGTTGGTTGAACCTCGTCGACGAGTTTCTCGAACGGCAGTTCCTGATTGTCGAAGGCATCCAATGCGGTCTGTTTGACTTGCTGTAGCAGGTCGGTGAACGCCGGGTTGGCGGTCATGTCGGTGCGCAACACAAGCGTGTTAACGAAGAAGCCAACCAGTGATTCGAGCTCGGTCCGCTTGCGGCCGGCTACCGGCGTGCCGATCAGAATGTCTTCCTGATTGGAGTAGCGGGCCAGCACAACATTGAAGGCTGCCAGTGCCACCATAAACAGGGTGCTGCCGTTGTCTGCTGCGAGCTGCCGCAGGCGGGCTGTCAGCTCCGGCGAGAGCGCGCCACTCAGGTGGCGACCTTCGAAAGTCTGCACCGCACCGCGGGGCCGGTCGGCCGGCAGTTCCAGCAGTGTTGCTGCTGCCTTGAGTTTGCCGCGCCAGTAGTCGAGCTGGTTGATCAGGCCGTCGGTTTCGAGCCAGCTGCGCTGCCAGGCCGCGTAGTCTGCGTATTGCAGCGGCAGCGTAGGCAGGTTAGCAGCTTGTTGGCGATGCGCGGCTTCATACAGCGTGATGAGTTCACGGAATAAAACGTGCAGTGACCAGCCGTCGGAAATGATGTGATGCATATTCATGACGAACAGGTGCTCGTCATCGCCGGTACGCAACAGATGGCAGCGGAACAGCGGTGCAGTCGTCAGGTCGAACGGTTGTTGGCCTAGCTCGGAAACAATGTTACGGAGTTCAGACCCGGTGCTGCCGGTTGCATCCTGCTCAAGTAATGCGACCTCTATAGAGTCCTCAATAACCTGCACAGAAACACCGTCGCGGCTCGCGAAACAGGTGCGTAAGGTTTCGTGGCGCTGCGTCAGCCCGTTGATTGCCGTTTGCAGAGCGGCCTTATCGAGCGGGCCATTTAGTGTGACCGCCCAGGGCAGGTTGTAGACGGGGTTGCCCGGTTCAAGCTGTTCTAAGAACCACAGGCGTTGCTGCGGGAATGATAGCGGCAGCGGGCGGCTGCGATCAGCCAGCGGAACGGGCGGTTCGCCTGCTTTGCCACCGAGTTGGTCGAGTCGCTTCGCGATACCCGCGACAGTGGGGCTGTCAAACAGGTCGCGCAGTTGCAGGGCGATGTTCAGGGTGTCGCGGACACGGGCTACGGCTTGTGCCGCTAGTAGTGAGTGGCCGCCCAAGCTGAAGAAGTCGTCGTGAATACCAATCTTGACGGGTTCGCGACTGCCGGAGGTCTGCAGTACATCGCTCCAGATCTCACAGAGAATTTCTTCGGTCGGCGTGCGTGGTGCAACGTAGCTTTCGCTGCTGCGTTCAATAACAGGTTCCGGCAGCTGCTTGCGATCAACCTTGCCGGATGCGGTCAGCGGTAGTGTGTCGAGCGGCATGATGACAGCCGG
>Ga0209692_10003134_pt1 | contig 16459 bp, 14 predicted proteins | sample tdDd472_FD_187129 | JGI IMG/M metagenome (GOLD analysis project Ga0209692, IMG submission 187129) | Marine sediment microbial communities from the Atlantic coast under amendment with organic carbon and nitrate - tdDd47.2 (SPAdes)... | ecosystem: Environmental > Aquatic > Marine > Coastal >...
GGTGAAAGCCTTTTTGTCCTTTTGCAGGCCCAATGTTCCGGCGATCAAGGCGTGCAGTTTCTTGCGGTTGACGCCTTCTTTCGTCTTCAGGATGATCCGCAAGGGGCGCTCAGCAGCGTCCAACGCGGCGACCGGCGCCTTTCCCCCTTTTGCCGATGGGGGCAGAGCGGCAGTCTTCTTGATTGCGGCTCGGATATCGGGACCCAGATTCCGTTGCGCCTGGGCGGCCGATTTCGTCGTCTCCGCAATCCGGTCGCGAAGCCGCCGCAGCCTCAGGATCGTCTCCTTGTGGCGCTGCTGCCGGGCGGCATGGCGCTCCTTGCGGGCCGCGGCAACCTTTCGCCGGGCCGCGTCGCGGGCCTTGGCGGAAACGCGGACGGAGGGGACTTTCTCTGCCGGCATTGGACGGCTCCCTGATTTCTTCGGTCGATCACCGGGCGGTAATATTGTACCACGGGGAGCCATCTGCCCCAAACCGGGGTGACCGTCTTGGCGTGATCGACCTGCCTGTGCCAATCTTTCCCCGGGGAGCGTGAATGGGCGGGCCCGGGGCCGGGTCTTTGGCGGCGCCTTTCGCGAGAACAACAATGAGCCGAAAACAGGGGGGAAAATCCCGTGTCGATAAGAGACCGAGCAATGGCCGGCGAGCAGGTGCTCGGCGCGATGATCTTCGAGTTCTTCAGTCCCGGAATCCCGCAACTTCTGTGCAATGCGGGTTGCGAATACGTGCTCTACGACATGGAGCATACGGGGATCGGGCTGGAGACGCTGAAGGAACAGGTGGCCTATTGCCGGGGCCTGCCGATCACGCCCATGGCGCGCGTGCCGCGAGGGGAATACCACTTCCTGGCTCGCGCGCTCGACATCGGCATGAAGGGCTTGATGATCCCCATGGTCGAGTCGGCGGAAGAGGCCGCGCGCATCGTCGCGGCGACGCGCTATCCGCCGGTCGGCCGGCGCGGCGCCGCCTTCGGCTTTGCCCATGACGACTATTCCGGCGGCGACCCGAAGGACAAGATGGCCCGGGCGAATGCCGAGGTGACGGTGATCGCCCAGATCGAGACCGAGCGCGGCCTGGCCAATGTCGATGAAATAGCGGCGATGGAGGGGATCGACGTGCTCTGGGTCGGGCATTTCGACCTCGCCAATTTCCTCGGCATTCCGGGCGAGTTCCAGAACCCGCTGTTCATCGACGCGGTCCGGACCGTCGTGGCGGCGGCCCGCCGCGCCGGCAAGGGGCTCGGCTTCATGCCCGCGAATGCGGACTGGGCGCGGGAATACAAGGGGTACGGCTTCAACATGCTGGCGGTCGGCACCGATCAGGGGCTGCTGGCGCAAGGCGTGCGATCGGTCCTGCAGACGGTGGAGGGGGCATAATGGCATTTCGCGTGGGATCGACCAGAGATCTTCTGACGGCTTCCGGCCAACCCGCCTTCAACGCGGCCGCCTTCGAGGAGCTTGCGCGCAATCCCGATATCGACTGGGAATGGATTCCGGAGGACCTGACCGAAATCACCCCGGACATCGCCGCGCGCTACGACGGGCTGCATGTGAACGTACCGCGGGTCACCGCGGCATCGGTCGCGCGCGACGACTGCCGCGTAAGGGTGATCGCCCGCAACGGCGTCGGATATGACACGGTGGATGTGGCGGCCTGTGCGGCCAAGGGCATCACCGTCACGAACACGCCGCATGCGATACGGCGTCCCGTCGCGGTCGCCGCGCTGACGCTGATTTTCGCGCTTTCGGGCAAGCTCTTCACCAAGGACCGACTGGTGCGCGAAGGGCGCTGGAACGAACGCGTCGAGCATATGGGGATTGGGCTGACCGGCCGGACTCTCGGGCTTGTCGGCGCCGGCGGGATCGGCCGGGAGCTGATCCCCCTCGCGCGGCCCTTCTTCCGCCAGGTCCTGGTCGCGGACCCGTTTGTCGATCCGGCGGTCATTGCCGGGCTCGGCGCCGGCCACGCCCCGCTGAACGATGTGCTGGCCGAGGCGGATTTCGTGGTCGTGGCCTGTCCCCTCGACGACAGCACGCATCACCTGATCGACGCCGCAGCCTTCGCGCGGATGAAACCGACGGCCTGCTTCATCAATGTCGCCAGGGGCCCGATCCATGACGAGGCGGCCCTTGTCGAAGCGCTGCGCAGCGGCCGGATCGCCGCCGCCGGGCTCGACGTCACGGAACAGGAACCGATCTCGCCGGACAGCCCGCTGCTCGGCATGGAGAACACGATCATCACGCCGCATGCGCTCTGCTGGACCGACGAGTGTTTCGAGGATATCGCCCGGACCGCATTGCGCTCGATCGTCGATGTGTCCCTGGGGAAGGTTCCGGCCCATCCGGTGCGGTGACCGCGCCGGAACTGTTGAACGGCGCTGCAAATCCTTCGCGGCGCCGCAAATTCATTCGGGCAAAGACCTCTTTTCCTGGCCGCCGTAGAGTGTTACAGAATTGGTAATACCAATTTGACTCGCAGATCGCTTAACCGCTCGCCCGCCATTTGACATTAATTGCTTGGGCGGCTGTTTTGCCGGTACTGTTCGGGCAGAGAGGACAACGCTTATGGAAATGCCCAAACCCGATGAAGCGGTGCTGGCCCGCCGCCATCGGATCGCCGATGATTTGCGGGTGATCGTGCCCGGCGAAGGGGTGATCGTCGATGTGGACGAGCGCCGCCCTTATGAGAGCGACGCGCTGACCGCGTACAAGACATCGCCCCTGGTCGTCGTCCTGCCGGAAACGGTCGAACAGGTCTCCGCCGTCCTGCGCTACTGCCATGAAAACGGAATCAAGGTCGTGCCGCGCGGCGCGGGGACGTCGCTCTCCGGCGGGTCGCTGCCGCTCGAGGACGGCGTGCTGCTGGGCATGGCCAAGTTCAACCGCATCCTGGAAGTCGACTACGACAACCGCTGCGCCCGGGTGCAGCCCGGCGTGACCAATCTGTCGATCACCAAAGCGGTGGAGGCGGACGGCTATTATTACGCGCCCGACCCGTCCAGCCAGATCGCGTGCTCCATCGGCGGCAATGTGGCGGAGAATTCCGGCGGCGTGCACTGCCTGAAATACGGGCTGACGACGAACAACCTGCTGGGCCTGGAAGTGGTGCTGATCGATGGCGAGGTGATCCGCATCGGCGGCAAGCACCTGGATTCGGAAGGCTACGATCTGCTCGGCATCATGACCGGGTCGGAAGGGTTGCTGGGCGTGGTGACCGAAGTGACCGTGCGGCTGCTGCGCGCGCCGGAAACCGTGCGCGCGCTGCTGATCGGTTTCACCTCCAGCGAGGCGGCGGGCGATTGCGTCGCCAAGGTGATCGGCGCCGGCATCATTCCCGGCGGCATGGAAATGATGGACAAGCCCGCCATTCACGCGGCGGAGGATTTCGTCCATGCGGGCTATCCGCTGGATGTGGAAGCGCTGCTGATCGTCGAACTCGACGGACCGGCGCAGGAGGTCGACTATCTGATCGGCGAGGTGAAGACCATTGCCGAGTCCTGCGGCGCGGTGTCCTTGAAGATATCGGAAAGCGAGCCGGAGCGGCTGGGTTTCTGGGCCGGGCGCAAGGCCGCCTTCCCGGCGGTGGGAAGGATTTCGCCGGACTATCTGTGCATGGACGGCACTATCCCGCGGCACCAGTTGCCCAAGGTCCTGCGCCGCATGACCGAATTGTCGAACGAATACGGGTTGCGCGTCGCGAACGTGTTCCATGCGGGTGACGGGAACCTGCATCCCTTGATCCTGTACGATGCGAATATTCCGGGCGAATTGCGCAAGGCGGAAGATTTCGGCGCCGACATCCTGCGGCTTTGCGTCGAGGTCGGCGGCGTGCTGACCGGCGAACACGGTGTCGGCGTGGAGAAACGCGACCTGATGCCGGCCATGTTCAGCGAGGTCGACCTGGCCCAGCAGATGCGTTTGAAATGCGCCTTCGATCCCGACGGGCTGCTGAATCCGGGCAAGGTCTTCCCGACCTTGCACCGCTGCGCCGAACTGGGCCGGATGCATATCCACAAGGGGAAGCTGCCTTTCCCCGACATTCCCCGTTTCTAACCGGATTTTTGGGAGTTCACGATGACCCAATTCGTGCCGGAGACGGCGGAACAGTTGAAGGACGCCGTGGCCTGGGCGGTGGCGGAGGAATATCCCGTCGCGGTCAAGGGGGCGGGCACCAAGGCCGATCTCGGCCGCCCGGTCGAAACGGAGCATGAGATAGACCTCTCCAAATTGACCGGGATTACCCTTTACGAGCCCGAGGAGCTGGTGCTTCAAGCGGGGGCGGGAACGCCGATGACGGAGATCACCGCGGCCCTGGACGAAAAGAACCAGCAGCTGGCCTTCGAGCCGCCGGACCTGGGTTTCCTGCTGCGCGGCGAAAGCGCCGCCGGCACCATCGGCGGCGTGGTCGCGACGAATCTCAGCGGGCCGCGCCGCATCAAGGCGGGCGCCGCGCGGGATCATTTCCTGGGATTCAAAGGCGTGTCGGGCCGCGGGGAGGAGTTCAAGTCCGGGGGGCGCGTCATGAAGAACGTCACCGGCTACGACCTGTGCAAGCTGATGGCCGGATCCTGGGGAACATTGACCGTGATGTCCCAGGTGACGGTCAAGGTCCTGCCCAAGGCGGAAAAGGAAAGAACGGTCCTTCTCTATACCGACGACCCGGCGGAAGCGCTGCGGGGGATGACCGATGCGCTGAATTCGCCCTATGAGGTCTCCGGCGCCGCATGGCTGCCGAAGGCCCAGGCCGCCGCGACCGGCATCGAGCTCGTCGCCGGGGCGGGGAGCGGCGTTGCCGCCATCCGCGTGGAAGGACCGGGGCCGTCGGTGGAATACCGCTGCGCGCGCCTGCGCGAGATCGTCGGCGCCGCCGCCAAGACCGAGGAATTGCACAGCCATCGCGGCAAGGCGTTCTGGACGGTTGTGCGGGACGTGATGCCCTTCGCCGGGGCGGGCGACAATCGCGTGGTCTGGAAGATTTCCGTGGCGCCTTCCGACGGGCCGGCGATCTATGGCGACCTGCTGGCCCTGAAAGGGGCCGAGGCCTTCATGGATTGGGGCGGCGGGTTGATCTGGCTGGCCGTCGACATGCCGAATGTGGGCGGGTCGGAAATCCTGCGTGAGATCGTCGCAAAAGCCGGCGGGCACGCGACCCTAGTCCGGGGCGACCGGCATCTGCGCGCCAATGCGGATGTGTTTCAGCCGCTAGCGCCGGGGCTGGCGGCCTTGACGCGGAAGATCAAGAACGGGTTCGACCCGCACGGCGTGCTCAATCCGGGCCGCATGTATGACGGCGTCTAAGGCGAGGGAACGGTAGGATGCAGACGAATTTCACCCTTGCCCAGCTGGCCGACCCCGATATGGCGGCATCCGAAAAGATCCTTCGGAACTGCGTTCATTGCGGTTTCTGCACGGCGACCTGTCCGACCTATGTGACCCTGGGGGACGAGTTGGATTCGCCGCGCGGCCGGATCTATCAGATCAAGGATATGCTGGAAAACGACAAGCCCGCGCCGGCGCGGATCGTCAAGCATATCGACCGCTGCCTGAGCTGCCTTTCCTGTATGACGACCTGCCCGTCCGGCGTCCATTACATGCATCTGGTGGATCATGCGCGGGCCTATATCGAGAAGACCTATACGCGGCCTTTCGCGGACCGGTTCCTCCGCAACCTGCTGGCTGGTCTGCTTCCCAATCCTAGTCTGTTCCGTGTCGCCCTGGCCGGCGCCTGGGTCGCGCGGCCCCTCGCGCCGGTTATCGGCGGGCTGTTCGGCGGGCGGCTCGGCGCGATGTTGAGATTGGCGCCAAAGCGCCTGCCGAAACCGTCGCCGGTGGACGTGCCGCAGACCTTCCCCGCGGTCGGGGAAAGGCGCGCGCGGGTGGCGATGCTGAACGGTTGCGCGCAGCCGGTCCTGCAACCACAGATAAACGAGGCGACGGTCCGCCTGCTCAACCGGCTGGGTGTGGAAGTGGTGGTGGCGCAGGGCGCAGGGTGCTGCGGCGCCCTGGTTCATCACATGGGCAAGTCGGATGCGGGCCACGCGCAAGCCGCGGCGAATATCCGCGCCTGGATAGCGGAACACGGCCGCGACCCGCTGGACGCGGTGATCATCAATGCGTCCGGCTGCGGGACGACGGTGAAGGATTACGGCTTCATGCTGCGGGAAGACCCGGCATTGGCCGCGGACGCGGCCGCGGTTTCGGCCATGACCAAGGACGTGACGGAATTCCTGGCCGAACTGGGCCTTGAAGGGGCCGCCGTTCCGGAAGGGACCGCGAAACGGGTCGCCTATCATTCCGCCTGTTCCATGCAGCACGGGCAGAAGATCACCCAGCAGCCCAAGGCCCTGCTGAAACAGGCCGGATTCGAGGTGGTGGATATCCCGGAAGCACATCTCTGCTGCGGCTCGGCGGGGACCTACAACATCATGCAGCCGGAACTGGCGACCAAGCTGCGGGACCGGAAGATCGCCAATATCCGCAAGACGGCGCCGGACATCATCGCGGCGGGCAATATCGGCTGCATCACACAGATCGCCTCGGCGGCGGATGTGCCCGTGGTTCATACGGTGGAACTGCTCGATTGGGCGACGGGCGGGCCGAAACCGGAAGGGCTTTCCTGAGCCTGTCGCGTGGACGCGCGCCTGGATCCGATACTTTTTACTGAAATCTCTAATACGACGTTTGATGGTCAGGCCGCTTGCATGCTACTTGGTGGTGAACAGTGTCTGCCGGAAGCCAACCGATGTCGCATTTCGCCGCCAGAAACCTGATCGAGTTCGACGCGTTCGACGACGTGCCCGACTACCTGCTCGAAACCATGCGATATTGGGAAGCCGCCAGGGGCGACCGGCCCATTCCGCATATGTCGACCATCGATCCCACAAGCCTGCCCTTGGAAGCCTTGCGATGGATCGCCGTTTTCGAGGTTCTTCAGGAGCAGAAGGACTTCAAGGTCCGTCTCGCCGGCACCGGCATCGCGAACCTGACGGACAGGGAATTCACCGGCATGCTGGTCAGCAAGATCCCGGGGTCCGAGCGCGGCATGCAACGCATGCTGCGCTGTATCGAGGAGGGGCGGCCTTATTATTCCGGCGATCCCCTGCGATGGTCCCTGGGCCAGGAATTCATCAATTACTCGGTGCTGTGTCTGCCGTTCTGCGACGATGCAGGGGTAATTTCCCGCCTCGTCATGGTCTTCAAGTTTCACATGGACAGGCTATATCCGCTCACCAGAAACACCTGACCTGAAGCAACTGACCTGAAGCAACTGACCTGAAGCCCTGACCGCAAGCGCGGAGGGGGGCGGTTCAGAAGTCCTCCGCTTCCGCCGATCTCAGGCGTCGGCCCGCATCCGCCATTTCCTCCGCCGCCTTGATGGACCGCATGACGATCGCATCGGCCTGTGCGTAGACCTTTTCCCGCCAGTCCCGTTGCGACGGGTAGTCCTGCCGCGACTGCTGCCGTCCGGTGACCGTGCTGACCAGGCCGGTGCCCGGAAAGGTGCCGAAATCGACGATCATGGAAACGGATTCTGCGTCTTCCGCGAAACCGGCGAGGCCGCCGCTGCCCGCCTGATCCGCTTCGAATGCCGGCGGGCCGGTTTCGGCCGATTTTGCGGCTTCCTCGCCCTCCAGCGGACCGAACCATCGCCGGGCCCGGCCGCGCGCCGCGCTTGCCGGCGGGTCGGCGCTGCGAAAGGCGGGCACGGCCCATTGTCCCAAGCCGGTGCGGAAATCCAGGCACAGGACGAACCGGGATTCCTGCAGGTATTCGCCGGCGATCCGCTCCAGGTCATGCCGGGTCCAGGCCGACGGCGGCTTGGCGCCATTTGGATCGGCCAGACGGGGTTCGTCCGTGGCCGGACCTTTTTCAGGCGGCGCGGCAGCTCCCTCGGCGGTCAGGGCCAGTTCCGTGCCGAAACGGCGGTCCACCGCGGACAGCAGTTCGGAAGTCCAACTCGCTTCGGCCTTCGAGATCGCGTCGCCGTCGACCAGTACGGGCGCGGCCTTTGCCGGTGGCTTGGGCCAGACCGGCCCGTCGGGATTGACCGCATGGACCAGCACGACGGAAACGGGCCGTTCCATGTGCCGCTGCAGGCGGTTCTCCAGCAGGCCCGCGCAGATCCCCGCATTGACCAGCCCCGCGCTGCCGGCAGCCCCGCTGCACAGCACGATCGTGCTATGAGCGGAGGGCGCGCCGAGGCGCACCACGTCGCAATAAAGCGCGCCGCCCGCGCCGTCGCGCGCGGGCAGGGTCATCGGCGCAAGGCCGGCTTTCAGGCATTCGGCCAGGAACCGGTCCCGGGCCTCTGCCGGGTCATCACAAAAGCATGAGGCATGGTCATTCACGTGAGGGCTCCAATTGCGATTCGATCGGAACGCGCGCATACTTGAACCATGAAAACTCGACGACTCCAAGGCCCGGGCGGATCGATTTTCCACCCCGGCGACAGGTGGGAAAGCTTGTCTCCGCGGCGGATATGGGCGGCTTTCGTCTTCGCGGCGCTGCTCGTTGTCAGCAGTGTTACCGGCGGTGCAGCGCGGGCGGATCAGAACGATCCCGTGCTCGACCAGCTCTTCGCCCAGTTGAAGCAGGCGCAAAGTTTCGAGACCGCCCAGAACCTCTCGCACCGGATCTGGACCATCTGGATCACGAATGAGAAGGACAGCATCAATATCCTGATGCGGCAGGGCATGCGGGCGATGCAGACCGGCGATTTCGCGACCGCCTATGACTATTTCACCACAATGACCGATCTTGAACCCGGCTATGCCGAGGCTTGGAACAAACGCGCCACGGTGCTGTTCCTGATCGGCGACCTGGACGGGTCTATCAAGGACGTGGAACGGACCCTGGCGCTGGAGCCGCGCCATTTCGGCGCGCTGACCGGGCTCGGCATGATCAACGACGCGCTCGAGGATGAAGAGGCGGCGCTGCAGGCCTATGAGGCCGCCCTGGAACTCCATCCCTTCCTGCCGGACGCCACCGTTCGGGCGGAACAGCTGCGCAAGGCGCTGGACGGGCGGCGGATCTAGCCCGCCCCAGCCCCATGGTCTAATTCAGCCGCGGCCCCCGGGCCAAATCCTTATCCGGGCCAAATCCATATCCGGGTCAGTCCTGAACACCCACCCTGGCGATCCGCAGCAGGTTCGTCTTGCCCGGCGTGCCGAAGGGCACGCCCGCGGTGATGATCACCCGGTCGCCGGGATCGGCGAAGCCGTCGATGCGGGCCTGATGGGTGGCGATATCGACCATGTCGTCCAAGCTGTTCGCGTCCGGCGTGCGGCAGGCATGCACGCCCCAGACGATGCATTGCCGGCGCGCCGTGCTTTCCCGCGGCGTCAGGCAGATGATCGGGCAGCGCGGCCGTTCGCGGGCCATCCGGAAGGTGGTGGAGCCCGAGGTGGTGTAGGTCACGATGGCGGCCGGCGCGATGGTGTCGGCGGCGATCGTCACCGCGGCGCTGATCGCGTCGGGCGTGGTGTCCTCCGGCGGCTGACGCTGGTTTTCCAGGCCGGACCAGTAGAGGTCCTCCTTCTGCACCCGCTCGATGATGCGGTTCATCATCTTCACCGATTCCAGCGGGTAGTCGCCCGCCGCCGTTTCGCCCGACAGCATCACCGCATCGGCGCCGTCATAGACGGCGGTGGCGACGTCGGAGGCTTCGGCGCGGGTCGGCACCGGGCGTTCCATCATGGAATCGAGCATCTGGGTCGCGACGACGACCGGCTTTCCGGCGACGCGGCAAGCCTTGATGATGCGGCGCTGCTGCACCGGCACGTCTTCCGCCGGCATTTCGACGCCCAGATCGCCGCGCGCGACCATCACGGCGTCGGTCAGTTCGACGATCTCCTCCAGCCGTTCGACGGCGGAGGGTTTCTCCAGTTTGGCGAGGATGCCGGCGCGGCCCTTCACCAGGTCGCGGGCCTCGATGATGTCTTCCGGCCGCTGCACGAAGGAAAGCGCGCACCAGTCGACCCCCAGGCTGAGGCCGAATTCCATGTCCTTGCGGTCCTTCGCCGTCAGCGAGGACAGCGGCAGGACCACGCCGGGGACGTTGACGCCCTTGCGTTCGGACAAGGGGCCGCCGACGACGACTTCCGTATCCGCATGGTCGGGGCCGCAGGATTTGACCCGCAGGCGCACGCGCCCGTCATCCAGCAGCAGATCGGTCTCCGGCTCCAGCGCCGCGAAGATTTCCGGATGCGGCAGGGGCGCGCGGGTCTGGTCGCCCGGCGTCTTGTCGAGGTCGAGGCGGAAGGCCGCGCCTTCCACCAGTTCGATCGGCCCGTTCGCGAACTTGCCGACCCGCAGCTTCGGGCCCTGCAGGTCCATCATGATGCCGATCGGGCGGCCGGTGCGTTTCTCCACGTTGCGGATCGCCTCGTGCCGGGCGCGGTGCTCGTCCGGCTCCCCGTGGGAGAAGTTCATCCGGAAGACGTCGACGCCGGCCAGGAACAGCTTTTCTATCTGTTCCTCCGTGCTGCTCGCCGGTCCCAGCGTGGCGACGATCTTGGTGCGGTGAATGCGCTTCATCTCTGCCTCTCATGGCCTTTTGCTGATGGGCCCTATGCTGATGGCCCTGTGCGCCGCGCGGCCCCATGCGGGCGCGGCGGCGCGTTCCGTCGGATTACAGATGTACCGTGCTTCGGCCCGGAAATGGAACCGGTCAGATGCAGGGCGATGCGTTTAACTTTTCGTGTCCGTCTCGCGCCAGCGCGCGACCCGCCCGGTGTCCAGCCCGAACAGGTCCAGCACCCGGCCGACCGAGTGATCGACCAGATCGTCGATGCTTTCCGGCTTGGTATAGAAGCCCGGCACCGGGGGGGCGATGATGCCGCCCATCTCGCTCACCGTCAGCATGTTGCGCAGGTGCACGTTGGTCAGCGGCGTCTCCCGCACCATCAGGACCAGTCGGCGGCGTTCCTTCAGCACCACATCCGCCGCCCGTGTCAAAAGGGTGGAGGTGACGCCGGTCGCGATCTCCGCCAGCGACTTCATGGAGCAGGGCGCCACGATCATGCCTGCCGTCTTGAAACTGCCGCTGGAACACGCCGCGCCCATATCCCCGGCCGGATAGCTCTTGTCCGCCAGGGCGCGCAGATCCTTGGCCGTCAGATCGGTTTCGTAGGCCAGCGTCATTTCCGCGGACTTGGAGACGATCAGATGCGTCTCCACCCCCAAGGCCCGCAGGGATTCCAACAATCTGATGCCATAGACCGCACCCGACGCGCCGCTGATGCCGACGATGATTCTTTGATTTTTTTCCGTCATGATCCCTCGACTTCCACGCTGGATGCGATACCATATCCCTTCGGGCGGGGAAATCCGCCGTGAAGGTGCCGGCAGACAGATTCTGGCACAAGTCCCGGACGGGTCGTCCGCGGATGGGAAACCGCAGCAACGGTGGACCGCCGCGAAAGGACGGGTCGGGCGGGGTGTCGGGAAACGGCCGGCAGCCGACCTACGGTCGCCTGAACGGACGCTGTGCGACACAGCCGGATGGACCCGCTTGGAAACGGACCGGACACACGGTCTGCAGTCATTCTGCACGGGGGCGATCCCCTGGCTGTGTTTCGAAACGCCGAACGGCTCTGCCGAAAGGCAGAACCCGGTGGCGGACCGGGACACATGGCGCGGCAAGGACCCTGTTCCCGACCGCCGCGCCGCATAAAGGGCCGGTGCTTCGCCCTCGGACATGTGGGTCCGACCCGTTCTGGCTAACCAACGGGAAGCGAAGGAGCATACCCATGAGCCTGGAAGCGCACATCGAAGCATTGAAAGAGAAGCATGCCGTCCTCGAAACGAAGCTCGAGAAGGAAAACAGCCGACCGATGCCCGATGACGCTCTCGTCCATACGCTTAAACGAGAGAAGCTCCACCTGAAGGATGAAATCGAGAGGCTGATGCACTAGCCGCGGCGTCATCCGCGAACGATCAGGGCGCGCCCAGCCCCCTTCACCGAAGGGACACGGGCCGCGCCCTTTTTGTTGGCCCAATTTGTTGGCCCGCTTTGTTGGCCCGCTTTGTTGGCCCGCTTTGTTGGCCCGATGCGCCTGTTCCGCGAAATCGCCGACGGGACGGCAAAGGTTTCGTGACCGGGCGCGCCGCGCGTTGCCGTCAGGGGGCGGCCGGCTATATACGAAGCATAAATACGAAACGTGGCGATGGCCCGGCGGACCCGCCGGGTGCCCGCCGGATACCCGCCCCGACGTTCCAGCGACCCCCAACAGCATGACCGCATGCGGCCCGGCTGAGCCGATAAGGAAAACGCATCCCTATGCGATCTGACGCAAGCACGAAGGCCGCCGGCGGCACGGCGTCGCCGGCCGAGGACCGCCTGAGCCCTCTCGGCATCGTGCTGGGCAGTTCCGCCGCGATTTTCTGGGGCGCGTATCTCGCCATGTCGCGCGCGGGCGTCACCCTGGGGCTCGACGGCTATGATGTCGCCTTCATCCGCTTCGCGGTCGGCGGCGCGCTGATGCTGCCCTGGCTGCTGTTCAACAAGCCGCTGTCGATGGGCGGCGTCGGCTGGGGGCGCGGCATCGCGCTGGCGCTCACCGGCGGGCTGCCCTTCGTGCTGCTGACCGTGACGGGCTATTTCTTCGCGCCGCTGGCCCATGGCGCGGTGATCCAGCCCTCCACCGCCATGGTCGCGACGGCAATCCTCGCGGCCTGGATGTTCGGGGAGCGCGTCGGCCCGGCCCGTACGCTGGGCCTCGCCGTCGTCGTCGGCGGCCTCGCCGTGATCTCCGGCCAGGGCCTGTTCGAGGCGACGCTGGAAACCCCGATCGGGGACGCGATGTTCGCCGCCGCGGGGATGCTTTGGGCGACCTTCACCGTGCTCGGCAAGCGCTGGGGCGTCGGCCCCGTGCAGGCGACGGCGGTGGTTTCCGTGCTCTCCTGCGCGGCGATCGTCCCGGCCTATCTGGCGACCGTCGGCCTCGCGAAATTCGCCGCCCTGCCGTGGGAACTCCTGCTGGCGCAGATCGTCGTCCAGGGCGCGCTCGCCGGGGTCACGGCGATGCTGTGCTACACCCGCGCCGTCCAGCTGCTGGGCGCCGGGCGGGCGGCCATCTTCCCGGCGCTGGTCCCGGTCGCCGCCATCGTCGTCGGCATCCCCGTCGCCGGCGAATTTCCGACCGCCGTGCAGCTCGCCGGTCTTGCCGTCGTGACCGCCGGGATGCTGATCGCGCTGGGCGTCCTGCGGGTGCCGCTGCTGCGGCGGTGAGTCCTGGCGGGCGGCGTTAGGAGATTGGTAAGCATTTAGATCCAATATTAGGGATGTTTGATCGAAGTGCCATTTTCGATGAACCGATCCTGACCGTATTCATCGGCTGCCTGCGCTGGGCCGCCTGAGCAGGGCCGTCATGCACGGAAAATGGCTGAAATGATGACGGGATGGCGCGGTATGCGTTTGTTGGAAATAGTGGCGGTTCTGTTCTGCATTCTCCTGCTTGGCGGCTGCGTCGAGCAGGAAAAGGTGACCTGGCGGCTGCAGTCGCAGGCCGTGGAAAGCGCCATCGATTTCAAGGAACTCAAGGTCTTCGCCGAGGATGTCCGCAAGATGAGCGGCGGCCGGTTCACGATCACCATCCATCCGGGCGGCGAAATCGCCGGCGGCCCGGCGATCTTCAGCGCCGTTTCCGAAGGCGTGGTCGAAATGGGCAATGGCTGGCCGAACTGGTGGTCGGGCCAGCACCCGGCCTGGGCGGTGATGAATGCGGGGCCGTTCGATTTCATGAATCTCGACGCCTCGATGATATTTTTCCTGGCCGATGAGGGGACCGATTTCGCCAACCGTCTGGCCAATCCGCGCGGCGTCTTGTGGCGGCCGGCCTGGTGGCCGGGCATGGAATTCGGATTGCTGTCCCGCCATCCGGTTGCCGGGCTCGACGACCTGCGGGGCAAGAAGGTCCGCATCGGGCCGGGCCTGCCCAGCGAAGTTCTGACCGAAGCCTCCGGCGCGCTGACGATCCCGCTCGTCCCGTCCGAGATCGAGCCGGCCCTGCGGGCGGGCGACCTCGACGCGGTGGAATGGACGACGGCCAACGGCGCCTGGGATCTGGGGCTTCAGGAATTGAGCCCCTATGCGATCGTGCCGGCGATCTGGCAGCCCTCGGTTCTGTCCGACTTTCTGATCAACAAGGCGGCCTACGATGCCCTGCCGGCGGACCTTCAGGCGATTCTGGAATCGGCGATGAAGGCCTTCGCGCTGACGACGACGATGAAAGCCAAGAAGGCGGACTTCGAGGCGATGGGGAAATTCCTGGCGAGCACCATCACGATCAACAAATGGTCCGCGGCCGATATCGAGCGCTGGCGCGCGGCGAATGACCGGATTCTCTCGGAATACCGGTCGCGCGACGAGTTTCTGCGCAGCTTGATCGACGCCAAAAGCCGTTTCAAGAAATCCTACGACGACTATTACGAATGGTTCGGCCCCTACGATTAACCCCCCGGTAAGCAGTCCAGAGCAATGGTGAAACTCAGCAAGACAAAGCTTGTTCTGCGGTTCGTCCTCGTGACGGCCGCCGTCCTCATGCTTTTCGTCGTGGCGCGGGTCGCTTTCAGCGTTCAGGAACTCCGCGAGGACCTGGGCGAGAAGGCCGCGATCGTCGCGACCCGGGTCGCCGGGTCCGCCAAGCCGACGCTGTGGGGCATCTTCGAGAAATCGGTGGACCGGCACCATTCCGGCGATGTCGCCTCCGCCCTGCTGGATTCCGAACTGCTGGACCAGGCGGTGACGGCCGTGATCGTGCGCGGCAATTTCGGCCATCTGTTCATGGGCAAGGTGCGGTTCGCCGACGGCAGGGTGGAGATTTACGACCAGAACAACGACGCGCATGAGCAGCGGCTGCGGGAAGCCGGCCTTTCCGAAAGCGCGCCGATCAAGCAGGGGGCGATGACGATCGGCAATGTCCGCGTCTTCGTGACCGCGCCGCCCTTGTGGGAGAGCGAGGCCAGGACCCTGCTGTTCGAATTCGTGGAGATCGTCGTCGTCACCACCGTGCTGCTGGTCGGTCTGGTCTACGTGCTGGAGCATACGGTCATCGCGCCGGCGCGCTCCATGGCGGTGGCGCGCCAGGCCTTCGAATCCATTGGGTCCGCGCTGTTCGTGACGGATGGGACGGGCCGGATCGTCGATGCCAACTCGGCCTATCACCTCTATGCCGGGATGACGCCGGGCCGGGAGGGCGGCAAGGCGGCGCTGCCGTTCGACGACGACGCTTTCGAAGATACGCTGAACGAGGTGCTTCTCCGGAAAAGCCTGCCGGAGTCCTGGGAAGGGGAGATGACGCTGCGGACCGAAGCCGGAATCCGGATTCCCGTCCAGGTGCGGGTCTCGGCGGTCCTGGACGAGAGCCGCCGGGATACGGGCTTCAAGGTCACCTTGATCCGCGACATGACCCAGCAGAAGGAGGAGGAACGGAACCTCCAGCATCTGGTGGAGGAATCCTCGCGCCTCGGCCGGTTGGCGGAACAGGCGAACCAGGCGAAGTCGGAATTCCTGGCGACGATGAGCCACGAGCTGCGCACGCCGCTCAACGCCATCATCGGGTTCTCGGAACTGCTGCTGCTCAGCCGCGACACGCTGCCCAGCGACAAGGTGGAGGACTACAACAGTTCGGTCCTGACGAGCGGCCGCCATCTCCTGAGCCTGATCAACGACATTCTGGACCTGTCGAAGGTCGATGCCGGGAAGATGGAGGTCCAGCTGAACGAGGTGGACGTGCTGTCGCTGGCGACCGAATGCGCGCGGTTCCTGGAGCCGGTCTGCCGCCAGCGGAACATCCGCATCGATGTGAATGTGGAGGACCGGACGATCCTGACCGATCAGCGCCTCCTCAAGCAGGTCTTCCTCAACCTCTTGTCGAACGCGGTGAAATTCAGCCCGCCCGGCGCGTCGGTCGACCTGATCGGCGCCGCGCAGGGAATCGACGGTTACGGGATCGAGATCCGCGACCGCGGCTGCGGCATGACCGACGAGCAGGTCGGCCGCGCGTTGGAACCCTTCGTGCAGCTCGAGGGAAGCTATAACCGCAGCGCGGAAGGCACCGGCCTCGGCCTGCCGCTCGTCCTGCGCTTCGCGCGGCTGCTGAACATCGACCTGCGGATAGACTCGGAACCGGGTGTGGGAACCTCGGTAAAACTCAACACCTCCATCGGCGTCGGCGCCGCCAACGCGGAAACGGCCCAGGAAACGGCCCAGGAAACGGCCGAAACGGCCCAGAAAACCGCCGCGGCGTAGGAAAGTCCCGATGGTTCGCTGCCCCTGCGGCGCATCCCAGGGGAAGGTGGGTGGGGCTTCTTCCGCGTGAGCGGCCGCAGGGCCGTCAGGTCATTGCCCTCTCTGTACATACTGCTCCGGCTCAATGTCCGGAACCGGCAACTGGATGACGAAACAAGCCCCTTCCACACTGTCGTCGAGGAAGAGTTTTCCGTTGAATGTACTGAA
>Ga0209692_10003139_pt1 | contig 16430 bp, 14 predicted proteins | sample tdDd472_FD_187129 | JGI IMG/M metagenome (GOLD analysis project Ga0209692, IMG submission 187129) | Marine sediment microbial communities from the Atlantic coast under amendment with organic carbon and nitrate - tdDd47.2 (SPAdes)... | ecosystem: Environmental > Aquatic > Marine > Coastal >...
ACAAGGCTTACCGATGTCACGAATGTCGCCGGCGGCATTCAGGGCTGGGCCGACACATACGACAAATCGGTCGTCAAATAGCCCCGGACAGTCTAAATAGCGGTCACCACTTCACAGTGTTACAAGTTGTTACCCGAAAACGGGGTAAGCACCCCGCGAAATCAGTATTATTCACGCATTGTATAAGTCGGTAGACTTACTATATTGCGCGCGCCGGAAGCACCGGATGCCGCCAACAGTAACGCAGGACGCAGGTATGAACCGCAAAACCAATACATTACGCATTGCAGCAGCTTTAGCACTGGCTGCGCTGATTCAGCCCCTTCAGGCTGAAAACCTAATGGACATCTATCAAAGAGCCGTGCGAAGCGACCCTTCTATTCGTGAAGCTCAGGCAAATATGCTGGCAACGATGGAGTCAAAACCGCAGGCTCGTGCCAACCTCCTGCCGCAACTTGATTTCAGTGGCGCATGGAATACCAACAAATCGGACGGTTCGCGCGTGACATTTGTCGGTGGTAGTCCCGGTAACCAACCTTTCGAATCGGATACCGACAATCTGAACTGGTCTTTTGATCTGAAGCAAACACTGTTCCGCTGGGATCAGTTTGCACGCATGGGTCGTGCCGACCAGGAAGTATCTCAGGCTCAACTGGATTACGGTTCAGCACAACAGGACCTGATGCTCCGTGTTGCCACTGCATACTTCGACGTGTTGGCAGCTCAGGACACACTCGAGTCAGAACAAGCAGCTAAAAATGCTATTGAACGCCAGCTTGAACAAGCCAACCGACGCTTTGAAGTAGGACTGATTGCGATCACTGATGTTCAGGAAGCTCAGGCCGGTTTTGATGAAGCTATAGCCGGTGAGATTGTCGCCAAGCGAGACCTCGCCAATGCTCAGGAAGCTTTGCGGGAAATAATTGGCGACTATCCTGAACAGCTTTCTGAACCGAACAACGAGATCCCCCTGGTAATGCCTGAACCGGCAATCAAGGAAGAGTGGGTGCAAACAGCCATGGCGCAAAACCTGGCTGTGCTTTCGGCAAAGATTGGTACAGAAATCACACGGTACGATGTCAAGATTGCCCGCAATGGCCACATGCCTACTCTTGATTTAAGCGGCTCATATGGCAACCGGAAATCAAATGGCACAAGTATTCAGGATCTGGCCGTTATTCCTGTTACCAACATTGACTCGGACCAGACTGACAAGAGTATTGGCGTTCAATTCAGCCTGCCAATCTTCTCCGGCATGGGAGTTTCTTCAGAAGTAAAAGAATCTGTATACAAGCACCGGGCATCGAAAGAGAACTTCGAAAAAGTCATCCGTCAGACAGAGCGCGAGGCCCGTGATGCTTACTACGGTGTAGAGTCGGAAATTTCCAGAGTTAAGGCGCTGCGCCAGTCCAGAAAATCCAATGAAGTGGCGCTTGAAGCAACAGAAGCCGGCTACGAAGTTGGCACCCGCACCACTGTCGATGTATTGGATGCACGCCGCAACCTGTTCCTTGCGGAAACCAACTACGCACGCAGTCGCTATGACTACATCGTTAATGTTCTCAGGCTAAAACAAGCAGCAGGAACGCTATCGCCGGATGATCTGGAAATGGTAAACGGGTGGCTTCAGAAATAACCGGGCAACAGTCTAAAGTAATAGTAAAAAAGCAGGCGAAAGCCTGCTTTTTTTATTTGAGCAACCCTGTTACGCAGACCAACAGCTTTTCCAGCGTGCCGCCCAGTTCACTCGTTGCATTTAGCCCCGCTGCACCCATTCGCGACCGCTTACGGTCGTTTGCGAACAAGCCCGCCAATGAGCGTGCCAGACCTTCGCTGTTACTCACTACAGTCAGCGCATGTGCAGCTTCAAGTTGGTCGGCAACATCCTTGGCATTGTAGTTGTGTGGCCCGGCAAGTAGCGGCAACGCCAATGCTGCGGGTTCCAGTAGATTGTGACCCCCGACATCAACCAGACTGCCGCCGACAAACGCGATATCAGATGCCGCGTAAAACATCAGCAAGTCACCCATAGTGTCGCACAGCAACACCTGTGTACGACGGTCACAAATCTGATTACTGCTATGCCGGATGAAACTTAAGCCGGATTTCCGCACAGTCTCCGCCACACCATCAAAGCGCTGCGGATGCCTCGGTACCAGTAGTAACAGCGCATCGGGTAATTTATCCAGCAACCGCCTGTGGGCATCAAGCACCTTCTCTTCTTCACCTTCGTGAGTACTGGCTGCAACCCACACCGGACGTTTGGCGCCGTGCTTTTCGCGAAGCTCTTTGCCGGACACTGCCACACCTTCAGGCAATTCGAATGCCAGCTTCAGATTGCCGGTAACAGCAATATTGTCGGGCTTAACACCGATGTCTATAAATCTCTGCCGGTCAGTTTCAGTTTGCGCGGCAACCTGAACATCGCTTAGCGCATCCGCTATCAAACCGGAAAAACGGGAATATCCCTTGACCGACTTTTCAGAAAGGCGGGCACTGGCCAGCAACACAGGTACCTCTTGTGCCCGACATTCCAGCAACAGTTGTGGCCATATCTCGGTCTCCATAATCAACAGGGCCTTTGGACGGACCTGCTTTAGAAACCGACGTACAGCAAAGCCAGCATCGAGTGGCAAGAAGTGCACCGGCACTTCCATGCGCACCAACTCACGGGCGCGTTGTGCTCCGGTCGGTGTAAACGTGGTGATCAGCAGCTGATAACCACTGTATTGCTCACGTAATGCGTTGATCAGGGGAATAGCTGCATTCACTTCACCAACGGAAGCAGCGTGCAGCCAGATTACCGGACGGGTGGATGTGAACTCAACGCGACCCAGGCGCTCAACAATGTTTTTACCGAACCCCTTAAGCCACAGCACCGCCAGCACAAACGGCAGCAACAGGACAACCAGTATGGAATAGGTCAGGCGCAATCAGGATTGCTCGCGTATAGCATCCAGAATAGCTGAAGTAGAACGCCCTTCCAGAAAACTCAGAACTTCGACGGTACCACCGTTCTCAAGAACCGCTTTACCGCCCGCAATATCTTCGGGTTTGTAATCACCACCCTTGACCAACACATTAGGCAACACCGCGGTAATCAAGCGCTCCGGTGTGTCTTCATCAAACGCGACCACCCAGTCCACTGAAGCCAAACCCGCCAGCACCGCCATGCGATCCTCAAGCGAATTTACAGGCCGGTCGTCGCCCTTCAAGCGCTTGACCGAATCATCGGAGTTCACAGCAACAATGAGCCGGTCGCCCTTAACCTTTGCTTCCTGCAGATAGCTGACATGACCGGGATGCAAAATATCAAAACAGCCGTTAGTCATGACTACCTTCTCGCCACGCTTCTGCGCTTCGCGAACCGCCTTGATTGACTGAGCCTCGGTAAGCAAGCCACGACCACCCTGCCCCTGCTCATGTAAAGCCAGACGCAATTCAGATGGAGTAATTGAGGCGACACCAATTTTTGCAATAACAAGACTGGCCGCCAGGTTTGCCAGCCCCGCTGCCTCTGAAATATCCAAGCCTGCGCCCAGCCCAGCCGCCAGCGTTGCTATAACGGTATCGCCCGCACCTGTTACGTCATAAACCTCACGGGCTTTTGCAGGTAACAGTTCAGGCTCGCCATCCTCGGTCACGATCATCATGCCGCGCTCACTGAGCGTTACGATCAGATAAGTGATATCGAGCTCTGCACGCAGCGCCTTAGCCTTCGCTATAAGTTCATGATCATTGGCAGACTTACCAACGACCGCTTCAAATTCAGACAGGTTAGGCGTGAGCACGGTTACGCCTTTATAAATGGTGAAGTCAGTGCCCTTAGGATCGGCCAGTACCGGCACATTATTCTTGCGGCATGATTCCACCAACGCGCGAATGTCACCTAAGCTACCTTTCGCATAGTCAGACAATATACAAACATGCTGACCCGCCAAATTGCGCTCCAGCACTATCGCCAATTCTTCGGCATCCGCGGCGGAGTAGGCGTCTTCAGTATCCAGCCGGATCAATTGCTGATTGCGACTCAGCACACGTAATTTAGTAATCGTGGGGTGCAATGATTTACAAAGATCTGACTCCACACCCAATTGATCAAGTAAGTCCTTCAGCAAAACACCGTTTGCATCATCACCGACCACGCCGGTCACCATCGTATTCACGCCCAGGCTCGACAAGTTAACCGCGACATTGGCGGCACCGCCCGCTCTCGCAGTCGTTTTGGTGACTTTCACCACCGGCACAGGCGCTTCCGGAGATATACGTGACGTAGGACCGAACCAGTACTGATCGATCATCAGGTCGCCGGCAACCAGGATTTTTACCGTAGAAAAGTCGGGTATGGTCAAACTCATAGCGTGGTTTCTTTTCGCTTTATTTGTGTGTCTGCGATGTTATCACAGGGTCAACAAAAGACCGATTCATTGAGATGCCGCCAAGCTGCAAGACCGCGAGAAAGCACAAAAAAAAGCCCTGCAAAAGCAGGGCTTCCAAAAGGGACTTAGTTGCGCACAAAAGCCCCCCGCGATCCTTTTTTATCTATTCTTTAGTCTATTCGTTCTGTTTTCAGCCGGACGTTTTTTCGCCTGACTAGGCGAAAGCATGACGAGAAACCGCAGCGTATGGACCAATACGTGAGGATTTCGAGTCAGCTTTCAACACCGTCAGGCGGAAAAAAAGCCGCTGAAACTAACCGCATTTGGAGTCGCCGCAGGAAAGACATGTCATACACCCGTCCATCATCACAACAGCAACAGTCGAACACTTAGAACACAACTGTGAACCTGGCGGGAAAGCCGGCGCTTCGCCAGTCGCTGGCGCTTCTGAGGGATGTGCATCCTGTGCAAAAGCATCGGTCTGTTTTTGTGACTCTTCGAAAGCACGGCGTTTCGCTTCTATCAGCTTCTGCTGGTGCTCATCCGGTCCGTCATCAGCCAGCATGCCGATGAAACGCAGATGTTTTTCTACGATATGACCCAGCTCAGCGATGATCGATGGCATAAACATGCCGCCCGGCTGCCAATAGCCACCGCGCGGATCAAATACAGCCTTCAGTTCATCAACCAGGAACGTGACGTCGCCACCTTTACGGAACACCGCAGACATAATCCGGGTTAGTGCAACGATCCACTGATAATGATCAAGGTTCTTCGAGTTAATGAATATCTCAAAAGGACGCTGTATTTCATGTTCAGTATCAGCATTGAGCACCACGTCATTAATAGTGACGTACATAGCATGGTCTGAAACCGGCGTTTTTACCTTATAGGTTGAACCCCGCAGCATATCCGGCCGCTCGAGTTTCTCGTGCATCCGAACCACTTTACCGTCCGCACTGGTTTCGCGGTTTACTTCTTTTACCACCGGGGCTTCTTTCTGCTCCGGCTCATCTTTACCAACGCGGTAACCGACGATTGGCTTATCAATCTTTACTGACATAATTTGATCCCTACCCTTTTATTTGGTGTTATCCGGGCGTTTAAAACTTACCGTAGTAACCTTCTTTGAGCGCATCAAACAGGTTAGCGGCTGTATGTAATTCACCGTCGTACTCGACCTCTTCGTCACCCTTCATGGTGACCTCAGTGCCGTCTTCAAGAGTGAAGGTGTAGTCGGTGTTCTGCAGGTCCGATTCTTTAACCAATACGCCCTGGAAGGCCTCCGGGTTAAATCGGAAAGTCGTGCAACCTTTCAGACCTTTTTCATAGGCATACAGATAAATGTCCTTGAATTCCTCATACGGGAAGTCGGTAGGCACATTGGCGGTTTTCGAGATTGATGAATCAACCCACTTCTGTGCAGCCGCCTGAATATCAACATGCTCTTTAGGCTTAATGTCTTCCGCAGTAATAAAGTACTCCGGCAACTGCTCACTTTCCTCTTCAGAAAACGGCATAGCATCCGGATTAACCATGTTGCGATAAGCCAGCAACTCATAAGAGAACACATCAACTTTCTCTTTCGACTTTTTGCCTTCACGAATCACGTTGCGACCGTAGTGATGTGCAAAACTGGGCTCGATACCGTTACTGGCGTTGTTCGCCAGTGACAACGAGATGGTGCCGGTAGGAGCAATAGAACTGTGATGCGTGAAACGCGCACCTTCGTTAATCAAATCCTCTACAAGCGCTGGCGCAACTTCAGCTAACTGCTGCATGTAACGACTGTACCGACCGTGCAAAATGCGACCGGGTACTTTGTCGCCTACTTTATAACCATCTGCAGCCATGTCGGGACGCTGTCTCAACATCTTGGAGGTGACTTCAAACTCTTCGAGCATGATAGGAGCAGGACCCTTCTCGCGGGACAACTCCAGGCCGGCTTCCCAACCGGCAATAGCCAACTCACGGGCGACCTTCTCTGTAAACTCTACAGACTCTTCACTGCCATACTTCATGCGCAACATCGTCAGCGTTGAGCCCAAACCCAAAAAGCCCATGCCATGGCGGCGCTTACGCTCAATCTCGTTACGCTGACCTTCCAACGGCAAACCGTTGATCTCAACAACGTTATCGAGCATGCGGGTGAACACACCCACGACTTCGCGGAATTTCTCCCAGTCGAATTCGGAACCTTCGGTAAAGGCCTGATCAACAAAACGGGTCAGATTGACTGAGCCCAGCAGGCACGAACCATACGGCGGCAGAGGCTGTTCGCCACAAGGGTTGGTCGCACGGATATTTTCCGAGAACCAGTTGTTGTTCATCTCATTCACTTTGTCGATAAGCACAAAGCCCGGCTCGGCAAAGTCATAAGTTGAAGCCATGATCAGGTCCCACAGACGTGCTGCGGGCAATGTTTTATATACCCCGCAGGCAACCAAGCCTTCGTCGTTGGTCAGGTAACCTTCGGTAACCGGCCAGTCACGCCAGACAACCTGTGCGGAATCATTAAGATCCAGGTCTTCATCTTCGTCCAGCTGTTTCTGGTCAAGCGGAAAAGCCAACGTCCAGTCTTTACCGTCACGCACGGCTTGCATAAAGCCATCAGTAACCAACAAAGAAAGGTTGAACTGACGAAGACGGCCGTCTTCACGTTTAGCTTTGACGAAGTCCATCACATCAGGGTGACCCACATCAAAAGTACCCATCTGAGCCCCACGACGGCCACCGGCTGATGAAACGGTGAAACACATCTTGTCGTAGATATCCATGAAGGACAGCGGGCCCGATGTTAAAGCACCGGCACCGGAAACGTAGGCACCTTTCGGGCGCAAAGTAGAAAACTCATAACCGATACCGCAACCGGCTTTAAGAGTCAGTCCCGCTTCATGGACCTTCTCCAGAATGTCATGCATCGAGTCACCGACCGTACCGGACACAGTACAGTTGATAGTCGATGTAGCCGGTTTATGCTCCTGCGCACCCGCATTAGAAATAATACGTCCGGCAGGAATTGCCCCGGTACGTAATGCCCAATGAAACGCTTCATACCACTTATCGCGTTCGGACTCGTCTTCAACATCGGCGAGGGCTTTGGCAACACGACGATAGGTGTCGTCCATCGTTTCATCGATTACCTGACCGTGTTTCGATTTCAGGCGGTATTTTTTATCCCAGATATCAACTGAGGCTTCCTGAAATGTAATGGCCGTGCTTTCGGTTTTAAATTTGTCTATTGCGATGCTCATTGTCGGCTTTATTCCCCCAATCTCTCGATTGTCCTTTCGATGACGCAAGCTTTAGCCTGCTGCCTATCCCTGATTTTCTTTATGATTGTTGTTAAACGATGCGACGCAAAATGCCGCTGGGATAAGACTGGCCCGGCAGGAATACAAAAACCCTGCTAAATCAGCCTCTTGAACGCTATAAAGCCAGCACCCCCCGGCAACAATCTGCTTTCGCAGCACGTCAACACTACATCTTGTGGCAACGTCAGATTAGATTATGCGGGCTTGGGGTTTGAGTCAAGGTATTTCTAGCAATCTCACAAAGCCCACTTATCTATAATAAACAGTCACTTACCTTATCCTCACCGTTTCCGGGCACAACTTTATTTAACATTTTGCCCACCTGACAAGCAGGGCACCCAACCACAATATCTTGTGTTCTATTACTCCCCAGCTAACCCACGGCTTATTCACAAGTTATCCACAGGCAGCTTGTTATAACCCCTTGGGATCACTTGGGCTGAAAACAGATTGACCAGGTGTTAATCACTCTAAAAGAGCAAAAAACACCATAAAGACGACCAATCAACACTCACAAAAACAATGACTTACAAACACAGACAGCACATCCGGGGGCGCCGAAAGGTACGTGGAACTTTGCAAAACCCCGCCTGTCACTATGGATGCCGCGTTGCTTGAGTTAACCTTGCGGCACATCGGGGGTTCAAACCGCCAGGGATAGCACGCTGACGACCAGAAACGTCGGCTCCAGATAAGAAGGTCTGCTTAGTTCTATGAAACCGGTTACACAGCTGCGCCACGTAGCGCTCATTCTTTTTCTTCTTTGTACATCGTCCGCCCAGGCCGCTCTGCCGGCCAGCATCAACGGACAATCGTTACCCAGTCTGGCACCGCTGGTAGATGAAACAGCTCCTGCTGTTGTCAGCATCGCCACCAAGGGCACGGTTCAGGCGCCCACGAATCCACTGATGGACGATCCGTTCTTCCGCCGGTTTTTCGGCGTTCCACCGGGTGCTAATGGCGGCCCTGAAAGAGAAGTGCGCAGCGCAGGCTCCGGCGTTATCGTCGACGCAAAAAAAGGGCACATCCTGACCAATCATCATGTTGTAGAAAATGCTGATGAAATTCAGATTACGCTTAACGACGGACGCACACTGGATGCAAAAGTGATCGGTTCTGATGCCGGCACAGATGTTGCTGTTATTCAGGTAGAAGACCCCGACAATCTTACAGAAATGAAATTCGGTGACTCCGACAAACTCCGGGTCGGCGATTTTGTATTGGCCATCGGCAACCCGTTCGGGCTTCAGCACACGGTAACCCATGGACTGGTAAGCCAACTGGGACGCACCGGCATTAATCGCGACGGCTACGAAGATTTTATTCAAACCGATGCTCCGATTAACCCCGGTAATTCAGGCGGTGCGTTAATTGATCTCAACGGTCGACTGATCGGCATTAACACCGCGATATTCAGCCAGAGCGGCGGCAACATCGGCATCGGTTTCGCCATTCCCTCCAATATGGCGAAATCCATCATGGATCAGATTCTCGAGTTCGGCGAAGTAAAACGCGGCCTGCTCGGCGTCAGCATCAGCGACTTCACCGCAGAGACTGCCGAGGCGTTTGGTCTTGACGAAGCGGAAGGCGCACTGGTGCAGGAAATTGTTCCTAACTCAGCGGCGGAGAAAGCCGGGCTTGAAGTGGGCGACATCATCATCGCCGTCAATGGCAAGGAAGTGAAAGGTGCTGCCGACCTACGTAACAGCATCGGCCTGCGTCGCAGCGGCGACAAAGTAAAAATCAAAGTTCTGCGCGACGGGAAGCCATTCACTTACACCGCAACCCTCGGCGAATACGCCAGCACTGCAGCAGTTGAAGCTGATGACATTCATCCCGGGCTCGCGGGTGCTGTATTCGCAGCCTATGACCCTACCCAGGGGCCATACGCCAATGCCGCAGTCGTAGTGGCATCAGTCGCGGATAACAGCCCTGCCGCCATGAACGGCTTGCGCCCCAATGATCTTATCGTCTCGCTGAATAGAACTCAGGTGAGAACACCTGTGGAACTCCAGGAAGCCGCCTCCGGGCAGAAACTACTGATACTTGAAGTCATCAGAGGCAATCGCGGCATCATCATTCAAATCCGCTAGTTCTCTATCAACAAGCTACAAAAAAACGCCCCTATTAAGGGGCGTTTTTTGTTGGGCACTGATTTGCCCGGCGAGCCGGTAATTTATTCTGAGCAGGTTAATAATCAAGACAGCTAAATAAGGCTACAATCTAGCGCATGGAAATATTTCTGGTTGGCGGCGCGGTGCGCGACGCATTGCTTAAACTACCCGTCAAAGAAAAGGACTGGGTGGTAGTCGGCAGCACCCCCGATGAGCTGCTCGCACTCGGCTACCGTCAGGTTGGAAAAGACTTTCCGGTTTTTCTGCATCCGGAAACGAAAGAAGAATATGCGCTTGCCCGCACCGAACGAAAAACCGGCCCGGGCTATACCGGTTTTGATGTATATGCAGGCGAAGACGTCACTCTGGAGCAGGATTTACTGCGCCGCGACCTGACTATTAATGCCATTGCCGAAATGCCCGATGGCACGCTCGTTGACCCTTATCAGGGTCAGGCCGATATCGAGTCCCGCAAGCTACGACATGTATCAGAGGCTTTTCGTGAAGACCCTCTAAGAGTTTTACGCGTAGCAAGATTTGCGGCCAGATTTCATGCGCTGGGATTTTCTGTCGCCGCAGAAACACTGCAACTGATGGCTGAAATCAGTTCCGGCTCTGAACTGCAGTCACTGGCAGCAGAGCGCGTCTGGCGGGAAACACAACTGGCCCTTGAAACCGGGCACCCTCAGGTATTCTTTTCTGTGTTGCGTGACTGCGGCGCACTTCAAGTGCTGTTCCCGGAAATAGATGCGCTGTTTGGCGTACCGCAACCTGAGCACTGGCACCCCGAGATAGACACCGGCATTCATACATTGCTGTGCTTAGAACAAGCCGCCCTGCTCAGCCCGCAGCCGGAAACCCGCTTCGCGGCGCTGGTGCATGACCTGGGCAAAGCCCTGACTCCGGAAGAATACTGGCCATCACACCGCGGCCATGAAATGAAAGGTCTGCCACTGATCGATCAACTTTGCGAACGCAGCGGTGCACCGAAACGTTTCCGTGAACTCGCGAGACACGTCGCGCAGTTTCACTTGCACGCACACAAAGCCATGGAGCTGCGCCCGGACACAGTAGTGCGCTTATTCGAGTCAATTGGCGCGTTCCGCAAACCCGACAGCTTTGAACAGTTTTTATTAGCTTGTGAAGCCGACATGCGTGGCAGGACAGGTATGGAGCTAGACCCCTACCCTCAGGCGGAAAGACTGCGCGACTATTTTCAAGCCGCCGATTCCGTCAGTGCCGCAGACGTTGAGCCCGAACATTCGGGCAAAGCGATTGGCAAGCGCATACAGGAGCTGCGCATAGCCGCCGTAAAAGAAATAAAAAGCGGCCGTTAAATTGTCAACGGGAGCGTAAAAGCTCCAATCTACAAACCGGCTCGCAAATCACGGCCGGAAAACCCGGCGCAACGTTCAACACCGGCAGTCGTAAACAGCATCAGCTTAAAGACCTCGCCCATTTCACCCGGCATCATTAACTTACGCACAGCTGCAGACAGCTCTGCCAGTTCCTGCGGACTGGACGCGCCTGAGTCCTCGAGATAGTGGTCGAGGCCGGAATGCATCAGAAACTGCGCCTGAGTCGTAAAGCCCGCAACATGCAACCCGTTGGCCACTGCATTCTCAGCTAGCTGCGTAAAGTCCACCCACGCCGTTATGTCCTGCAAACCCGGATACCAAAACGGGTCATCGTGCACACGATGCCGGAAAAAACATTGCAAAGTACCGGCTGCTCTTTCGCCGCGGTACAACTCTCTGCGACTAGCACCATAGTCCACAAACAACATAGCCCCCTGCTCGATAGTTTCTGCTATTGAGGCGAACCATTCGTCGAGGCCCGGACGTATCTCGGAGCAGTAGCGGTCGGGCCAGTTATCCCGGCCTGCCACCTGTGCCGACAGGCGCGAGATAAGCGCATGCGTATTAAACGATGCGGGGCGCTCGGCGAAACATAGCGCCCCGTCTTTAAAACCGACACCACGCTCATGCAAACCATCAGGTGTTTCACAAAAAATATCGAACGGCAGCGCATCCACCACCTCATTGGCAATTACCACACCCTTGATCTTTCTGGAGGGCAGTTCGTCCAGCCATTTAACCACTGCCAACAAATGCGGTGCGCACTCAGCAATATGCTGCTCCTGCCGGTCCCGCAGTTCAGCACTGATCTCCAAGATCAGGTATTTGCCCGGCAATGCATCAAGGCGTTCCAGCTCCAGCAAAATATCCGCAGCCATCGCTCCGCTTCCTGCACCGATCTCCAAAACCACCGGAGCGCGCATTTGTTGCGTCAGTTCCGCAACCTGCGCGGCCAGACATCGCGAAAATACAGCCGACAATTCAGGTGCTGTAACAAAATCCCCGCCGGGGCCAAACTTTCGTGACCCGGCGGTGTAGTACCCCAGCTCCGGCGCATACAAAGCCAGTGAGAGGTACTCAGAAAACGACAACCAGCCTCCGGCGTCTGAAATCCGTTCTTCAACCAGCTGCTGCAGAGCCGTACTTGTCTGCAAAGCCTCTTTATCGGGAATAGGTAATTGGTGCGTCATGCTCACTAGTGTAATCTTATGCGCCTCGGAAACGCATCGCTAAAACAGGAAAAGCGAATTGACTATTGAAGACACCAACTTAAACGGCAAATGGGCATTGATTACCGGCGCAGGCAAGCGTCTGGGCGAATGCACAGCGCGCACACTGCATCAACATGGTGCAAATATCGCCATTCATTACCGTGGCTCTGAGCAACCTGCTCAGGAATTGGCTGATTCTCTTAACGGTTTGCGCGAAGGCTCGGCTTTTACCGTACAGGCTGACCTGCTGGATAACGATGCGCTGAATTCACTGGTCGAAAAGGTTGTCGCTCATACCGGGCAACTCGATATCCTGGTAAACAACGCATCGTCGTTCTACCCCACTCCGCTGGGCACAGTTACCGAAGACCAATGGACCGATCTGATTGGCAGCAACCTGAAAGCACCGTTATTTTTATCGCAGGCGGCCTTGCCGTACCTGCGCAAAGACAATGGCGTCATTATTAATATTGTCGACATCCACTCGCAGCGGCCTTTAAAAGAACACACTGTGTATGGCCCTGCCAAAGCCGCACTGGCCATGCTCACCAAAACTCTGGCCAAAGATCTGGCACCCGAAGTACGGGTCAATGGAGTGTCTCCGGGCGCAATACTCTGGCCGGATGAAGGCATGCCGGAAAAAGTAGCTCAGTCGATTGTTAGTCAGGTGCCAATGAAACGGGTCGGCGATCCGACTGACATTGCACGAACGGTGCTGTTTCTGATTAAAGATGCGCCCTACATAACCGGGCAAATTATCGCCGTGGACGGCGGCCGCAGCATTGGCTGGTAAGCCGGCTAAATAACACCCTGCTCAACTGTCATCGTCAGGTTGCTGCGGTCAAACCCGCGCCACATGTCCGCCATCGTTTCACCGGTCACAGGGTGACGAAAGTCAGGCGCTATCTCAGCGAGAGGCCCCAGTACGAAGGGATATTCAGTGACATCGTCACGGGGCACGCGCAATTCGGGCGAGCCATCAACCAGATCACCGTATAACACCATATCGAGATCAAGTGGTCTGGCAGTAAACCCGCGCTGAGCATCGGTACGACCCGAAGCAGACTCAAGCGCATTCATAACCCCAGCACAATCCGAAGCACTGCGGTCGGTAACAAAACCAATAATAATGTTCAGGAAGTCCTCGCCGTCAAAACCTACAGCGGGTGAGCGATACACCGAAGACAAAGATAACTCGCCAAATTCCCCACGCAGCCCGGCCACCGCATTCCGAATATTGGTAACGGCGTCAATATTGCTACCGCCACTCACAAAAACCTGCACAGGCATCAGGACTTGCTGCCCCGTTCGACAATAATGCCGACTTCGCGGGAGTTTTTAACAGCACCCGGCTTAGCCACCCGCACGCGCACCCAGGGCACGCCATAATCATCAATAATGTGCTGCGCCACCCGGTCGGCTAATGTTTCAACCAACTTAAAACGGCTTTCTTTAACTAATGCAATAACCGACTGCGACACCGATTTGTAATCGACACAATGTTCGATGTCTTCTGTTTCAGCGGCCTTACTAAGGTCTGTACCCATATCGATATCGATACTGACAGTCTGCGGCATTTTCCTTTCCCAGGAAAAAATGCCAACTATGCATTCAATATCGAGGTCTCTTATAAAGACGATGTCCATAGAAATCCTTCGGGCAATCAGTTGTCGAAGTGGCGCCAATCGCCGGCAGCTGTGCTACCCGGCCGGAGTTATGGGATTCAGAGTACTCAACCCCCAGCGGGCCCGAGCCTGAACGCCTGCGGCAGGATCAATACCTTCGTGAACCCGCAGCCAACCTGCGTGTGCCACCATAGCACCATTGTCGGTACAGAATTCGGGACGCGGATAAAACACTTTGCGGCCTGACTTGGCCAACTCCGCCTCCAAAGAACTGCGCAGTTGTTTATTGGCTCCAACACCACCGGCAATGACTAAAGTTTCGTAACCAGTCTGCTCTAAAGCCCGCAGCGATTTTTTAACCAGCGTCTCTACGACTGCACACTGGAAAGAATTCGCCAGATTCGCTTTTTCAGATTCACCGAGACTTCCGCAGGATTCCAACTCACGGACTTTAATCATCACCGCAGTTTTCAAACCACTGAAAGAAAAATCCAAGCCGGGCTTCTTCAACATCGGTCGCGGGAAATCATATTTATCGACCGAACTTTGCTCAGCCAATGCGGCCAGCGCCGGCCCGCCCGGGTAACCCAGGCCGAGCAACTTAGCTGTCTTATCAAATGCCTCGCCGGCTGCGTCATCCAAGGTATCGCCAATGACATCGTATTGACCGGGTGCAGCCACCTTCACCAACATTGAATGCCCGCCGGAAACCAGCAAAGCGACAAACGGAAATTCCGGAGCCTGTTCTTCAAGCATAGGCGCCAACAAATGAGCTTCCATGTGGTGCACGGGGATTGCGGGAACACCCCAGGCCATCGCAAGCCCGGTGGCCACCGTTCCGCCCACTAAAACAGCCCCAATCAATCCGGGTCCGGCGGTATAGGCGACACCGTCAAGATCAGCGCCCTGAATGCCCGCCTCATCAAGGGTGGCCTGAATCAGCGGCAAAATCTTGCGGATATGGTCCCGGGAGGCCAGTTCGGGCACTACGCCGCCAAACTGCGCATGCATCTCCACCTGGCTGTACAACTGATGTGCCACAAGGCCCCGCTCAGAGTCATATACCGCTACTCCGGTCTCATCACAGCTGCTTTCTATACCCAAAACCTGCATCAAAATTCCTTATTTCACGGGATTCTCAGGGTTTCTGCCCTGCAGCCCGACTTTAAGCCGTGATTTTACTGGCATTTTCACGGTCTTAGTTGTATATTTTCGCCCCCGCCAGCACAAGCGCTGGCTTTTTTTGTTATTCAGCAAAGAATATTTATTGAGGAACTTGGTGTGCCAAGCGTTCGAGTAAAAGAAAACGAACATTTTGATGCGGCTCTACGTCGCTTTAAGCGGTCATGTGAAAAGGCCGGAATTCTGTCTGAACTGCGTCGTCGTGAGTGCTATGAAAAACCCACTCAGGAACGTAAACGTAAGAAAGCTGCTGCAGTTAAACGCCAGCTGAAGAAGAACTCCCGCGAAATCAACCGCAACGTTCGTCTCTACTAAGATTGTAAAAGCAGGCGTCCCGGTCCCGGTGCGTCTGCTTTTTATTCAACAATCGCCTGCGATTTCACAACACTTCAATCGTAAAAGCTTTTCGACATGTCCCTGAAGCAAACCATTCAATCTGACATGAAAGATGCCATGCGCGCCAAGGACAAAGAGCGCGTCAGCACTCTGCGAATGCTTATCGCGTCTATTCAGAAACGCGAAATTGACGAACGTGTTGAATCTCTTGACGATGCTGCAGTTCTTGCTGCTATCGAAAAACAGGTTAAACAGCATAAAGACTCTGCTAAGCAGTACGCAGACAATGGTCGTGATGACCGCGCTGCTGCCGAGCTGTCCGAAGCGTCAATTCTGCAAACTTACCTGCCCGAACCACTCAGTGATGAAGAACTGGATGCTTTACTTGAAGAAGTAGTAAGCGCGACCGGTGCTGAAGGCATGAAAGACATGGGCAAGGTCATGGCGGCGATGAAAGAAAAAGCCCAGGGTCGCGCCGACATGGGTGCGCTGAGCGGTAAAGTGAAAGCCCGCCTCGCCGGCTGACAAACACCGTTCACCCGCAGCGTTTACTCCGCTGCCGCAGCAGCTTATCCTGCATACATAAATCATAAGAACACCAACCAGAGCTTTGGGGGCTGGCTGATACCGGATGGCTGGACTGATTCCACAGGATTTTATTGATGACTTACTAGGTCGGGCCGACCTGGGTGAGGTCATAGGTAATCGCATCCAGATCAAGAAAGCCGGGCGCGAATTCAAAGCCTGTTGCCCGTTTCATAACGAGAAAACGCCGTCTTTCACAATCAGTCCCGATAAAGGCTTCTACCATTGCTTCGGCTGCTCGGCGCACGGCACAGCACTAACCTTCCTGATGGATTACGACAAGCTCAGCTTCGTCGATGCGGTTGAAGAACTGGCCTCGATGATGG
>Ga0209692_10003142_pt1 | contig 16415 bp, 14 predicted proteins | sample tdDd472_FD_187129 | JGI IMG/M metagenome (GOLD analysis project Ga0209692, IMG submission 187129) | Marine sediment microbial communities from the Atlantic coast under amendment with organic carbon and nitrate - tdDd47.2 (SPAdes)... | ecosystem: Environmental > Aquatic > Marine > Coastal >...
AAACGCTGGCAACGCATGGCGCTATGATTTCGTAGGAAAGTTTGCATAGAGCCATAAGGTCAAGGAAGCACTCCAGATCTTCGGCCATGTTATCAAGCATGTTTATTTGTGTGTCGCTCCAAAGCTCCGGGTTTTCGGAGGCTAGATCATCGCGAGCAGAATAACGCTCTATAAGGCGTTCACACTCCATGTGTAAAAATGCCATATCGTCAGGGCGAACATTGCCTAGATCTGCGATTTCTTTCATCACAAAAGCACCACATAATAAAGAATCTTCGGTAGAGAACTCAGATAGCATGTCGTGCATAGCATATGTTTCTTCATCGCTAGCCATCTTGCCAGCGCTTAAAAGCTCGCGCACGATCAAAGGCATTTGCAATCTGTTTTTTAGTAGTGCTAGTTGTTTATCGCTCTGAGACATTTTAGTTTCTCCATTTCCGGCCGGTGGAAGACATTTGTTTGTTATTAGTGTCCAGCCGTTCTAACTCCTTTAGTAAAGGGTAAAGTTAAAGAAAGAGTTAACAAGGGCGTTAAAGTTTAGATTTTCTTTTGAAAGGTGCTGTGCCATAAAGGGCTCTTGGTTGTATTTAACATAGAAAAGGGTATACGCTCGGTGGCGTTTTCGTATTATTATCTGAAGGGTGCTGTGAATGAGTATCGTTGACCAAGAAAGGCGAGAGTTATTAGGGTATATATGGGCTTTGAAACCATCTGATTTATCAGTTCTTCAGGGCTGTTTAACGACAGACAATAGTCAGATGGCAACGCCTAAAGGCAGCAATAATGATTTATTTTGGCTATATTTAGTTGAAAAGAAGTTAGCACAAGAAGAATTATTGAAAGCCGAAACTCTTTTTGAAGCGAGGTCTTATTCATTGATCGATGAAGGCAGAGCTCTTTTGTCAACATGTGTTAAAAAGATTCTGAATGATGGATATCTGCCGGAAGACGCGGTTTTTATTAAAGGGTCAGTGGAAATGTTAATTAAGTATTCTAATGAGAACGAGCCTGTTTCACTAAACAAACTAGGTACTTTAATTGAGAATGGAATAGGGATATTTCAAAGTTATGAAGAGGCCCTTAAGCTATATGAAAGATCGGCTAAGTTAGGTTATGCAAAATCGATGTATGATCTTGGACGTTTAAGAGGGAGTGAAAAAGGAATGAACGTAAATTATATTGACGTATATTATTGTTTTTATTCAGCAATTGAGCGCGGCTTTGATGCAAAGGATGCTATTGAAAATTTGAAGAAAAAAATGACGCAGCATGAAATTAAAATGGCGTATTCGTTGTGCACAGATAAAGAGTATTTTATGAAAACAGTTACGGCAAATATCGACAAGGCTTTCGAAAACGAGAAATTGAAGGATCGTTCTCTTAAGGGTGATAAATCTGTTATGAAAAAATTCTCGGTATGGTACTGGATTTTAAAGCTTTTAGGTAAGGAAAAGAAATAAATGGTCGCTAGAGTAAATACGGTTGCTTTTCAAGGCATTGAGGTTCGGCCTGTGGATGTGCAGGTGCAGTTGTCTAATGGTCTTCCGGCGTTTCATATTGTGGGGCTTCCTGACAAGGCGGTGGCGGAGAGTAAGGAGCGGGTTAGGGCAGCTCTTCATGCTTTGGGGTTATCGCTTCCTCCTAAACGTCTCACAGTTAATATGGCGCCCGCGGATCTTTCTAAAGAGGGGAGTCATTTTGATTTGCCTATAGCACTTGGTGTTTTAGGCGCTATGGGGGTTCTTCCTAAGGAAGAATTAGCAGAATATGTGGTGCTGGGCGAGTTATCGCTCGATGCCGGAATACGCGCAGTTTCAGGGGTTTTGCCCGCAGCAATGCATGCAGCTACAGCTCATCATCATTTAATATGTCCGAAAGATTGCGGCACGGAAGCGGCCTGGGCGGGGGATGTCGATATTCTTGCGCCAGCGGATTTGCTTCAATTAATTAACCATATCAAAGGGTCGCAGGTATTAAGTGCGCCTAAAGTCGATATGGCCAATGATAATAGGCCTGCTAATTTGACGGATATGGCGCATGTTAAGGGGCAGGAAACAGCCAAACGAGCGCTCGAAATAGCGGCGGCTGGCGGGCATAACATGCTTATGGTTGGTCCTCCGGGTAGCGGCAAATCTATGCTGGCTTCGTGCGTCCCCGGGATTTTACCGCCACTCACGCCTAAAGAGGCGCTTGAACTTTCTATGATCCATTCTATTGCCGGGATATTACCGGAAGGCGGATTAGTGCGTACGCGTCCGTTTAGAAGTCCACATCACAGTGCTTCGCAGCCAGCTTTGATTGGTGGAGGGCAGAAAGCTAAGCCCGGCGAGATATCTCTGGCGCATCATGGTGTACTTTTCCTTGATGAGCTTCCGGAATTTGCGCGGGCAACGCTGGAGTCTTTGCGCCAGCCATTGGAAAGCGGTGAAACGTTAGTGGCTCGGGCAAACGCTCATATCCGCTATCCAGCGCAGTTTCAGCTTATTGCTGCGATGAACCCATGTCGATGCGGGTATTTAGGGGATCCTGATCGGGCTTGCACGCGCGCGCCACGGTGCGCTGTGGATTATCAGTCCAAAATATCCGGGCCGTTAATGGATCGAATTGATATCCATGTAGATGTGCCGCCAGTGAGTATAGCTGATTTGCAAAGTGAAGTGAGTAGCGGGGAAAGCTCGGAAACAGTGGCAAAACGGGTGGAAAAGGCCCGTGAATTACAAAGGCTGCGCTATGAGGCTATGAATAAGGATGGCGATTCGCATGACTTTATTAACGCCCGGCTTAGCGGGGAAATGCTGGAAAACGTGACGCAAATGGAGACGCAAGCGCGGGAAATGCTTATGCGCTCGGTTGAGATGGCTAAGCTATCAGCGCGTGGATATTACCGGATTTTGCGGGTTGCGAGGACTATTTCTGATCTAAATGGCGGGGCTGAGGTCTTGATTAAGGCTGATATAGCTGAGGCTCTCAGTTATCGCCGCATGTCTCTGCACTAGTAGAGGGCGGGTAAAACCCAATTAAATTTGTGTTTTCTGGTTGTTATGAGATATAATACTTACATATATGTGATAAGTGGGCTTATTGGGCTCGTAGACAAAAACTGAATGCATTTAAATAAAAACAATAAAACGCATGTAGGTGGGTAAAGATGGCAATAGCAGGATTATTTAACAAAGCGGGCTATAATAAAGCGCTAGACGTGACGTCTCGGGACGTTATGGCGCAGCTGAGCATGAATACGAATGTAGCGCCAGCACCTTCTGAAAGCTTTCAACAGGGTATTCCAAATCCTGTTTTTCAAGAAAAGGGTAATGCTGATACTTATATGGATGATCTGATTTCAGGGAATGATCGTAAGGGAACCTTGATGCAGACGATGTATCCAGATCGGGATTATAAGGATACGGTTAGGACATCAGGCTTGGATTTGGATGTTAATAAGAAAGTTACAACAGGGGAGATCGTTTCCAGAGAAGCTACTGGAGGTATGGAAGCGGTTCAGAAGCAGAAAGCTTCATTTAAGGATGATTTTGGGCAGGCTAAGGCAGAAGCCACCCAGATGTTGAAGGAAGCTGCTAAAGATATGGATATTGATCCGTCTGAAGCAGTGGGTCAAATGGTTGCTAAAAGAGCTCCTAGTAACGCGGGTGTGGTGACTGGTGCGTTAGGTGGTTTAGCGGGTGGTGGATCATTGGCAACAGCCGGGTCAGCAGCTCTTTATTTGAAACAAGAACTTAGCAAAGAAGATAAAAAACTTCCGCCTAAACAACAAGAAGCATTATTGGCAGATACGTTAAAACGTCTTCAAGAATCTAGAAAGCCGGTTGATACCAGGGAATCTGCATCATCTGGTGGAAAAATGGATGCTGCTCCTGCGGAGGAGGGCCTCAAGAAAAGCGAAATTGCTTGGGAAGAGATGGGGATGGCTGACTTGGCTGAGCTTATGAAAGCTGATCCAGATGGATTAGACCAGCCGGAAATGCAGAATCTCATGGACGTTGAGCATGAACTGGAAGCTGTGAAGCTTAATCATAAATATGTGGAAAAACATTATGCTGATGATGCTTCGCCCGATAAAATAGAAGCTTCTGTAAAATCTGGTAATGGTGCTATGTCTAAGCTTGTTGCGGGGGCGCAGGTTTTGAAGATAGATGCTGGTGACGTCTCTCTCGCTGGCGCTGGCGTAAGTAGTGTTGCTGGTGGTGTAACGGTAGCATCTGCGTCTGATCTTGATACCGGAGGTATTGCAAAAGATATGAATCTTGACTTGGTTAATGATGCTGCTGTTAAAGAACAGCTTCAAGGTGATATTAAAGCGCAGTTCTCAGCATAGTTTATATACGAATAATATATTATTACTCTGCAGTTATTAAATTCTTTATTTTTTTATCATTTTTTGCATGATTTTTTGCACAAAAGTTGTATGGCTGATACAAAAAAGGTAGTTTGTGTTTGCCTTAGCGCGCTTTTTTTATTAATAATTATGACAGTATCTTAAGATAACCGTAAGTTTTGATTCGTGGCATATTCTCATTCAAATGAAAAGACTAAGACATTTTCTAAGCGTGCTTTGGAGCGTATGGTGGGGCTTAATCTGTTGCCCACACCGGAGAATTATGAGCTATGGTTTGTTTATTTTTCCGGTGTAGACCCAGATCTTATCAAGACATTGGATAGTGCTGTTAAAGAACATGACGGTGAGCTTGCGGATGATTTTTGTTATGAAGTCTTTCAGGAGTTTCTTGGCGGGCATCGTGAAGAAAAAAGAGTTATGCAGGCTGGAGACAGGATCCAGAAGACTATTCAAGACGTTAACAGTGTTGTTTCTTCAACCAAGCGCAATGTGCATGAGTACAATGAAACATTGGAGCGTGCCAATCTTGGTTTGAGTGAGGGTAAAGATAAGGACGAAATTAGTAATCTTCTCGCTGATATGATGGAAGACACGCGCGAGATGATCAAGCGTAACTCTGAATTAGAGAATACTTTGGAGCAATCCTCGCGTGTTATTGAGGATATGCGCCGGGATCTGGAAATTGCTCGCAAAGAGGCGCTGACTGACCCATTGACAGGTTTGGAAAATAGGAAAGCTTTTGATCATGAAATATTAAGGCTTATTTCATTGGTAAATGATAAGGAAAAATATTGTTTTTCGATTATCATGATGGATATTGATTATTTTAAGACTTTCAATGATACGTTTGGTCACCAAGTCGGTGATCAGGTGCTTAAACTTGTGTCAAGAACGTTGAAGCAAGGTGTTAAGGGGCGCGACACAACAGCACGTTACGGGGGTGAGGAATTCGCAATTCTTCTGCCCGAGACTAATATAGCTGGCGGTGCAAAAGTTGCAGAATTGTTGCGTCAGGAAGTTGAGAAAAAGGAAGTCATTAATCGTTCATCAGGTAAAAAGATTGCTAAAATCACACTATCGGCTGGAGTTGCGGAATACCGGGACGGCGAGACGGTTGGAGATTTGATTGAGCGCGTGGACAGGGCTTTGTATTCGGCTAAAAATGAAGGTCGTAATCGAGTTATCGTAGCGCGTGCGGCTTCTAAGTAGCTTCATTTGTTCATTTTTAGCTGAATTACTCACGGCATATCCCCATTATTTTAGCGGTTTTTCTGGTGTGGGCTTGCACTTTGCAGGGATTCCCTCCATTTATTAGGGATGCAAAACATATATGAAATGGACGATTCGGCGGATTCTCAGAACAAGGCGTGTGGCTTTGATTATCTTGGGCCTTTAAATGCAGGGCAGCGCGCGGCTGTTGAAGGGATGGATGGTGCGTGGCTTGTGCTCGCTGGTGCGGGTACGGGCAAAACGCGGGTTCTTACCACAAGATTGGCGCATCTCCTCAATACTGGTCGGGCTAGCCCTGCGCAAGTTCTGGCTGTGACCTTTACGAATAAGGCCGCGTTGGAGATGAAGGAGCGTATAAGTTCTATGATGGGCGGCGCTCCGGTAGAAGGTTGGTGGCTTGGTACATTCCACTCGCTGGCGGCACGCATGTTGCGCCGAAATGCTGATTTAGTGGGGCTGTCGAGCAATTTTACTATTCTGGATACAGATGATCAGGTGCGCTTACTTAAGCAGATCATGGAAGTGAACGGTGTCGATGTAAAGAAATGGGCACCAAAGATGTGTATTTCCTTTATCGATCGTTGGAAAGATAAGGCGCAGTTGCCTGATCAAGTTACAGGTGCGAGTTCTTGGGATGTGGCGGATGGTAAAATGCCGGTACTCTATAAGCTCTATCAAGAGCGGTTGCGCGCGGTTAATGCCTGTGACTTTGGTGATCTTATATTACACATGATTACAATCCTCAAAAATCCGCAGCATAAAGACGTGCTCGATGATTATCACAGGCGCTTTCGTTATATCATGGTGGATGAGTATCAAGATACGAATGTTGCGCAATATTTGTGGCTGAGGTTGCTTGCGCAAGGATCGGGTAATATCTGTTGCGTTGGTGATGATGACCAGTCTATCTATGGATGGCGCGGGGCGGAAGTTGGCAACATTTTGAAGTTTGAAGAAGATTTTGAGAATTCCAACGTTGTTAGGTTGGAGCAAAATTACCGCTCGACCAATACGATTTTGAAAGCTGCGGGGGTGCTGATTAAGAATAATGGTGCGCGGCTGGGTAAGGATCTATGGTCAGAGCAGGGTGACGGCGAGAAGATTAAGCTTTGCGGTTTGTGGGACGGTAAGGCTGAGGCGCGCTGGGTCGGTGAAGAGATTGAGCAGCTTCAACGCGGTGGTGGTGAACGAGATAAAGTGTCTCTTAATCAAATCGCCGCTCTTGTGCGAACGGGTTTTCAAACCCGTGAATTTGAAGAGCGCTTTATAAAGTTTGGTATTCCATACAAAGTGATTGGCGGAGCGCGTTTTTATGAGCGTATGGAGATCCGTGATGCGCTTGCGTATTTGCGCGTTACTATGCAGCAAAATGATGATTTGGCTTTAGATCGCATAATAAACAAGCCGAGTCGTAAGATCGGCGCTGTTACGGTGAAAAAGCTTTACGCCCATGCAAGAGCGCACGGGATGAGCCTTTATGCTGCGATAATGGATTTAACACAGACCGATGAGCTGCGCCCGCAATTGCGCGGCTTGTTGATGAAGCTGATGGATGATTTTGCGCGGTGGCGCACTGCTCTCGATACGATGAAGCATGATGAAGTGACAGCGATGGTATTGGAAGAGTCTGGTTATTTAGCTATGTGGCAGCAAGACAAAACTCCAGAAGCACCGGGGCGGGTTGAGAACTTGAAAGAAATGATCTCGGGCATGAGCGAATATGGCTCGTTGCAGGAATTTTTAGAGCATGTTGCACTGGTTTTAGAAAATCAAGACTCTAGTAGCGGCGAGTTTGTCAGTTTGATGACTTTGCATGGCGCGAAGGGGCTTGAGTTTGATTATGTGTTTTTGCCGGGATGGGAAGAAGGATTATTCCCGTCGCAACGTACAATGGATGAGAACGGTATTAAGGGATTAGAAGAAGAGCGCAGGCTTGCTTATGTTGGGATGACGCGGGCACGCAAGGGTGTGTTTATTTCTTACGCGACTAGCCGCAATATGTATGGGAGCTGGAATAACGCTATACCATCGCGTTTTATTGATGAGTTGCCGGATGATTTAGTCGATGTGATGAGCCAGAGTGGAATGGTTCAGGCCGGGCGTTCTAAGCATTGGGATTCCAGTGGGTATAAGGCTAAGGCTCCGAAGAAGGTGGCTAGTGCGTATGATAAAAAGGTTAAAAGCGAGAGTGGCGAAGTGCTAGCGCGGGGAGATCGGATTTTTCATGATAAGTTCGGTTACGGCAAGATTATTAATATCGATGGGCATAAGCTCGATATTGCTTTTGAAAAGGGAAGCCAAAAGCGGGTTATGGATAGCTTTGTTGAGAAAGTATGATCTTCTATTTGCTCTGGTTTTGGACATAACTATGCTGTACTCTTTAAGAATTATAGATTAGGAAAAATATGCAAAAGCTCTCTGGTGAGATTGTAACTATTTTTGGAGGAACGGGGTTCCTTGGGCGTCATGTCGTAAGGAAATTGGCTGCGCGAGGCGCTCGTGTCAGAGTGGTTACGCGTGCTCCGGAAAGTGCTTATAGGCTTAAAGTTAGTGGTGACGAGGGACAAATTGTGCCAATTGCTTGCGATTATGATGATGAAGAGAGCGTGGCTGCGGTTGTTAGAAGTTCTGATGTGATCGTTAATTGTCTTGGTATATTGTTTGAAAAAGGCAAAAGGCATACTTTTCAGCGTGTACATGTAGAGCTGCCGTCTTTGCTGGCCCAATTATGTATGGATGAGGGCGTAAAACGTCTTGTGCATGTTTCTGCGCTGGGTTGTAATATTGGTATTTCTCGCTACGCAAGAAGCAAGCTGGAAGGGGAGAAGGTGGTGTCTTCTCATTTCCCTAAGGCTAGTATTATTCGCCCAGCTGTGATGTTTGGCGCAGATGATGATTTCTTTAGCATGCTCGCAGAGATACTACGTTACATACCATTTACGCCATTAATTGGTGATGGAAAGGTTAAGTTTCAGCCTGTTTATGTAGGGGACGTAGCTGGCGCCATTGTTAAGGCTCTAGATCTGTCTACGGATAAATATATGGGCAATACCTATCAGCTGGGAGGCCCGGAAACTATGGATTTTAGGGGTGTTTATGATTTTATTTATAAGCACACAAAGCGAGAGCGCAAACTTGTAACTATTCCGTATAAACTGGCCAAGTACTTAGCTTGGTTTCTGGAATTTTCACCACGTCCGATTTTAACGCGTGATCAGGTGAACAGTTTAAAGAATGAAAGTATTGTGATGGAAGGTTCGTCAGATTTTCGTTCTTTTGGTATTATATCAAAATCAGTTCATTTGGTTGTTCCCGATTGTGTAGAGCGCTTTAGAGAAGGTGGTGTGGCTTCGAAGACTGAAATTATGGCTTGAGAATAGTTTTTAAGAACAACAGGAGGGGATATGTTTAAAGGAATTGCAATATTGCGATGTAACAGAGGGAATGCAAATATGCGAAGAATTGTATTAAGTGCGCGTTTTGCTGCACTGTTTATTGCGCTGATTAGCTTCTGCGGAATTGTAGGGATGGCATTGTTGGCGTCTTTTCCTAGAGTGGCTTTGGCTGAAACACATGGAATTGTTGCAGTAATAAATGATGACGTTATTACAGATAACGATCTTAATAAACGCATCCGTTTGGTGATGGCTTCTTCCGGGTTGCCTAATACGCAAGAGATAAAACAAAAGCTTATTAGGCAAGTATTAGGAAATCTTGTTAACGAGCAGCTTATGTTGCAAGAAGCAAAAAAATATGGCTTTGAGGTCGAGCAAAAAGAGATAGATGATGGTTTTGCGCAAATTGCCAAGCAGAATAAGATGAGTATGAACCAGTTTATGGAGATGTTAAAGCGTGTAAATGCTGATACTTCTTCAATGTATCGTCAAATAAGAGCGCAAGTGGCTTGGGGGAAGGTAGTTCAGGCACGGTTGCGTTCACGTGTGGTGATTTCTGAACGTGATATTGACGATGCTTTGGAACGTATTCGTGCAAAAATAGGTACAACGGAGTATCTTGCTGCGGAGATATATTTGCCAGTCGATGGTGCAGCAAAAGAGTCGCAAATTAGAAAATTGGCTAATGGATTGGTACAGGAGATCAAATCTGGTAAAGCGAGTTTCTTTAAATTAGCGCAACAATTTTCGCAAGCTGCCGGAGCGGCTAGTGGTGGAAACAAGGGTTGGGTTAATGAGGCGCAGCTTTCTGAAGAACTGTTGCGGGGTTTAAAAACAGCGGGCAAGAATAAGGTTACTAACCCAATAAAAACGATGAATGGGTATCATATCTTGTTATTGCGCGATAAGCGTAAACTTAGCGAAGAGACCATTCCTTCGCGCGATCAAATCAAATACAGTATTGGCACAGAGCGTATGGATAGGTTACAGCGCCAACGTTTGATGGATTTACGTTTAGCTTCCTATATTGATATTCGAATATAAGTATGGCTGATTTATCGATAAAGAGTGATATTTGGGAGCGCAGGGTTACGGCTGTGGAGTCGTTGCCCCCATTGCGTGAGGTAATTGCTGCACATGAATTGAGGGCGCAAAAATCTTTAGGGCAGAATTTTTTGCTTGATATGAATATTACGGATAAGATTGTGCGTGAAGCTATGATGCGTGATGGCGGCTCTTGGGCGAATGTTCATGCTTTTGAGGTAGGGCCGGGGCCGGGAGGCTTAACGCGTGCGCTTCTTAAATCTGATGCACAAAAGGTGACGGCTATTGAGTTTGATTCACGTGCGATTGCTGCACTTGGTTCTTTAGGGGATGCAAGTGGCGGGGATTTAACTCTGATCGAGGGGGATGCACTAAAGGCGGATATATCTTCTTTAAGCGCAGCGCCGAGGGTTATTGTTGCTAATCTTCCCTACAATATTGCAACACCTTTGCTAATTGGTTGGCTTAAAGATATCAGGAAGGATGCGGGCGCTTATAATTCTATGAGCTTGATGTTCCAAAGAGAAGTCGCCGAACGTATTTTTGCTGCACCAAATACCAAGCATTATGGACGCTTAGCGGTTATATCACAATGGCTGTGTAGAGCAGAGCGGTTGTATGATTTACCGCCGAGTGCTTTTACGCCGCCGCCCAAGGTAAATAGCTCTGTGGTGTATTTTAAGCCGAAGTTAGTGGCAGAGAACGCGCCGGCATTTCAGGACGTTGAACGGGTAACGGCAGCTGCGTTTAATCAACGGCGGAAAATGATCCGTTCTAGTATGAAAGCCTATATGGGGGCTATTGAAGCTTTAGGGATTGATCCTACCAAACGTGCGGAAAATCTTAGTGTTGAAGATTTCTTGGCTATTGCCTCTTTTTGACCCGATGTCATGGCGTGTGATAAAATCCATTTTTTTAAGCTGAACTCGTAGAAGCGGGATTAACGATGACTACATTATCTGGTGAATTTCAAAAAACACTTACATTTAAACCAGATGATATCAGGCACTTAATAGATGATGCGCATGTCATAGAGGGTGCAAAGGAGTTTTATTCAGGTCAGGGGTTAATTACCGATCATGTTCGAAAGGGAGGGCAGGTTTGTGAGTGGTTGATGTCTGGAAAGCCGTCTGTTTTGATTATGCCTGAAAAAATTGGTAAGGCTTTGCTTGAATGTATAGGGCTTGAGCTTAAGGAAGTTTACCAAGATCCTAATAAAGTAGATTTGAGGCGTATGAGAGATGGCGAGATTGCCTTGGCTCAAACAAGAGTGAACTCATCCTTGGCGATTATGATCACCAAAGATAAGGTCGAAGAAGCTTTGGTGCGTATGAAGCGTGGGCAAAGCGCAGAGGGGCGTCTTTACGATCGTCTTGAAGGGTTTTTAGGAGATAACAACCTAACGCCACAAAAATTTATAGATATTCTTAATGGTATAGATGCAAATCCAGAAGAATTGGATAGGCTTAAGGGGATAGCCGTGCGCGGAGATGATTTCGATCTTTAGTCCTTTGAATCAAAGGCCACTTTTCAGGCCGCGGACGAAATCAGCAAGGCCAACTAAGCGCTGGCGTTTGATACGTTCGGCGTCTAAAATGGTTTGAGCTTTGGCGATAGCTCTATCAACGTCCTTATTAATAACCACGTAATCATATTCTGTGTAATGTGATAGTTCGTCAGATGCTTTGGACATGCGTCCGCGGATATCTTTTTCGGATTCCAGAGTGGTTTGTGCTCGACCGCGCAAGCGTTTTTCCAGAGTTGATTGTGACGGTGGGAGAAGAAACACAGTGACTAGATCGTCTCTTGCTATTTCTGAAATTTGTTGTGTCCCTTGCCAGTCAATATCGAATATTACGTCTTTTTCGTTTTGGAGAGCTTTTTCAACGGGCTTGCGTGGTGTGCCGTAATAGTTTCCAAAGACCTTGGCGTGTTCAAGCATTTCTCCTTCTTCGACCATGCGGCCAAATTCTGCGGTGTCGACAAAGAAATAATCCTGACCATGAACTTCACCAGCGCGTCGTTTGCGCGTAGTGGCAGAAACAGAGAGGACCAAATTTTTGTTATTCTTTAGCAACGCTCTGGTGATAGTTGTTTTTCCTGTGCCCGATGGGGAGGACATAATATACATCAGGCCGCGTCGTTTAATCGTGCTCAAAGATTTTTCTCCACTTGAATAATTTCTTGATTTGTAGGTTTTTCAATAACCTAAACTCTGCGCTGCCTGAGCGCAATTGAAAATATGTCGTATGACAAGAATCAATATTTAGTGATGCCTGTTTTCAATAATATGTGGCCAGGTGTTATTTGTGTTTTGTAAAAGAATAATTGAATAAATAAATTTCTTTGTTATGGTGCGTTGATAGGATAGTATAACATAACACACGTATTTTTGTGCAATGCACATACGAAAAACAATCAATGATTTAAGAATGTGTTTGCCGAGTGAGCAAAAATATGTTCTATAAATAGTGTTATTTGTTATTTTATTATAGTATACGCAAGTATATGACCTGCCTTTGATTGCCTTAGGTTGTTTTAATGTGTGAGAATTAAATATGAACATCAAAAAAATAGAGCGCAATGTATCTCGTGCCGCAAAGCTTTTGAAATCGTTATCGAACGAAAAGAGGCTATTGATTATTTGCACGCTATACAAAACAGAAAAGAGCGTGGGTGAGCTGGAAGAAATAGTAGGATTGAGCCAATCGGCTTTGTCACAGCACTTAGCCAAGTTACGTCGCGATAAAATCGTGTCTACAAGGCGAGAGGCCCAAACAATATATTATTCGATCCTTGATGAAGCTGCCACTGTGATATTAGGTGCTTTACATAGTTTGTATTGTGAAGATTAAAGCAAGCAACGGTCTTGTTGTTATTAGTTGTCGACGTCAGCTCATATGTTTTTATTTTGTTGCAAGCGACTTTCTTGCGTAGGTGTTTTCTGCTCGATTATATGGCATTGATCAAGTATGTGCTGGGGTGGTAAATCCTCCAGATTATCTAGTTGCAAAGTGTAGACATTATTTCCGTTCGGAGCGTGTTTCTTTGGATCTCCGTGTGAGGAGAATAATACAATAGACGGGCAATGGGTAGGGCCGATCATGTGCATTGGTCCGGTGTCGTTACCAATGGCAGCATAGGCTTTATGCGCTAGTGTAACGATCTGAAATAATGATGTCTTTCCTGTTAGATCCAGAGCCTTTGGGCAGGCTTCCTTTATGGTTTGTGTCGTCTCTTTTTCTGTCTCTGTGCCAAGAATGACGATCTGATATCCTTTATCAATAAGAGCTCGAGCAGTTTCTATGTAGTGCTCTGTTGGCCATCTTTTTTGTGGGTGCTGTGGGGAGCAGCCCGGTACCAGCAATATAAAAGGAGGCTGTATGTCGAATGCTGAGAGATCTTCTTTGATCCAGCTCATATCATCAACTGTGACATTATTTATCCCTGTAAGAGCCAGAGTTTGTTTATGCCCTTCAAAAGCTGTGCCTTGTGTGCGCTTAGGAGAATTGTTTCTGTGTGAAGCACCGCGGGCAGCTCCAACCCATTCAGGGCGCTTGCTTTGTGGAAACAGTCGTAGATAAAGGGAAGTGCGGTCATTATTTTGCAAGTCATAGATGCGGGAAAAATTGCCGTTTATTAGGCGTTTGCGCAAATTAAACCAACCCGTAAAGTTTAACGTTTTAGGCTTTTTATCAATCCAGATATCATCAAAGTAATTGCTTTTGCGGGCAAAATTCTCATAGGGTTTGGTAGTTAATAGAGTGATATGGGTATCTTCGTGGTGCTTGCGAATCGCTGCCATGGGGCCGAGTGATTGAATGAAGTCTCCAAGTGCGCCGAGCTTAATGACGAGAAGACGTTTTTGTGGAGAGGTCATGTTGTTCACCGTAATTAATCAGGCGTTATGCTTTATTTTATTTCGTAATATTTCGGCATAAATATCCAGCGTTTTTTCGGTCATGGCATGCTTGGTGAAATTCTCGGCAACATGTCCCATAGAACGGGCAGCTAGTATTGCGTGCTGCGTTGGGCCAATAGATAAAACTTCTTTTATGGCGCTAGCCAGAGCATCTGAATCTGAATGGGGGATAAGCCATCCGGTTGTTTTATCGATAACAGTTTCCTTTGCTCCGCCGTGATTTGTTGCAATAATTGGTTTGCCCATAGCTTGCGCTTCGATTGGTACTCGGCCAAAGCCTTCTGGCTCTATTGAGGCTGAAACAATGATTGTAGAGAGCATGTAAGCGGCGGGCATATCGGTGCATTGATCTACAATGCGCACCTTTGCGCCTAGTTTTTTCTCATTGATCGTTTTTTCTAATTCATTGCGGTAATCTTTGCGCCCTTGATCAGAGCCGATCATAACACAGAAGATATCATCGCGATCTATTTTCGCCATTGCATCGATCATGACATGATGGCCTTTCCAGCGTGTAATACGCCCGGGCAGCATAATTACGTAAGACCCATCAGGGATGCGCCACTGCGCAGCTAGATCAATCATGCGTTCCGGTGAAACTGCACTGGGATGAAAGCGCTCAACCGGAATTCCGCGATGTATTGTGCGAATGCGCGAAGGGTCAATTTCGTAATTATCTTTTAAGTACTTAGCAACAAAATCAGATATGGCAATGACGATTTCGCCTCGGGCAATCACGCTGTTGTAATAACGTTTGATTTTGCCAGTAATATTGTAGGGGGCATGGCAGGTGGCCATGTAATGGCAATTTGTAGCTTTGCAGGCGTGCCAAGCGCTCCATGCCGGAGCGCGGCTTCTGACGTGAACGATATCAACGTTGTGCTTTTTAATAAGGCGTTTTAATTTTGCAGTGTTGGAAAGTATAACTAGCGGGTTTTTGCTATGTACGGGCATGTTGATATGCTCGGCGCCAATGCGTTCCAACTCTCCTATGCGGTAGCCTCCATGAGAAACAACGATTGATTTTGCACCGGCGTCAACAATAGCTGCGGCCGTATCAATACATCCTTGCTCTGCGCCGCCAGCGCCTAGCTCGGGGATGATTTGCATGATGACGAGATCTTCTTTTATATTATCCATGGATTAAAAGTAGTAGGGTTTTTGCTGTCTGGGAAGTGTTTTGTATATAGCCTTTCCGATTTATCCTTATACATTATTATTTCGCTCTTTGCGTAGTTTTATACGCTGCGTCGCTCATGCTTTGTGTAATGATAAATTGGTTTGACTATATGTGCGTAAGTGGTACTTAAGTTTTGTCAATTTATTATGGATGTTTATATATGAGTGTTTCTTATTTTACCAATAGCAAAGGGATTAAGCTTGCTTATGTCCATACTAAGGCATGTGGTGAAGGTGTAGATTTGCCTGCCGTGGTGTTTTTGGGTGGCTTTAAATCCGACATGAGTGGAACTAAAGCTCTTTTTCTGGAAGAGCGTTGCCGGAAAGCAGGGCAGGAGTATTTACGTCTTGATTATACAGGGCATGGTCAGTCTGAGGGTGAATTTGTTGATGGAACGATAGGAGAGTGGCTGGAAGATTCGCGTGAGATAATGTCTCATGTGGTAGAGTCTTCAGAAGTCATTGTAGTTGGTTCATCTATGGGAGGCTGGTTGGCGTTGCGTTTGCTAATTGATTCGCAAGTAGGGGCCGCGCAAATCAGAGGTGTCGTAGGTATTGCCGCTGCGCCGGATTTTACTAAAGATATCGAAGCGCAACTTACGCCAGAGCAGTGTGTTATTCTTGAAAAAACCGGGCGTATTGAGGAGGATAATGAATATGATGATGAACCGTATATTTTTACGCAGAGTTTGCTCGACGATGGTAGAACGCAAAGTTTGCTTGATTCGTCTGAGGCTTATAAAATCAGTGCAAAGCTGACATTATTGCAAGGCAAGGAAGATATTTCTGTGCCTTGGGAAAAAGCGTCGCGCATAAAGCAGGTTTTTGACGGGCCGCAAACCGAGATTATTTTTATCGATGATGGAGATCACAGTTTATCGCGGCCAGAAGATTTGGCGTTGCTTGATGTGCAAATCACGCTTATGTCGTAGTTATCTCTATTATTTGCGGCTGTATTGATATCCGCCACCTTTTCTTTGTTTTTTCTTTTTAAGGGCATGGATTTTGTCCATTTCTTCTTTCTCTTTGAATAAAGAGGAAAAAATCATATTCAGGAAGAAGAAGAATAGGGGGATTGCGCCCAAAACAAATACGGCTTTTTGTTCCAGAAGAAAACCAATCAAAGATATAAGTTTGCGGGTTTTTCTTCCAATATTGTCTGTGTCATCTTCTGGTCCAAGTGGAGCAATCTGGGTTGTACCATCACGCGCTATGCTTTGTGTAAAACCTTCTGAAAAGTCGTTTGTGGGCACTTGCTCTTTTTCTTCTTTGACTTCTTCAACAGTTATTT
>Ga0209692_10003143_pt1 | contig 16411 bp, 12 predicted proteins | sample tdDd472_FD_187129 | JGI IMG/M metagenome (GOLD analysis project Ga0209692, IMG submission 187129) | Marine sediment microbial communities from the Atlantic coast under amendment with organic carbon and nitrate - tdDd47.2 (SPAdes)... | ecosystem: Environmental > Aquatic > Marine > Coastal >...
GCGACGGTGCGGTCACGGATCTGCTCGTACATGACGGCCTGTGGGACATATACAATAATTACCACATGGGCATGACTGCCGAGTGGGTCGTGGAAACCTACAAGGTCAGTCGGGAGGACCAGGACGCCTACGCGGCACGTAGCCACCAGCGGGCTGCTGCGGCGTGGGATGCCGGGCGGTTCGAGCGGGAGGTCGTACCGGTCGAGGTGCCCCAGCGCAAGAAGGATCCGATCGTCGTGGACCGGGACGAGGGTCCGCGAGCCGACGCGAGCGCCGAGAAAATGGCCAAGCTCAGGCCCGCCTTCAAGCGGGATGGCGGTACGGTGACCGCGGGCAACGCTTCGTCCATCAACGATGGCGCCGCGGCCCTGCTGATCTGCAGCGAGGGCTTCGCCAAGGACCATGGTTTGACCATCCGCGCCACCGTCGACGCCGCTGCCACTGGCGCCGTGGAGCCCAATGAGGTCATGATGGCACCGGTGACGAGTATCCGGAATCTGCTGGCCAAGACCGGCAAGACCATCGCCGATTACGGCCTTTACGAGTTGAACGAAGCCTTCGCCGCCCAGAGCCTGGGTGTCGTTCGCCAGCTGGAACTGGACGATGAGAAGGTCAATGTCAATGGCGGCGGCGTGTCGCTGGGACATCCCATCGGTTGTTCGGGGGCCCGGATCCTGGTGACCCTGTTGCATGCCATGGAAGATCGCCAGGTGAGTACCGGTATCGCCAGTCTGTGTCTTGGCGGCGGCGATGCCGTGAGTATGGCCATTTCGTTGCCCTGAGGGGTTGCTGATTACACCAGAGAAAGGATCGAATCATGAAGGTATCGGTGATCGGCGGCGGCACCATGGGCAATGGCATCGCCCACGTATTCGCCCAGTTCGGCAACGAGGTCAATCTCATCGACGTCAGCAGGGAGTGTCTCGATCGGGCCGTGGGCACCATCGAGAAGAATCTGGGCCGGCAGGTCAAGAAGGAGAAGATCAGCCAGGAGGACGCCACCGCCACCCTCGGTCGCCTGACAACCGCCACCGACCTTTCCGTAGCTGCGGACAGCGAGCTGGTGATCGAGGCCGTGTTCGAGAACTTCGATGTGAAAAATGAGATCTTCACCACGCTGGACGACGTGTGTGGCGAAGAGACGATCCTCGCCAGCAATACAAGCAGCATCAGTTTGACCAAGATTGCCGGCGTCACCAAGCGGGCTGACCGGGTCATCGGCATGCATTTCATGAATCCGGTGCCCATGATGAAGCTGGTTGAGGTCATTTGCGGCCAGGCCACCAGTGAGGTGACCCTGCAGAAGGTCACCCAGTGGGCCCAGGATCTGAACAAGGTGCCGGTCACGGTGCAGGACTACCCTGGATTCATCAGTAATCGCGTATTGATGCCCATGATCAACGAGGCCGTCTATTGCCTGATGGAAGGCGTGGCGGACAAGGAGGCCATCGACACGGTGATGAAGCTGGGCATGGCCCACCCCATGGGCCCTCTGACCCTGGCCGATTTCATCGGGTTGGATATTTGCCTCGATATCATGGAAGTGCTCTACGAGGGTTTTGGCGACAGCAAGTACCGTCCTTGCCCGCTGCTCAGGCGAATGGTTGACGCGGGTTACCTGGGGCGCAAGAGCGGCAAGGGATTCTACGACTACTAGCAGTCACGCCGGAATCGGTTTCCGGCCACCTCTATCGGGGAGACACGCGTGAAGTTTGAACTGAATGAACAGCAACGGATGATCCGGGACATGGCTCGCGATTTCGCCGCCCGAGAGATTGCGCCCATCGCGGCGGAGATCGACGAGACGGAGCGTTTCCCCAGCGAAGTCGTCAAGAAGATGGGGGAGCTGGGTTTCATGGGCATGAACGTGCCCGAGGCCTACGGCGGGTCAGCCTTGGACTCGCTCTGCTACGTCCTGGCCATGGAGGAGATCAGCAAGGCCTGCGCTTCCTGTGGCGTGATCATGTCGGTGAACAACAGCCTGGTCTGCTGGCCACTGGAAACCTACGGCACCGAGGAGCAGAAGCAGAAGTTCCTCGCTCCGCTGGCGGCGGGGCAGAAGCTGGGAGCCTACTGTCTGAGCGAGCCCGGCGCCGGCACCGATGCGGCGGCTCAGAAGACCACCGCCACCAAGGACGGTGACGAGTGGGTCATCAACGGGATGAAGAATTTCATCACCAACGGGGCCAACGCCGACGTGTTGATCGTGTTTGCCCAGGCCAATCCCGAGGCCAAGCACAAGGGCATCTGCGCCTTCATCGTCGAGACCGACGCACCGGGATTCTCGGTGATCCGCAAGGAAGAGAAGATGGGCATCCGGGCCTCGGACACGGCCCAGCTGGCCTTCGACAACGTGCGCGTCCCTGCCGACCAGTTGCTGGGGCCCGAGGGTGCCGGTTTCAGGGTGGCCATGAGCACACTGGACGGCGGTCGTATCGGCATCGCCAGTCAAGCCCTGGGTATCTCGGCGGCGGCTTACGAGGCGGCTCGTGAGTACTCCAAGCAGCGCGAGCAGTTCGGCAAGCCCATCTGCAGTTTCCAGGCCATCCAGTGGAAGATTGCCGACATGGCCACGCGCCTGGACGCCGCCCGGTTGCTGACACTGCGGGCCGCTTATGCCAAGGACCAGGGGGGGCGCTACAGTGAGGAATCGGCCATGGCCAAGCTCTATGCCAGCGAGGCCAGCCACTACATCACCAACGAAGCGGTGCAAATATTCGGCGGCAACGGCTACAGCAAGGAATTCCCGGTGGAGCGCCATTTCCGTGACGCCAAGATCACCGAGATCTACGAGGGCACCAGTGAAGCCCAGCGCATGGTTATCTCGGCGATGGAACTAAAGAAATAAAAAGGCTTTACTGGTTTTGCTTGAGGAGGAGCTCTATGGCTGACCAGCTGCGCGACGCGGCAATCCGGGTGTTGATGATGCCCCGGGATACGAACCACCGGGGCACCATCTTTGGCGGGGTCATACTCAGCTACATCGATCAGGCGGGAGCCGTGGAAGCGGTCAGGGCGGGCTGCCGCCAGGTGGTCACCGTGGCCATGGACCAGGTCGAATTTCATGAGCCGGTTCAGATCGGGGACCTGGTCAGCTTCTACACCGAGGTCGTGAAGACCGGTCGCACCTCCATCAAGGTAAGGGTTTGTGTAGAGGCGAACCGCCGCAACGGCGGAGTGGATGTAGGCGTGACCCGGGCCGATGTCACCTATGTCCATGTGGACGACAAAGGCCGTCCCATTCCGGTACCGCAGTAGGCTGGGCCGTCGGCCACATGGACAAAACGGACCGCACACGAACCGAGACCGGGATCGCCTATGAGTGATGTGCAACGAGCAGCCCGGACCGAGCCGCACCCGCCAGGAGTGGCGCCCGGTTTGTTTGTCGCCACGATCTTCAGCAGCAGCTTCCTGGTCTTTCTGGTCCAGCCTTTGCTGAGCAAGTACATCCTGCCCTGGCACGGGGGCACGCCTGCAGTTTGGACCACCTGCCTGCTCTTCTTTCAGGTGGCCCTGTTCGCAGGCTACAGCTACGCCCACCTGATTATCCGCACCCTCGGTGGTTATCGTCCTTTCTATCTGCACGGCCTCCTGCTGATCGCTGCGCTGTTCCTGCTGCCCATCGTTCCGGCCGATCGCTGGCAACCGCAGGGGAATGAGAATCCCGTCTGGTTGATCGTGCGCATGCTTGCCGCGACCGTGGGTCCGGCTTATCTGCTGCTGGCCGGAACCGGACCGTTACTCCAGGCCTGGTACGTTCGAACCAATCCGGGTCGTTCTCCGTTCGCCCTGTTCGCCATGTCCAATACCGGTTCGTTGTTGGCTCTTCTGAGCTACCCCTTCGTCATCGAGCGGTTCTGGTCCGGCCGGCAACAGGCCTGGGGCTGGTCCGGCGGATTCGTGATCCTGGTGATCCTGGTCTCGATAGGTTGCTGGCTGACATGGCGGGCGCAATTGCGGCCGGAGCCTGCGGTCATTGCGGACTCCGCAGCGGCCGGAAGTCCCGCCGTCGCGATCCGCGGGCTGTGGATCCTGTGGTCGGCCCTGGGCGTCGTACTGTTCATGGCTGTGACCCTGCAACTGACCGAGAACATAGCCACCTTGCCTTTTCTGTGGATCGTTCCGCTATCGCTGTACCTGTTCTCGTTCGTCATCACCTTCGCCGGCGCCCGCTGGTACCCTCGCGGCCCGATGGCCGCCGGAATCCTGGCTGCATTGGTCGTGCTCTACCTGGTTGTCCCGGGTTTCTTTGCCGGTTTCGGCAAGCACGTATCCTTCTCGCCCATCTGGCAGATCGCGCTCTTCAGCGGAGCGCTGCTGGTTCTGACGGTCGTATGCCATGGCGAGTTGTACCGATCGCGACCAGCGAGCTCACATTTGACGGAGTTCTATCTCGCGATAGCCGGCGGCGGAATGCTGGGCGGCGTATTTGTCGGCATCGCGGCCCCCGCTTGGTTGCCGCCGGCAGGGGAATTATACCTGGGATCGATGGGCACCGCCGCGCTGGTGGTGGCCGTGCGCTGGCGGGAAGCTGGAGCCGGGCAGCGCCGCGGTCGGAAACTGGGCTGGTCGCTGGGGGCCGTGATTCTGCTGGTTTTCTTCGGGGTCCTGTTCGGCAAGCAAGCCCGCAGTCTGACCGCCGGTTCCCTGTGGAGCGAACGTAACTTTTTTGGCACCGTCAGCGTGCACTTGCTCGATGGTGAATCCTCCACCCACCGTCGGCTGATCATGAAGCACGGCAGTACCAAGCACGGGGCCCAGTATCTCAAACCGTCCTATCGGGCCTTGCCCGCCACCTACTTCAGTCCATTCACCGGCGTGGGGTTGACCATCACCGCCTACGGCGAGACCTATGGCCAGCAGGCTCCCATGAAGGTCGGCGTCATCGGATTGGGTATCGGCACGCTGGCAGCGTACGGACGCCGGGGTGACCAGTACCGTCTCTATGAGATCAATCCAGCGGTCGTCGATCTGGCCCGGCGACAGTTCTCTCCGGACGAGGCCGATCTGCACTTTTCTTACCTGGCTGACTGCGAAGCCGAAACCCATGTCGTACTGGGAGACGGGCGCCTGCAACTGGCACGGGAACTGGCCGCCGAACCGGCGGGAGAGTCCTTCGATATTCTCGTGCTGGATGCGTTCACCAGCGGTTCGATTCCCGTGCATCTGCTGACCAGCGAAGCGATGGAACTGTACGAGCAACACCTCAAACCCCACGGTCTGATGGCCATGCACATTTCCAACAAATACATCGACCTGGCTCCCGTCGTGCAGCGACTCGCTGCGCGGCATGGATTCGACACGGTTCAGCTGATCAACAAGCGCCGGGATTTTCCCGAGGAGCCGGAAGTGGACAGCGACATCAGCAACCGGGCGGTGTGGATGATCCTGTACCGGGATACGATCTGCATGGAACGCCTGGCTCTGAAGTGCAAGGCTCTGGTGGGAACCGGCGAGCTGACGGTCGTGACAGGCAACAGGCTGCACGTGCCGCCGGGCCGGGTGTGGACCGACAACTATTCCAACCTGTTTGACGCCATCCGTTGACTGAAGGCCCGCTGAATGCATGAGAAAACCCGACGGTCAGTGACCGCCGGGCTTGGTACCTGAGCAGTCGATCGGCTATCGAGCCGATGCCTGCTCGATGGTGCTCTCCTTGCCATAGATGTGCCAGTCCCCGTTGTCCGCGGGGATGACGGCCTTCACCTGCTGGCACTTGGGGCCGACTTCCTCCCAGACCTCGATGTAGCGCTGGGGATTGCTGCCGGCGTGCATGGGGAAGAAGGTGGTCTCGCCGAACTTTTCCAGGGTGTAGGTGATGCCCAGGCGGACGGCCACCTGGTCGCCGAAATTGCAGCCCGTCGTCGGCAGCATGGTCAGGTCGGGGTGGTGTCCGGCAGCGACCAGGTAATCGATCTCGGCACAATAGTCTCCCGAGAAATCCCGTGTGCGGTTGGCGTGGTCACCGGCGTGAAAGATCTTCAGTCCGTCGACTTCGACCAGGAAACCCACGCCGCTGTCGTTGGACTTGATGGTGTGGACCGTCAGATCGCCATAACGGCGCGTCTGCCGGGGACCGATGGTCTCATGGGCGGGGACGTCCTTGTCGTCGGATTCGAAGCCCAGGACGTAGGTGATGTCCTGGACCTTCTCCCGCCAATCGAAGATCACCGGGTCGTAGTGGTCACCGTGGCTGTGAGAAGCAAAAACCGTGACCTTCTGGCCGGCGATCTCATCGGGGCAGATGCAGCCGTTGGCCATGCCCGGAGTATCGGACACTCGACCGTCTTCGTAGTAGTCGAAGATCAACAGATTGTCGTGGGTCTTGATCGCCATGGCACTGTGCCCCAGATACCAGACCACGGCTTCACCCTCGGCGGGTTGTTTCATGGTTGCCAGGGAACCGCAACACTTGCTGTGCTTGTCGGCACATTTCTTGGTCTTGCCGGCCAGCTGGCAGGCCTCGGTGGTTCCCGATTTCCCGGCGCCGGCCTTGGCGAGCACTTTCATACACTTCTGGTTGCCGTGTTTCCCGGCCAACTCCAATGGTGTCTGCTTGCTGCCGTCCAGAACGGTGAGCGCCGCGCCGCTGGCAATCAGTTCCTGGGTCACGTCGCCGTAGCCTCGAACTGCTGCCACGTGCAGGGCGGTGCGTCCCTGGCCGGTCTCGCTGGCACCTGGCTCGGCTCCGGCTGCCAGCAAGGCCTTGACGTTGGCCAGGCTGCCTTTCTCGGTTGCCTTGATTAGCGGGGTCTGCCCACGCTCGTTGGTCACGTTGGGGTCGGCTCCGTGCTTCAGGTAGAGGGCCACCAGCTCGTCTTGTCCGATCCAGGCTGCGCAGAACAGAGGCGTCCGACCCCACTTGTCCGCGGCAGAAAGGGAAGAACCGGCAGCGATCAGGTGGGCAGCGGTTTCTTTGTTGCCCCGGAAAGAGCACTCGAGGAGGGCATGCTGGCCATGGTCGTTCACGGCCAGGGGATCGGCGCCGTGTTTCAGGAGCAGGGCGGTGGCGTCAGCACGCCCGCGCATCGCCGCATACATCAGAGGTGTCGCATTCTCTTCGTTACGGGCGTCGACGGCCATGCCCTGCTTGAGGAGCATTTTGACCATATCGGCATTGCCCCCAGCTGCAGCGTGATGCAGGAGCGAGTTGCCGTTGTTCATCGTTACATCGAAGTCGGCACCGGCTTTGGCCAGCATCTGAGCGATCTCCAGCTGACCCGCACCGGCTGCGAAAGCGACCGCCGTGCCGCCATTGAGGTCGACCTTACGGACGTCGGCCCCCTTCTTGATCAGCAGCGCCGCCATGTCCGGTTGCTTGCGGATGGCCGCGACCATCAAGGGCGTGCTTTCATCCTTGTCGTAGCCGTTGACATCGGCGCCCTCAGCCAGCAGGAACTTGGCGATCTCCAGATTCCCGGTGGCTGCGACCACGTGCATTGGCAGGTCGCGGAACTCGTTCTCATCCGGAGCTTCCAGGACAGCGGCGTCTGCGGCGACCAGCGACTGGACCTTCGCCAGGTCTTCCCGCTCGATGGCGCGGTGGATCTCGCCGCCGAAAACCGGTACGGCCAGTGACAGTATCAACACCAGAATCAGCCAGTTCCTCAGCAACATGATCGTGCCTCCTATGGCAGGGATGGGGTTCCCGGCTCACGACGACCGAAACGGGGTAGAAGTTGCCTGTGCGATGGGATATGCGACGAAGTGGCCGTCCGGGGCGGTCAACGGGTTCCAGGGTACGATCAACGGACCTCCGGTGAGTGGGGCAGGCGACCTCGGAAAGGGGCGGGTCAGAGCAGATCGCCAACGAGGGACTCGAGCTGGGCCCGATAGGAACGGGTCAGTTTCACCTCTTGGCCATCACACAGGGCCACCTGGTACTCACCGCGTTTCAGGGGAGACAGCTCCTTGACGCGGTCCAGATTCACGATCACCGAGCGGCTGATCCTCATGAATCCGCTGCCGCCGAGGCGTGCCTCCATCTCGACCATTGTCCTGCGCAACAGATAGCTGCGGCCCCCCGCATGGACCCGGGCATAGTCACCGTTGGCTTCGACCCAGTCGATGTCGTCGACCGGCAGCAGGGAAATCTTGCCGGGAGACTTGATCAACAAGCGGTCACGTCCCGCCTGCAGCGTCGCGCCAGGGGCCTGACGGCGGGCCAGGACCTGTTCCCGGGCATGCTTCCAGGCGTCATCGAAGCGTTCGTCGGAGAAGGGTTTCAGCAGATAGTCGAGGGCGTGGACCCTAAAGGCCTCCAGCGCGTACCGATCGTATGCGGTCACGAACACGATGACCGGCTGCAGACGCACCGGAATCCGCTCGACCACTTCGAAGCCATCCAGATCAGGCATCTGCACGTCGATGAAAAGAAGTTCCGGTTCATGGTTGGCGACGGCATCCAGGGCGTCCTGTCCGCCCGAACACTCGGCAGCCACGTCGAAGTCGGGCAGCACCTGCAGACGCAGGCGGAGGTTCTCTCTGGCCAGAGGCTCATCGTCGACAATCACCGTGCGAATCGGTTCCATGAATCTCTCCGCCCAAGAGTGGTGCGTACCAGACTGCCCGAATCAGGCCAGCGCGGTCGCGGGGGATGCCTCCAACCTACGCAGCGGCAGGGTAAGTGTTGCCACCGTCCCTTGCGGTGCGCCGGGTTCGAGGGTGAAATTATGGGCGCCTGGATACAGTTGTCGCAGACGCGCCCTGATGTTGCCCAGTCCGATCCCTTCGGCAAGGGGTTCCTGACCGATGCCGCTGCCGTCGTCCCGCACTTCGATGACGAGCTGTTCGCCCTTGACCTGGGCCGTGATCGCGATGGTACCGCGGCCCTCACCGGTTCCGATCCCGTGGCGAATCGAATTCTCGACCAGAGGTTGCAGGACCAGGTTGGGTACTGCGGCCAGTCTGGCCGCCGGCGCCACGTCGAAATTCACCTGCAGCCGATCGCCGAAACGGACGCGCTGGATCTGCACGTAGGCGTCAAGGAATTCCAGTTCCACCGCCAGGGGAACTTCCGCGGCGTCGTTGTTGTCCAGGGTCATGCGCAGAAAGTCACTCAAGTGCAGCAACATCCGGTGGGCCGCGTCATTGTCGCCGCGCATGATGAGGGTCGACACGGCATGCAGTGCGTTGAACAGGAAATGCGGCTGCAGCTGCATCTTGAGGGTCTCGAGACGGGCTGCCGAGAGCGAGGCCTCCAGACGTGCTGTCTCCACGGCCAAACGGGCGGCGGTGCGCTCCTTCTTGCGGTAGCTGCGATTGGCCTCGATCAGCAGGACGCCGGCCACCACCACCGCGTAGATCAACATGTCCAGTTCGACGACCCGGGTCAGGTGCTTGGCCACGCTGTTGACGAACTTCATGGAGAATACCGGTGTCGAATTCAATGCCGCGTAGTACAGCTGCAAGGCTCCCACGTGGACATGGGCGAACACGATGGCGCAGCAGATATGCAACGCCGTAATGCGGAGGCGCCGACCGGGGGCGTAGCTCAGGCGGCGGGCCAGCAGGGCAACCGGGGGGATGAGCAGGGCGCCGATCCACCAGTAGGGTAAGTTGTACAGGGCCAGCTTTTGCCAGGGGACTGGTTTGCCCTCCAGCTCCTGGTAGACGAAGTACTGACCGGTATCGAAAAGACCCAGCAGGACCGAGACGACCAGGGCGGCAGCCAGGACCCGCAACAGATAGCGAAACGGAGACGGGGAACCGGTTTCCAGGGCGGGCTTCATCGTCATCTCCAAAAACAAGGTGTCTCGTGCCACGTATGCTGAACCCCAACGGATCCTCGGGGGAAATGTTGCCGTAGCCGGCCCCGGAACACCGCATGTATCTCAAGGGAAGCCTTGGGGATCAGCGGGTAATCCGGTATCATGGGCCCGGTTTGGCCAACCGATGCCGGCAGGGCGCCGATGGCGCGGGATCTGCCGGCCGCCGTCAGCTATTCATTTGTCCGGCCGGTCCGGCGCCAGCACAAACGGGAGACCGAGGCATGCACTTCGACCTCAACGAGAACCAGACCATGTTTCGCGACATGGTTCGCGACTTCGCCCGCCAGGAAATAATGCCCATTGCCCGAGAGATGGACGAAAGCGGCGAGATGCCCGCCAGTCTTCTGGACAAGCTGCGGGACAACGGTTTCTTCGGCCTGTCGTTTCCCGAGCAGTACGGGGGGCTGGGAGTGGACACGACCACCTATGCCGTGGTCATCGAAGAGCTGTCGCGGGCCAGTGCCGGATTGAGCGTCATGCTCACCGTTCATAATAGTGTCGGTTCCTACCCGCTGGCCATGTTCGGCGACGAGGACGCCAAGCAACGTTTCCTGCCCCGCATGGCCGCAGGTGAGATCGCGGCTTTCTGCATCACCGAACCGGGAGCCGGCAGTGACGCCGCCGCCCTGACGACCAGCGCCCGCCGGGATGGCCAGGAGTACGTCCTGAACGGCGGCAAGATCTTCGTCACCAACGGAGCGCGTGCCTCCTTCTTCGTGGTCATGGCCCGTACGCCGGGCACCACTGGTCACCGGGACATCCACGCCTTCATCATCGAACGGGATGCTCCTGGGCTGCACATCGGCGCCAAGGAAGACAAGATGGGCTTGCGGGTCAGCGACACCGTTTCGGTCGACATGGAGGATGTGCGGGTTCCGGCGAGCCAGCTGCTGGGTAACGAAGGCGACGGTTTCAAGATCGCCATGGCGGCCCTGGACGGCGGCCGCATCGGCATCGCTTTCCAGGCCCTGGGTATCGGGCGCGGCTGCCTCGAGGAATCGGTCAAGTATGCCAAGGTGCGCGAACAATTCGGCCGGCCCATCAGCCGCCTCTCGGTGATCCAGGGCATGATCGCCGACAGCGGTGCCGAGCTGGAGGCTGCCCGTACCCTGGGCTACAAGGCCGCCTGGCTCAAAGACGAGGGCCGCCCCTTCACCAAGGAAGCGGCAATGGCCAAGGTCCTGGCCACCGAGGCGGCGGGGCGGGCAGCCGATCGTGCGGTACAGATCCACGGCGGTTACGGCTACTGCAAAGAGTACGACATCGAGCGTTACTACCGCGACGTACGCGTGACGCGCATCTACGAAGGGACCAGTGAGATCCAGCGCCTGGTCATCGCCCGTAAACTGCTCGAGGAGTACTGAGCCGGTTGCCCGTTGTCCGCTGCCAGTAAGGTTTGTCGCCGATGTCGGATTTGATGCTCCTGTTGATGTCGATCGCCTTGCTCGACAGCACGTCGTTGCTGCCGGTGGCCGTGCTGCCGATGGTCGCCATGCTGGCCGGCAAGCGCCCCCTCCTGACGTCGCTGGCTTTTCTGGTCGGGTTGTTCATCACCTATCTGGCCTTCGGCTTTCTGATCGCCTTGGGACTGGACGCCATCCTGGACCGGGTCGCCGGTGCTTTCGTTCGCTACTGGAATAATCCAGACAGCCTGGACATGGGGCTCGAGGGAATCATCGGGATCGCTCTGCTGTTCGTTTCGCTCCGCAAGGGAGCCGGCCCGCGCCGGGGGCGCAAGACCACGGAGCGCTCCGCCTTCAACCCCTGGTCCGCATTCATGCTGGGGCTGATGATGGTTGCGGTGGGCATCCCCGGCGCCCTGCCCTACTTCGGTGCCATCGACCAGATTCTGCGGGCCGATCTGTCGGTGACCTCGGCGGTCGTGGCCCTGCTCTGGTACAACGTGGCATTCATCCTGCCGCTGCTGATCATCGTACTGATCGGTCGGCTGGGCGGCCGGCGGGCCGCGGCCTTCCTGGAACGCATGCAAGAATGGATGGATCGCTGGGGTGGTCGAACCGTTCGGATCGTTTTTGCACTGTTGGGGTTGATTCTTGTGGCTGACAGCGTGGCGTATTTTCTGGGCTATCAGCTTCTACCGTTTCTGCCCGAAAATTGATCCCGGGGCCCTCTGATCAGGCAGCCTGGCCGCCGATCTGCAGGACTTCCCAGAGCCAGGTCAGTGCCAGCGCCAGGATGGCGAATCCTTTCAAGAGTTTTTTCTCTTTCGGTCCCAGTTCCAACCCCCTGCGCAACCGCGGCACCAGCGTGGCGGCCACGGCCCAGAGGGCCCAGACCGCGAAGCACACGCCGCCGATCGCCACCAGGGGATTGGCCAGGAATGCTTCGCCCAGCCGGCCTCCCGCCAGGGCAACCGCTGCGTGCGTACCGCCGCAGGAAGGACAAGGCAGGCCGGTGCGTTCGCGGAGTGGGCAGTGGGCCAGCCACAGCATCAGTTCCGGAGTCCATCTGGCGATGGCGAGTCCGGCAAAGGCCAGCAGCAGGAGGGGAAACACGAATAGCCGGGGCATCGGCGATGTTTCGGGGACCAGGCGCATGGATCAGAATCCAGACAGGATCTTACCGCGGTTTCGCGTCACGAGGACAATCCAGTCAGCAACACCAGCACGCTGCCGCCAATGGCCGACAGGCAGAACAGGACCGGCAACAGTACCGCCACCACCGCTTTCCAGGGATCGGTATCGTGAATACTGTACAGGCCGACGATGGTCACGAAAAGTCCCCAGACCAGGATCAGGAAGGCGCCGCAAAAGGGAACGAGGGCGAAAATGCTGGAGGCTTCACCATAGGCGACGACCCGGAACGTGGCTTCGAAGCCCAACTTGTTTCCACCCACGAGCATCAACATCAGGTGAATCAAGCCGGCCTGTATGAACAGGGTGATCGCCACGGTGATGGGACTGGTGACAAATGCGATGAATGAAAACAAGGGACCCTTGACCGCTTCGTCCAGACTCTCTTGTACCAGCATTTGCAGTGAGCTGCCGGCCAGGGCCCACATCCAGGAGACAAAGGTCGCCGCGACGCCCACGACCAGAGCGAACATCAACGGTTGGACCAATCCGACCTGGGAAGGCATCCTGTGGAAGAATTGCCGCGGCGCCAGCAACACATCCTTGATGGTCAGATACAGCCCATTCAGAAAGCCGTAGCGGTCGCGGCGTTCCCAGGGCGGCAGTAGGAGACCTTCGGTGCTCTCGGGGCCCATGCCTTCGTCGTATTCGTTGGTTCCTGTCAAGTTGCACTCTCCAGTGGCGATCAGGTCCGTTGTTGGGCTTGATACTACGAGATAGGGACCCAAAACGTTGCAAACTTCGCCTGGATCACCGGTACAGTGCCACAAGAGCGGGTTCGGGGCAAGCAGTCGTTCGCTGTCCCGCCGCCTTCCGGTTGGGGGCCGACGGTTGTGCCTCGGAAATTGTTTCCGGACCGGATTGCAGGACGACGCGGGGCTCATTTCAGACATAAACATCATCTGAGAGGATATTCCGACAAAAGTAGACCGGATATTTCCCGCCGATATAGCCGGACACAATTTCCGAGGCACAACCGTCGGATTCAGGACCTTGACCGGGTGGCGGTGGAGGGGTTAGCTTACCGCTTTACACGGCAGGAAAACGGAATTTCCAGCTTCCTCGGCCCGATCGGTCGCGATGAGACGTTCTTTCCGGTTTCCGTGTGGCTCCGGTTCCCCCACCGGGGTCTGACCCACCTTCAAGGTAGGGAGACCATGATCCCCCGTTACGCCACTCCCGAAATGTCGGCTATCTGGTCCGATGACAACAAGTTCCGCCTCTGGCAGGAAGTAGAGACCGTGGTCTGCGAGGTCCGTGCCGACCGAGGCGAGATTCCGGCCGATGCGGCACGCGAGATCCGGGACAAAGGATCCTTCGATACTGAGCGGGTGCTGGAGATAGAGAACACCGTCCAGCACGATGTCATTGCCTTTCTGACCAACATGGCTGAATACATCGGTCCGGCCAGTCGCTTCGTGCATCAGGGCATGACCAGCAGCGACCTGCTGGACACGGCGTTCGCCTTGCAGATCCGCGAGGCGGGCGGGGTGCTTCGCGCGGCATTGATCGCCCTGCTGGATGCCACCGAGGCCACGGCACGCAAGCACCAGAACACGGTGATGATCGGGCGTAGCCACGGGATCCACGCCGAGCCGACGACTTTCGGCTTGAAGTTGATGGTCTACTGGTCCGCCCTGCGTCGCGGCCTGATCCGATTGGACGCAGCCCAGCAGGAGATCGGTTATGGTCAGATATCCGGGGCCGTGGGCACCATCGCCCACCTCGATCCGGCGGTGGAAGCCGAGACCATGGAGCGGCTGGGACTGCGGGTCGCCGAGGCAAGCACCCAGATTCTGCAACGGGACCGGCACGCTGCCTGGCTGGCGGCGGTCGCCCTGATCGGCGCGACCATCGAGCAGATGGCCGTGGAGATCCGCAACCTCCAGCGCACCGACGTTCATGAAGTGGAAGAGCCCTTCGGCAAGGGACAGAAGGGCAGCAGCGCCATGCCCCACAAGAAGAATCCCATCGTCAGTGAGAAACTGACCGGGATGGCGCGTCTGCTGCGCAGCTATTCTCATACCGCCCTGGAGAATGTGGCGCTGTGGCATGAACGGGATATCAGCCACAGTTCCGTCGAGCGCATCATCTTTCCCGACGCCTGCCACACTCTGCATCACATGCTCAAGAAGATGGAGTGGTTGATGGCGGGACTCGTGGTGTATCCGCAGAACATGCAACGCAACCTGGAGAAGGTTCGGGGCATGTATTACAGCCAGTCCGTGCTGTTGGCGCTGACCGAGAAGGGGGTCACGCGGGAAGACGCCTACGCCCGGGTGCAACACTGTGCCATGCGGGTCTGGGATGAGGATCTCCCCTTGCGAGAGGCGCTGGCCCAGGACGCCGACATCACCGCCCAGCTCGATGAGGCGGAACTTGACCGCTGCTTCGACCTGAAATATCAGCTGCGCAATGTACCGGTGATATTCGAGAGAACTCTGGCCTTGAAGGACTGGTAGGGCCGGTCGTTTCGACGACCGCATGATCGCTGGGCCGGCGCTGTCGGCCAGGAAAGGGAGCTGCCTTGGTCAACCGGGACGAGAGCTTTACCCCGATCGCAGTTGGCGACTACGCGGACGACGCCCTGAAAGTGTATCTGCGCGAGCACGGCCTGACCCTGCAGCCCAGCGAGGCGCGTCGGGTGGCCGAACTGCTGGGCAGGGATCCCACCCTGACCGAAATGACCCTCTTCGACACCATGTGGAGCGAGCACTGTTCCTACAAGAGCAGTCGCCCCCACCTGAAGAAGCATCTTCCGACCACCGGAGAAAACGTGGTCGTAGGGCCGGTGGAGGATGCGGGCGTGGTGGATTTCGGGGAGATCGACGGTAAGCGCTACGGGATCATCTTCGCTCATGAAAGCCACAATCATCCCAGCCAGGTGATGCCCGTCGAAGGTGCCGCTACCGGAATCGGCGGCATCGTACGCGACGTCTATTGCATGGGCGGCGAGGTCATCGCCACGCTGGATCCCCTGCGTTTCGGCTGGCCCAAGGCCGAGGACGCCGCCGACGGCGAGGCGGGGCACCGCGTGGACATCGCCCGCCAGGTGGTCACCGGAATCTGGGAATACGGCAACGCCATCGGTGTGCCGAATCTCGGGGGCGACGTCTACTTCCATCATTCCTTCAACGAGAACTGCCTCGTGAATGTCGTGGCGGTGGGGTTGGTCGAGCACGACCACATCACCCACAGTGCCGTGCCGCCCGAGGCGGCGCACGAGCCCTACGACCTGATCCTGGTGGGCAAGCCCACCGATTGGAGCGGCATGGGTGGCGCCGCATTTGCGTCGGCCACCCTGGACGCCGAGGCGGCTACCGAGAACAAGGGGTCGGTGCAGACTCCGGATCCGTTCCTGAAGCGAATGCTGTCGGTGGCCAACCGCGAGGTCCTGGCCATGGCCCGGCGCGAGGGCGTAACCATCGGATTCAAGGATCTGGGTGCCGGCGGAGTGAGTTGCGTGACGAGCGAGTTGGCCGACGCCGGCGGATTCGGTTGCGATGTGGATTTGAGCCTGGTGCACCAGATCGACGATTTACCGGCTCGGGTCTGTGCCTGCAGTGAGACTCAGGAGCGCTATGGTTTGGCGGTGCCGGCGCGCCTGACCGATCAGGTGCTGAAGATCTACAATGAAGATTTCGCCCTGCCCACGCTGTACGACGGAGCTTGCGCCTGTCGAATCGGCCGCGTCACCACCGAGAAGCAGTACGTCCTGCGCTTTGGCGATCAGATTCTTTGCGATGCGCCGGTGGAGACCATCACCGAGGGGATCCGCTACGATCGCCCTGGTGACGCACCGGAACGTCGTGAAGTGCCCCAGGATGAGCGGCTGGCCGAGGGTCCGATCGCGGCTATCGCCGACGAGTGGCTGGGACTGATGGCCCATCCCAATGTTGCGAGTCGGGAGTACATCTACCGCCACTACGATTCCGAGGTCCAGGCCAACACGATCTTGCGGCCCGGCGAAGCCGATGCCGGTGTCGTTGCGCCGGTGGCCGGCAGCCTCCGGGCCGTGGCCATGAGTGCCGACGGCAATCCCCTGCT